>FZPS01000183.1_pt26 | contig 34250 bp, 34 predicted proteins | sample 1817821 | NCBI WGS metagenome assembly FZPS01 (sample SAMEA104158645, study PRJEB21678) | metagenome | place: Germany | collected 2015-04-21
AGCAAAGAGATTTCCCCCCATACTTTCCGACATTCATTCGCCACGCATTTAATCGAAAACGGGGCTGACCTCCGTGTAGTGCAGGAGATGCTCGGTCACGAAAGCATTCTCACAACAGAGATTTACACCCACATCGACTCCGCCACCTGGCAGGCCGAAGTGCTCAGCCATCATCCCAGAAGATAGGGCTTTACAAGTTAAGATAAAGCTTCTAAAGGCTCCTGAAACCTATTGCTTTTTTAGCGGCTTTAAGGGTTATGCTTGCATTTGCGCGAGCCTTTTCGGCTCCTTCACGCACCACCTTTCCAAGATAAGCATCATCTTTTGAAATTTCCATAATCCTATCCCTTATGGGCAGGGTCAGCTTGCAGATATCGGTGGCAAGCTGCTTTTTAAGGTCTCCGTAACGGATGGAACAATCTTTCCATTTTTGGTCGAAATACTCTACCGTGTCCGCTGTGCTTACGAGTTCAAGCAGGGTGAAGAGGTTTTGAATCACCTCAGGCTTTTCTGAATCGGGAGTCTGAGGCCCGTTGTCGGTAACAGCCCTCATCACCTTTTTAGTGATAGTTTTTTCATCATCTATAAGGAAGATACCGTTGCCCTCGCTCTTGCCCATTTTGCCGCTGCCATCAAGGCCGGGAACTTTAATGGAGCCTCCGCCGAAGTCCATTGCGCGCGGCTCAGGAAATACCTCTACGCCATAAAAATTATTGAAGCGTTTCGCATATACGCGGGCCATTTCCAAATGCTGGTCCTGGTCTTTGCCTACAGGCACCCAATTGGCTCTTTGAATCAGAATGTCGGATGCCATAAGCACAGGATAGGTGAGCAGGCCGGCATTCACATTGTCGGAATTCTTGCGCACCTTGTCTTTGAAGGCGGCGGTGCGTTCAAGCTCGCCCTTGTAAGCCAGCATATTGAGCAGTACGAAGAGTTCGCTCACTTCCGGAACATCGCTCTGAATAAAAAGGGCGCATTTGTCAGGGTCCAATCCGGCGGCAAGATATTCAGCCAAAATATTTTTTACATTGGCGTGAAAGTCGGTCGGATGAGGATGGGTGGTGAGGGAATGGAGGTCTGCTATAAAGAAATAGCAGTCGTAACTGCTCTGGATTTTCACAAAGTTGCGCAGCGCCCCGAAATAATTGCCGAGGTGCAGATTTCCGGTAGGTCTTATTCCGCTTAAAACTATATCCATCTTTACTTTAATTTTGCATCTTCTGCCATGGCCTTATTGTAGCATTCGCGGCATAGAGGCTCATAAACATCCTTTTCGCCGAGCACCACAAGCTTTTTGCTATGACCGAGGCGGTGTGAATGATTTGCCAAAGCTCCGCATTTTACGCAGATGGCGTGAACCTTTTGTACATATTCGGCAACTGCCAAAAGAGCGGGGATTGGGCCGAAAGGCTTGCCGAGATAGTCGGTATCCAGCCCTGCTACAATAACGCGGATACCTCTGTTTGCAAGTTGCTGGCATACATCCACAAGGCCGGGGGCGAAAAACTGCGCCTCATCAACTCCCACCACCTGCACATCTTCGGGTATGTTCAGCATTTCTTTAGGGTCCTTGATGGGCTTGGCTTCCATCTTTTGGGCATCGTGCGAAACCACTTCCATGTCGGAATAGCGGGTGTCCACTTCCGGTTTGAAAATAGCTATCGTTTGATTTGCGAAGCGCGCGCGGCGCAGGCGCCTGATGAGTTCTTCGGTCTTTCCGGAGAACATAGAGCCGCATATTACCTCTATACAGCCGGTCTTTTTACTTTCGTAATACATTATGCCTCTCGTTTTTTATTTTGGCCTTGCAAAAATAGGCATTTTTAACGACATTTGCCATAAGCTTTATGAAAGGAACTTTGTACATAGTGCCGACCCCTGTGGGTAATCTGGAAGATATTTCTTTCAGAGCGCTCCGCGTGCTTAAGGAGTGTGAGCTCATTCTGGCCGAAGACACCCGTACGAGTTCGGTGCTGCTAAGCCGCTATGATATACGCAAACCGCTTTCTTCTTATCATAAATACAACGAGCACAGCAGCATAGAGACAATAAAAAACATGCTCTTAGACGGTAAGGACATTGCTCTTATCAGCGATGCAGGTACTCCGGGCATTTCCGACCCGGGTTTTCTGCTTGTCCGCGCCTGTGTGGCGGAAGGCATAGAGCCGATAACCCTTCCGGGTGCAACCGCATGTATTCCTGCATTGGTGTCGAGCGGCCTGCCGTGCGACCGTTTTTGCTTCGAGGGTTTCCTGCCGCAAAAGAAAGGGCGCTCCTCAGCTTTAGAAAACCTGCGCGAAGAGCGCCGCACCATGGTATTTTATGAGTCTCCATATAGACTGCTTAAAACGCTGGAACAGTTCATAGAGGTATTCGGGCCTCAACGGCTGTGCAGCGTTGCGCGTGAAATCTCCAAAATTCACGAAGAGCACGTGCGCGGTACCCTGCAAGAGGTGCATTCTCATTTTGTCGCTACCGATCCAAAAGGCGAAATTGTAATTGTGGTGGCCGGACTTCCCAAGGAGCCCCGTGCAGAGCACCGCAATAAATTCAAGGACGGTGGCGATGAGCGGCAAAAAAACCTCAAATAAACCTTCAGCCGTCTTCAAGGTCGGCGCCATCTCTCTGGCGTTCATGATTTTGGGCTATCAGGTAGCCCTGTTCATGCATAGGGCGGCGGCCGAGCGGATAGTTGCCAACCGCGACCACCCCGACACCGTATATGTATTGGATAGGGAACTTGCAAAGGAAATTCTGGCCGATTCTGCAATGCGGCAAAAGGCAGCAGGGCTCACAGCTGCCGGCTCTTCAGGGCGAGGCCAAGCCCAACAGCCCGACACCGAATCCACCTTCGGACAGGGCAAAGCCCAACAGACCGTCCCGGCGGCAGGGCAAATCGCCATCAAAAAACCCTTTCCGCATTCGCCGGCATCCAAGGCCATTGCGGAAAAGTATTCTCCCCGAAAAGTTGAGAGCTTCGAATTCAACCCCAATACGGTGAGCGTAGATGACCTTATGCGCCTTGGCTTCAGCGAAAAACAAGCTGCGAGCATAGATAATTATCGCAATAAAGGAGGCCGTTTCCGGCGTAAAAGCGATTTTGCAAAGTCCTTTGTGGTCAGCGATTCCGTGTATAAGAGATTGGAAAAATACATCTCAATACCCAAAATAGATATAAACAAGGCCGATTCCGCAGAATTTGATTCTCTGCCGGGCATTGGGGGCTGGTTTGCCAAGAATATGGTGGAATACCGCTCCCGTCTGCGCGGCTATTCATGCACAGAGCAGCTTATGGAAATCTATCGTTTTGATGCCGAAAAATACGAGGCATTGAAAGACCTGATAACTTGCTCCGAAGCGGAGGCTTATCCTTTTTGGTCCACTCCTGCCGACAGTCTGCGCTTGCATCCGCACATACGCTCTTGGCAAACCGCTAAGGCGATAGTGTTTTATCGCGAGCACAATACCCGCGACAAATGGACAATAGACGCCTTGCTTGCCGCCGGAATAATTTCCGAGCAACAGGCGGCAAGGCTCCGTTTATGTAAATTGAATTAGTCTTTGATGGCTTTCAAGGCTTCCCTTATCTTGCCTTCTATTTCCTCAGAGAGTTCGACATTGTCTCTAATCAGCTGCTTGGTACTCTCGCGGCCTTGGGCAAGCTTATTGCCTCCATAGCTGAACCATGAGCCGGATTTTTGAATTATATCCAATTCCACTCCAAGGTCCACTATCTCGCCGGAGCGGGAAATTCCCTCTCCGAACACTATGTCGAATTCCGCCTTTCTGAAGGGAGGCGCCATCTTGTTTTTCACCACCTTTACGCGGGTGCGGTTTCCAAGGGCCTCATCTCCGTCTTTTATTTGGGTGACGCGCCTTACATCTATGCGTACGGAAGAATAGAACTTGAGAGCGTTACCGCCCGTGGTGGTTTCGGGGTTGCCGAACATTATGCCGATTTTTTCGCGCAGCTGATTTATGAAAATGCAGCAGGTGTTGGTTTTGGCTATGTTTGCGGTGAGCTTGCGGAGAGCCTGGCTCATCAGACGCGCCTGCAAGCCTACCTTATTGTCTCCCATTTCGCCTTCGATTTCGGCTTTCGGAGTTAAGGCGGCCACAGAGTCGATTACCACAATATCCACTGCGCCCGAACGAATCAGATTGTCTGCGATTTCCAAAGCTTGTTCGCCGTTGTCCGGCTGCGAGATGAGCAGGGTATCCACATTTACGCCCAAATTCTTTGCATAAGTGCGGTCGAAGGCATGCTCTGCATCTATCATAGCTGCTATGCCCCCTAATTTTTGAGCTTCTGCAATAGCGTGGATGGCGAGTGTGGTCTTGCCGCTGGCTTCGGGACCGTAGATTTCCACTATGCGTCCCCGCGGATAGCCGCCTATGCCTAAAGCGTGATCCAGCGCCACGCTGCCGCTTGGAATAACCTGGGCATCGCTCCATTCTGGCCGGTCTCCCAACTTCATGATCGTACCTTTCCCGTAATCTTTCTCGATTTTGTCGATCGTAGCCTGCAATGCCTTTAATTTGGCGGCATTCATGGCTTGTTTTTCTTCTGCTTCTTTAGCCATAATGTTATTTTTTAGTTAAAAAATTCCGGCGCTTGCGCCGATAGACAAATATAGGCAAAAAAATCCTTACATTTGTGCTTGGATGGAAAACTTGCTCGGAAAAAATCTGGATGCCTTAAGGGATGCTGCCCGGAGCTGCGGACTCAACGCTTTTGTGGGCAATCAGATAGCCGATTGGATGTATAAAAAACGAATAACTGATTGGGAGCAGATGGCAAATATATCCAAGGTATCCAAACAGGCCCTGCAGGAAAAATATGCTTTGGGAACTGTGGCTCCGGCTGGCAGCGCAATCTCCTCTGACGGTACGAAAAAGTACCTTTTCCCTGCGGAATGCGCAATTTTCGAAGACAAAAAGTTAAAGTCTTTCATAGAGGCTGTCATGATTCCGGAAGAAGAGCGCAAAACGCTTTGCGTAAGCAGTCAGGCGGGCTGCAAAATGGCTTGCCGCTTTTGTATGACGGGGCGTCAGGGCTGGCGCGGCAATTTGAGCACAGCAGATATACTCAATCAGTTTTTAAGCATAGACGAGAGCGGAGAACTCACCAATGCCGTGTTTATGGGCATGGGGGAGCCTCTCGATAATTACGATGCCGTAAGCGGAGCGCTGGAAGTTCTTACTGCGCCATGGGGTTTCGCTTGGAGCCCCAAACGGATTACCCTGAGCACAATAGGAGTCCTGCCCACGCTCAAGCGTTTTCTTGATGAGCATCGCTGTCATTTGGCTGTCAGCCTTCATAATCCCTTCCCTGAGGAAAGGGCGGAATTCATGCCCGTACAAAAGGCATATGATGCGAGGGAGATAATAAAGCTTCTTCGCACCTACGACTTTAGCGGTCAGCGCCGCGTAAGTTTCGAATACACTATGTTCAGCGGTTGGAACGATACTAAACGCCATGCAGATGCCCTTATAAAGTTGTTAAGGGGTCTGGAGTGCCGCGTAAATCTCATCCGCTTTCACGAAATCCCCGATTTTCCTTACAAAACTTCATCTCTGCAAATCATGACGGCTTTCAGAGACCGTCTGAGCAACAACGGAATCACCTGCACCATAAGGGCCTCCCGCGGCGAGGATATTCTTGCCGCCTGCGGAATGCTGGCCGGCAAACAATATTAAACAGGCAAACAATATTAAACAGGCAAAAACCACAAAAGACGAAACAAGCCCGAAAATGAAAAAAATCATACTAATAATATCTCTCCTGTTTGTTACCGCCGTCTCCGCCTTTGCCCAGCAGAGTTATGATTTGGTTTCGTCCAGCGTTGACCCTGAAGGAGATGCAGTGGTGTTCCGGCAGATGCAGAATCGAATGTCGCAAATCCGCTCGCGTTATGCCCGCCCCACAGTGGCGGTGGTGCTGAGCGGCGGCGGGGCGAAGGGGGCGGCTCATGTTGGGGTGCTCAAGCGTCTGGAGGAAAAGGGGATTCCCATAGATATGGTGCTCGGCACCAGCATGGGAGGTTTGGTGGGAGGTCTTTATGCTCTTGGCTATACTCCTGCTTTTATGGATTCTCTTTTCCGTACAGCCGACTGGGATTTTCTTCTAAGCGATGATATCGACTCCAAATATGTGCCTTATTCCACCAAGATGAGGCGCTCGCGCTATAATTTGCTGGTGCCCTTCGATTTCCGTCCCGACAATTCGCGAAGAAAGCTTGAATTCGGCTCTCAAGAGTCGGAATCCAATGCGTTGGAGACATCTTCCAGCGCTTTTCTTAAAAGTCTCCCGTCCGGTTGGGTCAGCGGCTTGAATGCAGAAAATATGATTGCCCGCTTGTGCGCAAGCTATCGCGATTCCATCTCTTTTATGGATTTGCCCATACCTTACTGTTGTGTAGCGGCAGATTTAGTGAGCGGAAAATCCAAAAACTGGACAAGCGGTGATATTGCCTTGGCCATGCGCTCCACCATGAGCATTCCGGGTCTTTTCAATCCCGTTCGCTATGGCGATATGGTGCTTACTGACGGAGGCTTGCGCAATAATTACCCTACCGATTTGGCACGCGCCATGGGGGCGGATATAGTGATAGGAGTGGCATTCTCTCAGTTAGAGAAAACCGACATAAAGGTAGATAACATAGGCAATGTGATAGGTCAAATGATAGATATGCTTTCGAATGAGGCTTACGAGAAAAATATCCTTGAGTCGGATGTCTTCATCAATCCGAATCTCAAAGAATTCAATATGCTCAGCTTCAAATCCGAAGCTATCGACACCATACTCCAAAGGGGCTATGACGCTGCTCTCAAAGCCGAAAAAATGCTTGAACTTGTAGCTTCCAAAACTAAGGGTCGCAGCACACCCATAAAAAAAGCCCGCGCCGTAGATATTGCAACCAATCCTATACTCATTTCACGGATTAGTTTCCCGGGGATTTCGGAGAAAGACGCCGCCTACCTTTTGAGTAAAATAAACATTGAAGCAGGGCAGAGAGTCACATCTTATCAAATAGAGGAAGCCGTGTCGATCATTTTCGCCAGCGGTTCATTCAGCAAGGCCGCTTACACCCTATTGCGCGAACTCGATGGCTATAATTTGCAATTCAATCTTGTAGAGGGTCCGATTCACCGCTTGGGGCTTGCCGGAAGGGCGGATACAGAAGATATAGTGTCGGCTCTCATCGGCTTCGGCTTCAACGCCTACAAAATCAGGGGCTCCAAATTTGATTTTGAGGCAAGAATCGGCCAGAACTGGTACGGCAAGGCAGATTATTCCCTCTCTTATCCGAATTTTCCCGCTATAAATCTGTCTGTAACTTCCGGGAAAAACTTTGCCAATATGATGGTGGACGACCTCTTTTGCGATGCAGGTTTTTGGCATCACAAAATAGACACCTATGTGAGCGGTTTCAGGGCATCGCATTTCGATATGGCGCTTGGCATAAAGTACGATTATTACGGGCTCAACACCTGGCTCAGCGAAAAAACTTTCGAAGACGAAGTCAATACAATCGAATCCTTGAATACTTACAAGCGCAATTATTTTACGCTTTACGCCAATGCCCGGGCATATACCTTGGATGATAAATACTTCCCGACAAAGGGCTTTACGATAGGCTTGGATTATGGTTGGGTGCTTGGCAAAAACTCCGCTCAGATTTTCATGCTGGATTATCTTCAGCATATACGCTTAAGCGACAAGCTCTCTATAATTCCAAGTTTTTACGCTCGATATGTGCTGGGCGAGAGCATCTCGCTTAAAGAGAATATGTTCCTTGCCAACTTTGTTGGCGGAGCCGTGCCGGGGCGCTATTTCGAGCAGCAAATGCCTTTCGATGGCTTTCACCGCTGCATGATTCTGGATAATTTCGCAATGGATTTTCAGTTGAATTTCCGCGTAAAACTGTTCGAGCATGGATTTGCTTCATTCAAAGGAGGTTTCGTGCAGGATGCCCATAGCCTTTTGGAATTTTTCGGCGACAATTCCAAAGGCATTTACGGAGGCGCTTTGGGCTTCGGCTACGACTCAATTGCGGGGCCTATAAAGGTTGATATACAATTTTCTACTGCGACCCCGCTCGGTTTATATATCAGTTTCGGCTATGACTTCTAAAGAAAAAGTACTTTCCGCCCTGCAGGCGCAATGCGTAAAGCGCGAATATTGCGTGTCGGACATCAGGCGCAAGGCCTTGGAGAGATGCAAGGGAGATGCCGATATGGCCGCAGGGATTGTAGAGTCTTTAAAGGCGGATAAGTTTGTGGATGATGCCCGCTATGCCTCCGCTTTTGCAAGGGAGAAGTCTTCCCTGAGCGGTTGGGGGCCGATAAAAGTAAGATTCGCCCTCCGCGCAAAGGGCCTTTCGGATGAAGATATAGCCGCCGGTTTGGCAGAGGTGGATGTAGATGCGGCGGATGCTCGCTTGCAGAAGCTCCTCAGCGCCAAATGGAAGAGTCTTTCGGAAGATAAGGATGGCCGGCTCAAGCTTATAAAGTTCGCCCTTTCAAGGGGTTATGAATATTCCAAGGTAGAGCCTGTGGTGGATGAACTTACCCGCTGATGGATAATCTCAATCTGCATACCATATTTGCCCGCAACTGCAGCGTAAAGAAGATAAGCGCCTCGCAGGCAAAAGATTTCTTTGATGCCAATCACCGCATGGCTTATTGCACTTGCAGGCATCGCTACGGGCTTTTCGTCGAACGCTCTACAGGCAAGCGTGAAACAGCTTTGCCTGCGGGGACTCTTGTGGCGGCTGCGGGTTTTTCGGGGGCTCGGAATATGACTGAAAGCGGAGGCAATCCCCGTTCTTTCGAGTGGATACGCTATGCTTCTCTTAAAGGCTTCCGCGTAGTGGGCGGTATGGGAAAGCTGATGCAGGCTTTTGTGGATGACTTGCAACCCGATGATATAATGACTTATGTAAGGTCGCAGGAAAGTGATGGAGATGCTTTCCGTGCGCTGGGATTCGATTTCGAAGGCGAGTTCACAAAAGAGTCCTGGGGCTCCTCCAATCTCAAATTCAGGAAAAATTTTTAATTTTAAAAAATATCTCTTCGACTATGAAAAAAATTCTTTCTACTCTCATTGCACTTCTTTCGTTGACATCCTGTTCGGTATTGCAAAAGCTCGATTCCAACCGCCTTATGCAAGGCGGAGCCAAGGCTCTTCAGGCTTTCGGGGTTACCAACGATCAATTGATGGGCTATGTGAAATTATCTGTGCTGCAGCTCGATGCCGGGGCAATCGTACTCCCTCCGAGCAATAATTATTCCCGGCGTCTTGCCCGAATAACCAAGGGTCTTACTTCAGTGGGCGACATACCGCTGAATTTCAAGGTTTATAAAACCAATGAGCCCAATGCTTTTGCTTGTGCAGATGGTTCCGTGAGGATATATACCGGTCTTATGGATATTATGAATGACTACGAATTATTGGGAGTAATCGGCCACGAAATAGGGCATGTGGCTATGGAGCATACGCTGAATGCTTATAAGCACGCCCTTTACGCTTCCGCCGCATTTGATGTGATAGCTTCCACCGGCGATTTTGCCGCCGCTCTTACTGATTCGGTATTGGGGGATTTGGGCCAAAGCATGATATCGGCGAGTTTCTCCCGTAAGCAGGAAATCCAGGCCGACAATTACGGATATGATTTCTTGAAGGGCGCCGGCATCAATCCCTGGTATATGGCCATGGCATTCGAGCAGCTTCAGGCCGCTTCACAAAAAGGTTCTTTAACCACAACTTCCGGTATAGGAACAATGTTTTCCAGCCATCCCGATACTGCCGCCCGTATAGAGGGCATAGCCAAGAGGTGTCGAGAAGACGGCTTTACAAGGCCGGAAAAATAGAACTTCTTCAGATAGTTTCTTCTGAAAACCCTTCTTTCAAAAGTTGTGGGAGGGCGCTAAGCGATTTGAGGTTTTCCGGGGCGATCTCCGTTACGTTCCTCCTCATCCTCCTGCCGGTCTTCTGTTATTTTACCCTTTTGCAGGGCCTCCCAATCCTTACGCCTTTGATAGATGTCCAAGGCGGTGTAGATGGCGGCACGCATACTGCGCGAATCTGCCTCGTCGCGTCCGGCTAGTTCGAAGGCGGTGCCATGGTCAGGAGCTGTGCGCACTACCGGCAGGCCGGCGGTATAGTTAACCCCATCCTCATAGGAAATTGCCTTGAACGGTGCAAGCCCCTGGTCGTGATACATGGCTAAGGTAGCATCGAAACGAGCATAGTGCCCCATGCCGAAGTAGCCGTCCGGCGAGAAGGGGCCGTAGGCCTGGATGTTTTCCTCGTTCGCCTGCTTTATTGCCGGAATTATTATTTCCTCCTCTTCAGTACCTAAGAGGCCGCTGTCTCCGCTGTGAGGGTTGAGGCTCAGCACTCCTATGCTTGGATTGTCTATGCCGAAATCCTGTTCGAGTGAGTTTTTGAGAAGATGCAGCTTGCTTACCACCTTTTCTATGGAAAGGGAACCGGGCACATCTTTCAAGGGAATGTGTCCTGTAACTACTCCGACTTTTAAGCTTTGGGAAATCATGAACATGGTAACATCCTTAACCCCGAAAGCCTGTTGTAGATATTCTGTATGGCCGGGGAAGCCGAAGCCCGCATTCACTATTGCCTTTTTGTTGATGGGGCCTGTAACCAAAACATCTATAAGACCATCCTTAAGGTCTTTTACCGCTATTTCAAGAGACGTGATTGCCGCTTGAGCAGAGTCAGCGGTAGCTCCTCCGGGCTCGGCAAAGGCATTGTCCGGCAGGCAGTTGAGTATGTTGATACGTTTGGGATGTGCATCCTTTGCAGAATTGATGACATTGGTGTCCATCTGATCTATATTGTGCACGCTTTTCTTGTAAAAGCCGAAAATCTTGGATGAACCGTAGACTACAGGCGTAAGCATCTCTAATATTCTTGGGTCTGCCAAAGCCTTTATAATTACTTCATACCCTATTCCGTTGCTGTCGCCCTGGGTTATTCCGACGACCAATTTTTTATTTCTCATGACTATAGTGTTATCTAAAATAATGTATTTTCTTTTTCTTCCTGAATGTAGCCTTCGTCCTCAGGCAAATCGGGCTGTCCGTAAGCCTCCACCGCCAAATGGTCGCAGCGCTCATTTTCGGGATGACCGGCGTGGCCTTTAATCCAGTGAAGGTTCACTTTATGCTTGGAAAAAATCTCGTGAAAGCGCAGCCAAAGGTCTTTGTTCTTCTTTTTCTTAAAATTGCTTGCTATCCATTTGGTGAGCCAGCCTTCGCTTATGGCCCTTACTACGTATGAGGAGTCACTGTATACTTCTACTGTGGCATTTTCCCACTTTACTGCTTCTAAGCCTTTTATTACCGCTAAAAGCTCCATACGGTTGTTGGTGGTGTGAGCGAAGCCTCCCGACATCTCTTTTCGCAGATTGCCGCATTTGAGCACTACGGCCCAGCCTCCCGGACCGGGGTTGCCGGAGGCCGCTCCGTCAGTATAGAGATATATGGTTTGCTTGCTTTTCATATTTAGGCAAAAATAACTAATTTTGCATGAATATGGAAACAAAAAAATTGAATGTTCTCGTAACGGGAGGCAACGGCCAGTTGGGCAGCGCCCTCAGAGATGCATCAACCGCCAGCCCTCACCGCTTTATCTTCTCCGATATCAGCGGCCTGCCGGGTAAGGAAACGGTGTTTTTGGATGTCACCAATCCCGATGCCGTAAGTCTTATCTGCGAGAGCGAAAATATTGATGTGATTATAAATTGTGCGGCTTATACCAATGTGGATAAGGCGGAGGACGATCCTGGATTTGCGGCCGCCCTCAATATCGAGGTGCCTCGCCATTTAGCCGAAATCGCGCGCAAGCGCAAGGCCACTCTCATCCATCTTTCCACCGATTACATCTTCTCCGGTAAAGAATCTTCCCCCATTCCCGAAAGCGCCGCTCCAGGCCCTCAAAATGTATATGCCACCTCCAAGCTTGCAGGGGAAAAGGCCGTCAGGGACAGCGCCTGCAAATATATCATAATCCGCAGCGCCTGGCTTTTCTCCAAATACGGTCATAATTTCGTTAAAACCATATTGCGTCTTTGTTCCGAAAGGGATTCTCTCAAAGTGGTTTACGACCAGGTCGGCACTCCCACTTTTGCGGATGATTTGGCGGCATTCATAATACATATCATAGATGGAGGTATGCTCGGCAAGACCGGCATTTATAATTACACGAATCTCGGAGTAATAAGTTGGTACGACTTCAGCCTTGCAATCAGAGACCTTGCAGGCGCCGATTGCGAAATCACACCTTGCCTCTCATCAGAATATCCCCGGAAGGCGCGCCGTCCGAATTATTCGGTATTGGACAAGTCCTTGGTACAAAAGACTTTCGGTATAAAAATTCCATATTGGTACGATTCTCTTAAAAAATGCATAGAGCAATTAAGTCATGAAAATTGAGCAAACAGCCATACCCGGGGTGGTAATTATCCATCCTCGTATTTTTAGTGATGACCGCGGTTACTTTTTCGAATCTTACAATAGAGGCAAATTCAACTCTCTTATAAGGGATATAGATTTTTGTCAGGACAACGAAAGCAAGAGTTCCTACGGCGTGGTGCGTGCTCTGCATTTTCAAATAGGGGATTATTCCCAAAGCAAGCTTGTCCGCGTTATAGAGGGCAGAGTCTTGGATGTTGCGGTGGATGTCCGCAAGGGGAGTCCTACTTTCGGAAAGCATGTGGCTGTGGAACTCAGTGCAGAAAATCATCTTCAGCTTTTCATTCCGCGGGGTTTTGCACATGGCTTCAGCGTCCTTTCCCCTACGGTCATTTTCCAATATAAATGCGACCGCTTTTATGCTCCCGGGCATGAAGGCTGCATCGCTTGGAACGACCCCGATTTGGGTATAGATTGGGGGGTGCCTGCAGATAAGGTGATTGTAAGCGAAAGAGACAGCCGCAATCCTCTTCTTAAAGATTGTGATTGCCTCTTCGATTATTCCATAGATCTTTATAAATGATTATTCCGGCAGCAGATAGGACCTCGGGCGTAAGGGAATATTATTTTTCCACCAAGAACAGGCAGATAGCGGCAATGAATGCCGATGGACGCAGCGAGCCGGTGATAGACCTTGGCATAGGCGCCCCGAACGGCCGTCCGCCGCAGGATGCCATAGATGCGCTTTGCCTGGAGGCGCAAAAGGATGGGGTTCATGCCTATCAGGATTATCGCGGCACGCCCGAATTGCGCAAGGCCTTTGCTGCTTGGTATGAGCGCTATTATGGGGTTAGTCTCGATGTCAATTCGCAACTGCAGCCTTTGGTGGGCTCTAAAGAAGGAATACTTATAGTTTCTTTGGCCTTTCTTAATAAAGGAGATAAGTTGCTGGTGCCCGACCCGGGCTATCCCACTTATACTTCTTCCGCAAGATTGTGCGAAGCGGAAGCCATACCTTACGACCTTGAGGAGTCACTTGGCTGGCAGCCCGATTTCGACAAGCTCGAAAAAATGGACCTCAGGGGCGTGAAACTTATGTGGACCAATTATCCCGGAATGCCGACAGGCGCTCCGGCTACAAAAGACTTGTTCGAAAAACTTGTGGATTTCGGACGCAGGCATAAAATTCTGATTGTAAACGACAATCCGTACAGCTTTATAATGAGCGATAAACCGCTCTCCATATTTACTATCCCTGAGGCTTTCTCCTGCGCTTTGGAACTGAATTCGCTGAGCAAGTCGCATAATATGAGCGGTTGGCGCATTGGGGTGGCGACCGGAGGGGCCGATTATATAAGTGAACTTCTGAAGGTTAAAAGCCAGATGGATTCGGGCATGTTCCGTCCTCTGCAGATTGCCGCCGCTTCAGCGCTTTCACAAGGTCCGGAATGGTTTGTCGCTTTGAATGAAGAATATCGCCGCCGCAGAGCCGCCGCCTCTAAAATCTTCGATGTTTTGGGAGCAAGTTATAATCCCGATTCGCAGGGGCTCTTCCTTTGGGGAAAAGTTGGCGGGGATTCCGTGCAGAAGTCCGACTTTTTTCTTCATGAAGCAGGGGTTTTCATGACTCCTGGCATAATTTTCGGCAAGAACGGTGAGGGGTATTTACGCATTTCCCTATGCAGGAATGTACCGCTTTACGAAAGGGCTGTGGAAAAAATCAAAGCCGTATTATGAGCGCTCTCAAACTTGTTTCTTTAGAAGATTGGGGCTTTTTCGGGGAGAGGCCCCGGGTGATTGCCGGTCCCTGCAGTGCGGAAAGTAGGGAGCAGTTGCTGGAAACTGCCGCAGGCCTGAGCGGAATCGGGATAAAGGTGTTCCGCGCCGGTTTATGGAAGCCGCGCAGCCGCCCCGGCTCTTTCGAGGGTGTCGGCGCAGAAGGGCTTGCCTGGCTGCAAGAAGTGAAAGAGCGTTTCGCCATGAAGGTTTGCACCGAGGTCGCTTCTGCAAAGCATGTTGAGGGGTGCCTGAAAAGCGGAATTGATATGCTCTGGCTCGGAGCGCGCACTACCGCCAATCCTTTTTTGGTGCAGGAGATTGCGGAAGCTCTTAGCGGAAGCGACATTCCCATACTTGTAAAAAATCCTGTCAATCCCGAGCTTCCCCTCTGGATAGGAGCCATAGAAAGGCTTAACCGCGAGGGCATTACAAAACTTGCCGCAGTTCATCGCGGGGTTTCATCTTCCGAAAAAATTCCTTACCGCAATGCTCCCCAATGGAATATGGCTGTGGAACTTCGTACCAGATGTCCGAATCTTCCCGTCTTTGCAGACCCCTCCCATATTGCGGGCGACAAGGCCTATCTCAGGGAACTTTCCCAAAGGGCCATGGATTTGGGTTTCGACGGCCTTATGATAGAAAGCCATTACAAGCCTTCCTGCGCCCTTAGCGATGCATCCCAACAGCTTTCCCCCCAAGAACTCAAGGCTCTTTTGGAATCCATTTCCATCCGAGAAACCTTTTCACCGGATGAGCGTTTCCGTCAAGAGTTGGAACAGCTGCGGGCGCAGATGGATGTGATAGATGAGGATTTGGTGGCAGACCTCGCTTCGCGGATGGAAGTAAGTGCAAAGATAGGCGCAATGAAGAAGGCTCATAATGTTGCCATAATCCAAGCAGGCAGATGGGAGAAGGTGCTGGCAAAGATTTCCGATTTGGCGGTAAAATACAATTTGGACCCCGGGTTCGTAAAGGAGATTTTCTGCGCCATTCACGAGGCCTCTGTTGAGGAACAGCAGAAGAGCTGATTTTGTTTTGTTTTGGGCTTGGAAAAGGGCTGCTTGGCTTAGGCCCAGACTGAAGAAAAGCCGAAATGTTGAAGGCCGGCAGACTTGGTTTTATTTTGGGACTTTGATATGGATTTCTTGTCTTGGCTCGGACTTGAGAGAATTTGGCTTTTTTCGGATTGTAGGTTTCGGGCAAGCGCAAATTTAGGTGTTTATGCACTATGATGGCTTTGCAAAACCTTCAACGCTTGTGAATTTAGTTAGGTAATTATGAAATACGATTTTACAACGGAGGCTGCGCCGCGCGGCACCAATTCTTTCAAGTGGGATTTGAGGCCGGAATTGCTGCCCATGTGGGTGGCAGAAATGGATTTTCCTGTAGCTCCTTTCATTGTCGAGGCGGTACGGAAAAGGGTGGAGAAAGGGGTTTTCGGCTATACTTTTGTTCCCGACAGTTATTATGAATGCGTAAAGAAGTGGTTTGGAAGCCGTTATGATTGGCAAATAGACAAAGATCAGATAATTCCGATTTCCGGAATAGTGCCTGCCACCTCCATTACCATAAAAGCTCTTACTGAGCCTGGCGACAAAGTGGTGTTCATGACTCCCGCCTATAATTGCTTTTTCCGGAACATTACAAACACCGGCGCCGTGCAGAATCCCTCCGAGCTTGTATGGAACTCCTCTTTGCAGCGCTACGAGGTGGATTGGCCGGACTTCGAGGCACGCATAGCCGATCCGGCAAGCAAAGTCTTTTTATTGTGCAATCCTCACAATCCTTGCGGCAGGCTTTGGAGCAGAGAGGAACTCGAGCGCATGGGGAATATCTGTTTGAAGTATGGTGTGCCCGTGATTTCCGATGAAATCCATTGCGAGATAGTGGCTCCGGGCTCTTCATATCTGCCTTTCGCCACCCTCTTCCCTCAAAACTGCATCACCTTTGTTTCCCCCACCAAACCCTTCAGCATGCCGGGTCTTAAAATCGCCAATATAATAAGCGCAAATGAAGATTTGCTTGCGAAGGTGAAACATATAATCGGACTTTGGGAACACGGAAATGTCAACCAGCTTGGAATTGTGGCTTTGCAGGCCGCCTATTCACCAGAAGGTGCGGAATGGCTCGATGAAATGAATGAGGTGGTGCATGCTAATTTCTTAGACCTTCGTGAGCGTTTTGCGGCAGAATTCCCTTCTGTACGTGTCGCCACGCTTGAAGCCACTTATCTTGCCTGGTTGGACTTCGCCCCCTTGGGACTTGGCGGCAAGCAGATTCAAGACCATCTTTTAGAGCATCAAAAGCTATGGATTAACGCCGGCGACATATATGGAGACCCCTCTTGCATGCGCATGAATCTCGCCTGCCCCCGCACCACCCTGCAAAGAGGCTTGGACCTTTATATCAAAGGAATCAAAGAACTCCTTGCCTCCTCATAATTAAGCGTTTTCGGCCCTTTCTGCTCAAGCTCTCTCGTCTAGAAGCACCCCTCCGAAAGTCAACCAAATCCAGCGATAAGCATTTTCGCAGCCGGCAGCTTGCCCCTGATTCGCGGCTGGCCGCTTGCCCCTGATTCGCGGCTGTCCGCTTGCCCTCGATAGGGCTCCGCTCACTTTGTTTGCTCCGGCCCCTCCCACCGTTTCCTGCATGGTCTTCGACCACTTGGCGCCGGCTGTCTCCTCCCGTCGTTTCCTGCATGGTCTTCGACCACTTGGCGCCGGCTGTCTCCTCCCACCGTTTCCTGCATGGTCTTCGACCACTTGCCGCCGGCTGTCTCCTCCGAAGACCGTCTCGCTACGCTCGACCCCACCATTCCGCTTCGCGATAGCACATCGTGGCTCCGCTTCATGGTTCCCCCTCTTACGATGCCGAGGGTGGCACGGGTCCCTGGAGGAGCAGCCATTGCCGCCGATATGCCCCTGCCGTCAGTTACATGGCTACGGAAGAACTGCCTCGATATTAAAAGCCCTCCGCGTTGAGCATGGGCGGCATTGTCAGCGGCGGTGAAATTGTCAAGCAAAAAAGCGAGCGTAAAATGTAACTCTCTGACTATCAGCTAAATCCTTAAAGAACACCCGAAAATTTGGCTGACCTTGTTTAAAGATCTGCCTCATTATCAGCACTTTCCATTTTACGCTCGCTTTCCAGATTGCAGGCGGGGCTGCTCTTAGAGCTGTTTATTGTATCATTGTAGGGCATTTTCATCTGTTTTTACTTGATCCTGTTTCCCTGCTCCCTCTCAACTCTCTTTTCCGCTACATGGTACGACGTTTTCGGCCTTTTTCGTCATACCATGAAAGGCAGCTGAAACCATTGTTAAGCATTTTCGGCCTTTATTGCTTAAACCCTCTCGTCTAGAAGCACCCCTCCGAAAGTCAACCAAATCCAGCGATAAGCATTTTCGGCCCTTTGTAATATGCAACATGCAAATGGGCCAATTTCGGAAAAGTTGTTTCCCCCACCCTTTAACGCGAGGGAGACGAACTCGCTTTCCATCCGGGCTACTGACAATTTGTCAGTGGAACGTTGTTTGCCATATAATATAGTGTCCGCTAAGGATGGTAAAAGTAAAAGTATAACAATTAAAATAATAGGAGATTTAAATTATGTTACCAGTAAGACATTATAGAAATCGGTGGCTTCCCGATGTATTCAACGATCTTTTCGACAATGATTGGATGACCCGCAGCAATGCTACTGCTCCTTCCATCAATGTATTGGAAACCGAAAACAGTTATGAACTCGAGCTCGCAGCCCCCGGCATGACCAAAGAAGATTTCAAAGTAACCCTCGATACCGATGGAGATCTTGTAATCAGCATGGAGAAAAAGGTAGAGGATGAGAAAAAGAAGGAGGGACATTATTTGCGCCGCGAGTATTCCTACACTAAATTCCAGCAAACTATGTTGCTTCCCGACAATGCAGATCGCGAAAATATCAATGCAGAAGTGATTAACGGCGAACTCAAGGTGTGCATTCCCAAAATCAAGAAAGTTCCCGAAAAGGAAAGTTGCAGAAGCATCGAGGTTAAATAATATTCTCAACGCAAATTGCTAAGAGGCCTGCTGACTAAGACTTAGCCGGCCTCTTTTTGTGTTTACACCAAACTCTTCTTCAGCCAGGCGTTGCCCTTGATGCGCAGGGCGAAGATTATCCCGCGCGCATTCAACTCTATGCACATGGCTATCCAATAGCCGACAAGACCCATTTTCGGGGTAAGGATAAGAGCGAGGCCTATACGGACTATCCACATGCTGGAGAAGTTCATGACAGTGGGTATCATTGTATCTCCTGCTCCCACGCAGGCTCCGTATCCCACTATGGAAACGCCATATAAAAATTCTGCAAAAGCCACTATCCTAAGGCATTTGACTCCAAGCGCAATCACTTCGGTGTCGGATGTGAGAAGACTCATCATCTGCGGAGCGAAAATATACATCAACACTGCAAGGAAACCCATCATTCCTCCGGCTATGCCTATATTTATCCATGCAAAACGCTTTGCATAATCCTTTCGCCCGGCTCCTATGCTCTGCCCGACAAGGGGCGTTACGGCATCAGCCATTCCATATCCGGGCATATAACAGAAACTTTCGGCAATAATGGCGAATGCGTTGGCCGCAATGGCAATGGTGCCAAGCGGTGCTACGATTATGGTTGCTATCACATAGGCTCCCCTCATCACTATATTCTGCAACCACAAAGGGCCGCTGATTCCGAAAGCGTTTTTAAGGACGGGGCGGTCCGGCAACCAATTTCCTAACGCGCTTTTAAAGGAACTGCGATTTGCTTGCCGGCTTTCAAGATGCGACTGCCGGCTTTCACTGTCATCAAGCTGCCGGTTTTCAAGATGCGACTGCCGGCTTGTGCCGTAACCGGACTGCTGGTTTGCACTGTCATCAAGCTGCCGGCTTTCAAGATGCGACTGCCGGCTTGTGCCGTAACCGGACTGCTGGTTTGCACTGTCATCAAGCTGCCAACTTTCGTCACTATTAAGCTTCCGGCCTGCTCTGCAATCAAGAATAAGGCTTTCGAGGCGGTCCTGTTTCAAATTCAACTCCCGCGACCTAACAAGCAGATACCAAAGGCTTGCCGCCATTGCAAATAATTCAGCGGCGGCCGTACCTACAGCGGCCCCCATTACTCCCATATCGCAGATATAGATGAACAGATAATTGAACACCACATCAAGCAGGCACATCGTTGCGAATATAATGCTTGGCACTTTTAAATTGCCGTTTGCCGCAAGGAAGCCCGATGCGCTCAAACCAATCTGCATGAACGGTATTGCTGCGGAATATATCAGAAAATAAGAAGATGCATCTGAGGCAATATCGGCCTTGCCTCCAAGCCAATACGGCAGGGGAGAACTGATGCTGATGCCAATCAGACCGAGAACTATGGAAAAAACAAATCCGCTTACCAATCCCTTACGCATTACATCCCTTGCTTTCCGCCCGTTTCCGGCTCCGAGAAGTTGCGCTATCTGAACCGAAAAACCTGAAGTGGTCGCCATGCAAAGCCCGCCGAACAGCCAGGTGCTGGAACTCACAAGACCGATGGAGGCCGCCTGCGTAGCGCCGAGATGCCCCACCATAGAGGCATCTATATATTGCATGAGTATGTTGGAGAGTTGTGCAAGAATAGCGGGAAGGCCGAGCATAAGGGAAAGCCGCAGCTGTTCTTTCCCCGTCATGGGGGAGTTGCTGCGGATTTTCGCCAACAATATGTCTTTAGCCGATGCCACTAAGTCGTTGTTTCTGTTAAAAAAATGTTCAGTCGTTGTACCGGTTAAAAAATGTTCAGTCGTTGTACCGGTTAAAAACTGTTCAGTCGTAGTTCCGGTTAAAAAACCACCAAGTCGTTATTCTGCTTAAAAAACTATTCAAAAAACAGAAATAGTCTTTCCGTCTTCGGTAGTGTCAGTTGAACTGCGCCGAAGCGTTCAACACGCTTGTAAAGCCATTCGGAAAGCAAATATATAACAATAATCGGAAAAATAATAAGCAGGAAAGTGTTTCCGCTTGCGTTTATTAGTATTTTTAGATAAAAAACTTTAAAAAATTAACTATAATTGAAAAATAAATTGTAAATTCGTAGCGACAGCACTAATAATACTCATAACCGTTTTATGGAAGGAGCGATTACATTAAATTCCAAGCCCGTAGAGGGCAACATTTTAGTAATAAACACGGGTTCCACCTCATCTAAGTTCGGCTATTACAAAGACGGAGTTCAGGTGTGCGGAAGCCAGATAGACCATTCCAAAGCGGAAATCGAAAAAGCGACGGATTTTTCCGCTCAGCTTGCAATACGCAATGCGGCCGTTTCCAAATTCTTGGAGGAGAATCACATTCCCTTGGAAGAAATAGATTTGATAATGGGTCGCGGCGGACAGATGAGGCCAATCCTCCCAGGCGTCTATTCTGTAAATGCCGATATGCGCGAGGTGCTTATAAGCTATCGCGACGGCAAGCACGCCAGCAGTCTGAGCCCCGTTATGGCAGATGATTTGGCTGGGGAGATAAATAAAGCGCGCAAGGCAAAAGGGATAAAAGGCCGTTACGGCGAATGCAAAGCCTATATAGCGGATTCTACCACATCGGATGAAATGCTTCCCGAATATCGGCTCTACGGTGTTCCCGAATTCAAGCGCGAAAGTCTTTATCATGCCCTCAATTCAAGAGCCGTTGTGCGCAAGTATTTGGCAGACATAGGTTTTGAAAAGAATAATAAAAATATCATAGTCTGTCACATGGGTGGCGGAGTCACCATCTCGATGCATCAAAACGGCCGCGTAATCGACAGCACTCACGGGCTTGACGGCGATGGTCCCATCACTCCGGAACGGTCGGGCACTTGTCCTGCTCTTCCTCTTGTGGAAATGTGCTTCAGCGGTAAATATACCGAAAAGGAAATCCGCAATAAAATTGTGGGTGGAGGCGGTGCAGTGGCTTATTTCGGCACCAACGACATGCGAGTGGTGGAGGCCAAGGCTAAAGAGGGTGTACCCGAATACAAATTATTCATGGAGGCTTTCGTACTCAATATCGCCAAATATATAGCCGCCCTGACTGTTGATGTGTACGGCAAGGTGGATGCCCTTTTGTTTACGGGCGGCATCGCTTATAGTAAATACATTACCGATGCGATAATCAAAAGGGTGGGGCATCTGTTCCCCGACATACGCATCTATCCTGGTGAAAACGAAATTCGCAGCCTTGCCGAAAACGGCTACATGGTACTCTCCGGAAAGGTAAAAGCGAAGACTTACAATAAAAACAAACTGATAGAAGACTAATTAAACAATTAATACAAGAAATATGGAAAAAATCGATTACAGCAAGAGATCCTTTGCTTATTATCCCACAAACGCCATCGTTATTGCAAAATACGAGAACGGTGCATGGGGCAAACCGGAAATCTCTTCGGACTTTATGCTTTCCGTCCATTGCTTTGCAGGTGCGTTTCACTATGCCCCTGAATGCTTCGAAGGCCTTAAGGTTTATCGCGGAGCTGATAATAAGGTGCGCATGTTCCGCCCGGACGAGAATGCCAAACGAATGATCAGCAGCGCTACCTATCTTGATATGGGTTATCCCGATGAGGAAATGTTCATCGAGATGTGCAAGATGTGCGTGCGAGCCAACTGGGAATTCATTCCTCCATACGAATCGGGTGCATCCCTCTATCTGCGTCCCGTATTGTTCGGTATGAATCCTCAACTCGGCATCAGGAGCGCCAAGGATGTTACTTTCATAGTTATGAGCTCACCTGTGGGAACTTATTCCGGCGCCAAGGCTCTTATGCCCGGCACGGCAGTCCTTTCCCGCAATTACGACCGCGCGGCCACTTACGGCAGCGGCTATTATAAATTGGGAGCCAATTATGCGCAGAGTCTTCATGCTTACAACATAGCCCGCAAACAGGGCTACAGGGAGCTGCTTTTCTTGGACACTGCCACCCATACCCATATTGAAGAATTCGGCTCCTCCAACTTCTTCGGAATCAAAGGCAATAGTTACATTACCCCCGATTCGGACAGTGTTCTTCCGTCCATAACCAACAAGAGTCTCAGACATGTGGCTGCCGATATGGGTCTCACCGTTGAAATGCGCAAGGTGTATGTAGAAGAACTTGCCGAGATGGATGAGGTTAACGCCTGCGGCACAGCAGTGGTGATTACCCCCATTTGCAAGATAGACGACAAGCCTACATTGGAATCCACGGAAATCACCAAATGCTACCATATCGGCGATCCCGAGAATTGCGGACCTATCAGCCGTAAACTATACGACGCTATTGTCGGTATGCAAAAGGGACTGTTGCCCGACAAATATGGCTGGTGCATGATTCTTGAGGAAAAATGATGGCGGAAGAAAGATGACGCCGGACGAAAAAGAATACCAATTAGGTAAAGAATGCCAGCGCAAGGGGGATTGGCAAGGCGCCATGAACCATTATTTGGAAGCTGTTTCCATAAATCCCGACAGCCCCGCAAAGGCTGCTCTTGAAATGGTTAACGAGATTTTGGACTTTTATAACAAAGATATGTATAACCCATAAAAACTATAGACTATGGCAAAAATACATGGAGCGGTTGTGGTAGATACGGAAAGATGCAAAGGTTGCAATCTTTGCGTACTGGCCTGCCCGCTCGGAGTCTTGGAGCTGACCCCCAAGACCGTCAACACAAAGGGATATCATTATTCCCAACCCGTCCATGAAGAGAAATGCATAGGTTGTGCAAACTGCGCAATGGTCTGCCCGGACGGATGTATCAGCGTTTATCGAAAAAAAGGAGAGTAAAATGGCAAAGAAAGAAGTAAGCCTTATAAAAGGCAACGAGGCAATAGCCATCGCAGCAATACGTTGTGGTTGTGACGGATATTTCGGATATCCGATTACACCGCAGAGTGAAGTTCTTGAAGTTCTTGCCGAGATGAAACCTTGGGAGACCACCGGCATGGTGGTTCTTCAAGCCGAAAGCGAACTTGCGTCCATCAATATGGTATATGGCGGCGCAGGTACAGGTAAAAGAGTCATGACCTCTTCTTCCAGCCCCGGCATTTCTCTGATGCAGGAGGGCATGTCTTATTTGGCCGGCGCCGAATTGCCCTGCGTTGTATTCAACTGTATGCGCGGCGGCCCCGGACTCGGCACTATCCAGCCCAGTCAATCCGACTATTTCCAAACAGTGAAGGGCGGCGGACACGGCGATTATCGCCTCATCACTCTCGCCCCCGCTTCCGTACAGGAAATGGCGGATTTTGTGGATCTCGCCTTTGAACTTGCCTTCAAGTACCGCAATCCTGCGATGATACTCGGAGACGGCGTTATAGGCCAGATGATGGAAAAGGTGGTTCTTCCCGACTTCAAGCCCCGTCGCACTGAGGAGCAGATTATTAAGGAATGCCCCTGGGCGGCAACAGGTCGCCAGGGACGCAAGCACCCGAACATCATTACCTCTTTGGAACTCCAAAGCGAGGTGATGGAGCAGAACAATCTGCGCATCCAAGCAAAATATAAGGTTTGCGAGGAAAACGAAGTCCGCTACGAAGAATATATGTGCGAAGATGCCGACTACCTTATCGTGGCTTTCGGCTCGGCAGCTCGTATTGCAAAGAAAACCATACAGCTTGCCCGTGAAGAGGGTATAAAAGTCGGCTTGCTGCGTCCCATAACCCTGTGGCCCTTCCCCAAAAAGCCGATTGCAGAACTCAGCAAAAAGATGAAGGGCATACTCGTGCTCGAATTCAATGCAGGCCAAATGGTAGAAGATGTACAGCTCGCTGCAGAGTGCAAACTGCCGGTAGAACAATACGGCCGTCTCGGCGGAATAGTTCCCGATCCGGAAGAAGCTCTAACAGCTCTTAAGAAAATGATTTAAAATTCGGCATCATGACAAGAGAAGAAATAATAAAGACCGGTGAATTAGTATATAAAAAACCGGAACTCCTCAACGACACTCCTATGCACTACTGCCCCGGATGTCCGCATGGCACAGTGCACAAGTTGGTTGCTGAGGTTATAGACGATATGGGCATGCGCGACAAAACGATAGCCGTTTCTCCCGTCGGTTGCTCCGTATTTGCTTACAGATACATAGATGTGGATTGGGAAGAGGCTGCCCACGGCCGCGCCCCTGCAGTGGCAACTGCGATAAAGAGGCTTTGGCCGGACCGTCTGGTATTCACCTACCAGGGAGATGGCGACCTCGCCTGCATAGGCACCGCCGAAACCATTCATGCCCTGAACCGCAAAGAAAATATTACCATAATCTTCATAAACAACGCTATTTATGGTATGACCGGCGGTCAAATGGCACCCACCACCCTGCTTGGTCAAAAGACGGTAACCTGCCCTTATGGACGGGAAGTGCCTCTCCACGGTTATCCGCTTAAGATGGCGGATATAGCCGCAATACTCCCAGGCACCTGCTACGTAACCCGTCAGACAGTGAACACCGTTCCTGCAATACGCAAGGCCAAGGCTGCGATTCGCAAGGCCTTCGAATATTCCATGCAGGATAAGGGTGCAAGTTTGGTGGAAATCGTTTCCACTTGCAGTTCGGGCTGGAAACTCTCACCGGAGAAATCATTCAAATGGATGGAAGAGAATATGCTTCCGTTCTATCCTTTAGGAGATTTAAAAGACACAGGTAAAGAATAAAGCCATGACACACGAGATTATAATTTCAGGATTCGGAGGACAGGGAGTCCTCTCCATGGGCAAGATTCTTGCCTATTCCGGCCTTATGGACGGCAAGGAAGTGACCTGGATGCCGGCATATGGTCCCGAACAGCGCGGAGGAACCGCAAATTGCACCGTGATTGTTTCGGATAAGCCCATCGCTTCACCTGTTTTGAGCAGTTACGATGTGGTTATCGTGCTCAACCAGCCATCGCTCGATAAGTTCGAGCCAAAGGTAAAGAAGGGCGGCATCATAATTTACGACAGCAACGGCATCATTAACCCTCCCACCCGCAAGGATATAAAGGTGTATAAAATTAACGCCATGGATACCGCTGCGGAGTTGGGCCTGACCAAGGTTTTTAATATGATAGTTCTCGGAGGCCTGCTGAAAATCCAACCGATGGTAAGCATCGAAAGCGTGCTCAAAGGCCTTCGCAAAACTCTTCCCGAGCGCCATTGGAAACTCATTCCCCAAAACGAGGAGGCCATTCGCAAGGGTATGGAAATCATAGAAGAAGTAAAGTAATCCTCGCTCTCTAAACCAATATTTTGGATATATAATTCCTGTAGGCCGTTGGCGTCATACCCTTGGTCTGCAGGAATTTTTCATTAAAAGCGGATTACTACAAAGCTTAACTTCTATCTTAAACTTATATTTTTTGCTAAGGAATTTATTATCTTTACAAATCATGAAGAAAACAATAGCTTTTATATCCGCCCTGCTGGCATTTGCTGCCATTGCGGGGGCAAAGGTGACGCTTCCGAGCATTTTGGGAGACGGCATGGTGCTTCAAAGGAATGCACAAATTAAAATCTGGGGTTCTACCGACAAGTCTTCTACTGTTACGGTTGAAACCTCTTGGGACGGCAAAAAGTACACAGTGAAGCCGGACAAAAAAGGCGAATGGTGTGTGCAGGCGGCTACTTTGGATGCCGGCGGTCCGTATACCATAAGCATCAGCGATGGCAGTGAAGAACTCACCCTTAAAGATATTCTTGTGGGAGAGGTTTGGATTTGCAGCGGTCAATCCAATATGGAGATGCCCCTTGGCGGATGGAAATACCAAGGCGTGAACGGCAGTCTCCAAGCCATCAGAAAAGCATCAGAAACACCGCTTATAAGAACTTTCACCGTTCGTCGCGACAGTTTTGATGAGCCTCAGGAAGATTGCAGGGGTGAATGGAGGTCAGGTTCTGATGAGAATATCAGCAAATTCAGCGCTACCGCTTATTTTTTCGGTAGAACATTGGCAGAATACCTCCCCAATGTCCCCATAGGACTTATAGCAACAAGCTGGGGCGGCTCTCCCATAGAAGTTTGGCTAAGCAAGAGCGCTCTTGAAGCTACACCGGGCATTGATGTTCCCCGTGCATTGAATAAAATTTGGAAAAACACCATACCAAGCGGCGGGCTCTTCAACGCTATGATTTACCCCTTGCGTAAATTCGCCGCTCGGGGCTTCATCTGGTATCAGGGCGAGGCCAACAGGTCCAATGCATCTGAATATGCGGCAATGACGGTTTCCAAGGTAAACGAATGGCGCTCCATTTGGGGAAATCCAGATATGCCATATTATTTAGTTCAGATAGCTCCTTATCGCTACAGCAATCCTGATGGCCGCGCCCTTCCTTTACTGGTGCAGGAACAGTACAGGATTCCGGAACTTCTGCCCCATAGCGGCGTTGCACCCACCACCGACATCGGCCACCGCGACTGCATCCATCCGCCTCACAAAAAAGAGGTAGGAGAGAGATTGGCCTGGCTGGCCCTTGCAAATGATTATGGGGTTAAAGGCCTGCCCATCACTCCGGTATACAAGAGTATGAAAGTTGAGGGGGAATCCATAAGAGTAAGCTTCAGCGGCATATCTTCAGTAGGGAATTGCTTTAGAATCCATGGCCCGAAATATAAATTGGATCTTGTAGGATTCGAGATAGCCGGAGCCGACCGTGTATGGTACAACGCTGATGCCGAAATAGACTCCAAAACAAACGATATTCTGGTTTCTTCCCCCCAGGTTCCGAATCCTGTGGCTGTACGCTACGCCTTCCGCAATTGGCCTGAAGGTGCAAACGTAGTAACGGATTATGACATGCCTCTGCCTCCTTTCAGAACGGATGACTGGCCTATAGAAAAAGATTAACAATGAAAAGATTTTTATTGATTTTCCTGCTGATTTTCCCGGCAGGACTTGCAAGGGCTCAGGTTTATACTACCGTTGAGAATATTGCTTATACTCATTCTCCCGATACCCTGCGCATTCTTGCAATAGGCAATTCCTTTTCGGAAGATGCCGTGGAGAATAATCTTTGGGAACTTTTGGATGCTGCAGGCGTTCCTGCCATTATAGGCAATCTGTACATCGGAGGCTGCAGTCTCAAAAGGCATTACAACAATTCCGTAAATGATGCTCCGGATTATCGGTATCGTCAGATTGTGGGAGGTGAAACCACCCAGCAGCAGAATGTCAGCTTGTCGGATGCCCTAAAAAAAGAAAGCTGGACTCATGTGAGTTTCCAACAGTCCAGCGGGGTTTCCGGCCGGTATACCAGCTATCAGCCTTATTTAAAAGAGCTTATAAATTATGTAAAAGACCGTACTTCACAGGAAACAACCCTTATTTTCCATCAGACCTGGGCCTATGCAAAAGACGCCACTCATCGTAGTTTTCCCTCGTATGGCAGCGATCAGATGAATATGTACCGGCTCATTGTTGATGCCGTAACTTCTGCTTTGTCAGACCATCCGGAAATTACATTGCTCATTCCAAGCGGCACAGCAATTCAGAATGGCAGGACCTCTTCTTTGGGAGACAGCTTTACCCGCGACGGCTATCATTTGGAACTTAATCACGGGCGCTACACAGCCGCCTGCACCTGGTTTGCCGCTCTTACAGGCATGCGCGCTTCGGACAATACCTGGAAGCCGCAAAGCATTGATGAGAAAACCGCCGTCATCTGCCGAAAAGCGGCCGACCTTGCCATAGACGAGCCTTTGAAAGTCTCGGATATTTCAAAAGAACTTGCCCCGAAATCGCCCTTACAATATAGAAGCGAGCGCTGTAAACTCGACCTTTATTATCCCAAGGGCAAAAAAGATTTCAAAACTCTTGTATGGTTTCACGGAGGAGGGCTCACAGGGGGAGAAAAATCCATTCCCAAACAACTCTTGGGCAAAGGCATAGCGGTTGTGGCGGTAAATTACCGCCTTTATCCGATGGCAAAGAGCCCTGCTTATATCCGTGATGCCGCCGCCGCTGTTGCTTGGACCTTCAAGCATATTGCAGAGTATGGGGGAGACCCTTCTCAAATCTATGTTTCGGGCCATTCTGCCGGAGGGTACCTCTCGCTGATGCTGGCTTTAGACAAAAGCTGGCTTGCCGCCGAAAACATTGATGCAGACAAGCTTGCAGCATATTATCCCATAAGCGGCCAAACCGCCACTCATTTTACCATACGCACAGAAAGGGGGATTTCCTTTACAACACCGGTGGTGGATAAAATGGCGCCTTTAGGAAATGTGCGCAAGTTGGGCACAAAGCTGCTGCTTTTTACGGGTGAAAGGTCTTTGGAGATGATGGCCCGCTACGAAGAAAACCTTTATCTTAAAGCCGTATTGGAAGGAGTCGGCAATGCCGAGATACCTGTTTATGAATTCAAGGGGGCCAACCACGGAACGGTTTTAAACCCCGCCTTCAAGGCTATTTTAGAAGATATGGGCGAATAGCCGATAGTTGTTTGTTTCGGGCTCTTCAGGTATCGGCAGATTGCTCGCATCGGCAGGCTCTTCCGTTTTATTTAGCAGTCTCTACAAGTTTGCCGAGTTCATCGGTATCGATGGTGCCGAAGAAGCAGATGAGGGCGCTGCTTTCAGGAGCATACATCACTATGTCATTTATTTTGGAGCCGTCACCCGATAGAGTGCCGTAGATACTCATTTTTTCTTCTTCATCCTTTGCCTCCATCAGCAACTCGCAGCCTTCGAGAGTACGCCCTATTTTTTTGTTGAACCGCTCTTTCAGGGCCTTATCACAATTTTCATAATCGAGGACCATCAGCCTTTTCACCCCATCGAATGCGGCCATTGCCAACTTTGCATCATCGTCATCGGAGACTTTTGCGCCCCATTTTATCAGCTTAATTCCAATCCCTCCTATAGATACGAATTCCAAGTTATTATCAGACACTACCTTTATGCCTGGCAGTGTAACAGACTCCCGTTCCGACTTTGTGCCGTATAATGCGGCATCGGCTCTAAGTTCATCTACAAGGACTATGATTTTGCTTTCGTTGATGTTTTTCTTGTTTTTAGCGTCGCCGGAGCAAGCGGTTGCCATTACTGCCAAAAGGGCTGCAAAAGTAAATATAAGCTTCTTCATTTTTTGAATTAATTGTTGTACACTTCAAAGACGCACAAAGCTAAGAAATGTTAAGAAATTTTGATTAAATTTACATGATTTAGCAGGAGATAAATTTATGAAGGAAGATTTTGTAGACCTATATACCTTGCAAAAGGATGTAAAGGAGAACCTTGAGGACCTCTTTCCGGATAAAATATGGGTTAAGGCCGAAATCGCCTCAGTCAGCGTAAAGAGCGGAGGTCATTGCTATTTGGACCTTGTGCAAAGCGAAAAAGGCAGAGTAGTGGCAAAAGCTAATGCCGTTATTTGGAGCAGTTATTATCATCTGTTGAATGCTAAATTCAGGAGCGTTGCCGAGAAAGATATTTCCGCAGGGATAGAGGTGCTGTTAAGGGTAATGGTGAATTTCCACGAGGTATATGGCTTGTCGCTGGTAATAGATGATATAGATGCCTCTTTTATACTTGGCGAGCAACAGCTTAAACGGGCTCAGACAATAGCAAAGCTCACGCAAGAGGGTCTGATGGAAAAGCAAAAGACCCTTGAACTCAGGGATTTGCCGTATTATTTAGCGCTTGTTTCAGCGGAAACCGCGGCCGGCTTGGGAGATTTCCGCAATCATCTCATAGAAAACGAATATTCCTTCGTTTATCAGTTGGATTTATATCCCGCCATTATGCAAGGGGAAAGGGCGCCGGAATCCATGATAGGGGCTTTGGAGGAAATCGCAAATTCCGGAATTCCCTACGATGCCGTGCTGATACTTCGCGGAGGCGGCTCGGAAATTGACCTTTTATGCTTCGATGACTACGAACTCGCAGCCGCAATTGCCCGTTTCCCAATTCCGGTAATCACTGCAATAGGCCATGACAAGGATTATCATGTGGCGGATATGGTCGCCTACGATTATGTGAAGACGCCCACCGCCTTGGCTGACCTTTTTATAGACCTTACGGCTGCTTCCGATGAAAAAATTTCCGTTCTCGAAAACCGTCTCGCACTTGCTTTTCAAAACAAGGTGAATGCACTGGAGAGCAAGTTGGACTTGTTGGAGAGCGGTATAAAGGCGGATGTAAAGGCCATGATAGCGGCGGCGGAGTCGAATCTTGCAATGATAGAGACCAAAATTGCCGCAAGCGACCCCCGTAATGTTCTCAAGCGCGGTTTTTCTTTGGTTTTGGATTCCAAAGGGAAGAAACTCACAAGCGCCAAGGACAGCAAGGTCGGTGACAAAATTTCGGTGCTTCTTGCCGACGGACGCATCGGTGCGACGGTAGATGAAGTGGTTTGAGTTTTGCAGATAAAATAGGATTGAAATTAAAATTTGAAAACGATATGGAAAAGAAGTTTGATTATGCAAAAGCGATGGCGGAGTTGGAGCAGATAGCTTCAAAGGTGGAAGACCCCAAAACGAGTTTGGACGATATTGCCGGCCTGGTTAAACGGAGCGGAGAGCTTATAAAAAGCTGCCGCGAATATCTCAGGACGGTCCGCGAGAGTATAGAAGGCTGAAGCGCTTGACGCAATAGAGGTATTAGCAAAGCCATTGAAACAGAAAAAGATTAGTATTTGCAAAAGAGCCTTCCGCAAGAATTAAGAATATTGAGCGCGAGAGCGCTTTCAGAAAAAGAAGTTTCCGCGAGAGCATTTAGCGTAAAAAACATTAAAAAATCGAATAAAAATTATATTATAGATAAATGTCAGTAAAACAGATATACGAAAACGATTTATGGCTTGAGCCGTTCAAGTATGCGATTATTGCGAGGCATGAGCGTATTAAGACCGCTGCCCGCAAACTCAAAAAGAATGCGGGTGTAAGCGCCGATTCCGGTATTGCCGATGCCGCCAATAATCATCTTTTCTATGGTCTGCACAAAACAGCAGAGGGCGATTGGATTTTCCGTGAATGGGCTCCAAACGCCAACGGAATATATCTTTTGGGCGAATTCAACAATTGGAAACGCAGCGAATCCTATAAACTTTCCCCCATAGGCGGAGGCAACTGGGAACTCAAACTCCCCGGTATGTTTCTCCATCACGGAGACCTCTATAAATTATGGATAGAATGGCCCGGAGGCGCAGGAGAGCGCCTTCCCGCCTATGCAAAGAGAGTGGTGCAGGACCCTGCCACCAAAATTTTCAGCGCTCAGGTATGGAGCCCCGCAAAGCCTTACGAATGGAAGAATCCGAGTCCCGGAAAACGCAAGAATCCCTTTATTTACGAATGCCATATAGGCATGAGCAGCGAAAAAGAAAAGGTCGCAAGTTTTGAGGATTTCCGCACCACGGTACTGCCGCAGGTTCAGGCTCTCGGCTATGACACCTTGCAGATAATGGCCCTTCAAGAACATCCCTATTATGGCTCATTTGGTTATCAGGTAAGCAATTTCTTCGCCCTGAGCTCCCGTTTCGGCACACCCGAAGAATTCAAGGCCCTGGTGGACGATGCACATGGAATGGGCATAGCAGTGATAATGGATATAGTCCACTCGCATGCGGTTTCCAATGAAATAGAGGGACTCGGTCGCTTCGATGGACGCGAAGACCTCTATTTTTATCCCGGAGCTGCAGGCCATCATCCCGCCTGGGATTCCAGATGTTTCGATTACGGTAAAGATGAGGTCAATTATTTTCTGCTCAGCAACTGCAAGTTCTGGATGCAGGAATATAATTTGGACGGTTTCCGCTTTGATGGCGTTACTTCCATGCTCTATTGGGATCACGGCTTGGGTACCGACTTCGGGAATTACGAGCTCTATTTCGGTACAGGGGTGGACGAAAATGCAGTAACTTATTTGGCTCTTGCAAACCGTCTTATCCACGAAATCAATCCCGATGCCATCACCATTGCGGAAGATGTGAGCGGCATGCCGGGCCTGGCGGCTCCGTTCGAGCAGGGAGGGGTGGGTTTTGACTTCCGTATGGCAATGGGAATAGCCGACCATTGGATAAAGTGGATAAAAGAAAAGCAGGATGAAGATTGGAGCCCCGGCGAGATATGGTACGAGCTTACAAACAAGAGGGCGGATGAAAGAACCATCTCCTATGCGGAATGCCACGACCAGGCTCTTGTGGGCGACAAAACCATAATTTTCCGCCTCATTGATAAAGAGATGTATTGGAGCATGAACAAGAGTTCCAAGAATCTGCTGATAGACAGGGGGATAGCCCTTCATAAGATGATTCGCTTGGTAACTGCGGCCACAGCGGGGGACGGTTATCTGAACTTTATGGGCAATGAATTCGGTCATCCGGAATGGATAGATTTTCCGCGCGAAGGCAATAATTGGAGCTACAAATATGCCAGAAGGCAATGGAGCCTTGCCGAAAAAGATTATCTCCGCTATAAGAATCTCCGCAATTGGGATGAGGATATGGTGCATTTCTTAAAGGATAACCGAGTATTGTCGGAGAGTCCTGTGATACTTACCGCAGACGAAGAAAAGAAAATTCTTATATTCATCAGAAATAATTGTATCTTTGCCTTCAATTTCAATCCGACGCAGAGTTTCCCGAATTACGGCTTCTCAGCGCCGGACGGAAATTGGAGATTGGAGTTCAATTCCGACAATGCCCGCTACAACGGCTTCGGGCGCTTGTCGGATGGCGATGTTCATGTGGCCGTGGCAGAGAAATCTCCTAACGGTAATCAAGACTTCGACCACACCCTCTATTTGTACCTGCCGAGCAGGTGCGCATTGGTTTTAAAGAAAGTACAGTAATATATGGCATTTCTAAAGTTCAATAAAGCAGAGTTGGTAAATCTCTCCTATTCTTTAAAGAGGGAGATAATCAACGCAAACAAGACCGGAGCATATTGCAATACGACCATAATCAATTGCAATACGCGACGCTACCATGGTTTACTTGCCGTTACGCTCGATCGTTTCGGCGGAGATAAATACATGCTCCTTTCCGCCATAGACGAATCGTTTATAGTAAACAATCAACAATTCAATTTAGGCATCCATCGTTACGGCGAACTTTATGACCCCCGCGGTCACAAGTATATAGTGGATTTTGATGCCGACCCTGTACCTACCATTACCTATAAAGTCGGCGAAATCATTTTTCGCAAGAGCATCCTTCTGATGCCCGACAAAGATCAGGTGATGATACGCTACGAGTTGGTATCATCCCCCGCAAAGGTGACTCTCCAGCTTCGTCCTTTCCTTTCTTTCAGGAATATTCATGCCCTTACTCAGGAGAACGATGTTGCCCACACCGGCTTTGAGTTCGTTAAAAACGGTGCATCCTTCTGCATGTATGAAGGCTTTCCGAATCTCGTTCTACAAACCAGCACCAATCAATTCGAGTATATACATACTCCTTCCTGGTATAAGGGAATAACTTATTCCGATGAATACAGGCGCGGTTTCGACTGCAAAGAAGACCTTTTGGTGCCGGGCCGTTTCGAGGGAATAATGAAAGAGGGGGATGTATTGGTGGTGTCAGCCTCAGAAACAGAGGAGGCAAGCTCCGGCTTCAAGCGCAGTTTCGAGTCAACAGTCGCAAAAATGAAACCCATTCAGGGCAATCGCGACCAGTTGTTGCATTGGGCCGACCTCTTTATCTGCAATCATGGCGGCCGCAAAAAAATAACCGCCGGTTTCTCATGGATGTACACGGGTCTTCTGCGCGAAACTCTTATCTCACTTGCCGGCCTTACGCTTTATGCGGACGGCGATACCAAAACTTTCGAGGAGGTGTTGGACAATCTTATTGCAGATGAGCAGGAAAGACTATTCCGCCGTACCACCCAGGTAGAGGCGCCTCTTTATTTAGCAAGTGTGCTCCAGGAATATATACGTTTCGGAGCGGATGCCAAAAAAGTTTGGAAGAAATACGGTCCTACTGTGAAGGGTATAATAGAAAGTTATCTTCCGGGCGTGCGCAAAGAGGTTGCCATGCATCCAAACGGTCTTTTATGGGCGCAGATGGATCGCGTGGCGCTAAGCTGGATGAACG
>FZPS01000088.1_pt173 | contig 34227 bp, 46 predicted proteins | sample 1817821 | NCBI WGS metagenome assembly FZPS01 (sample SAMEA104158645, study PRJEB21678) | metagenome | place: Germany | collected 2015-04-21
GTTCAAAGCCCTTATGTTTAATATTTTGAATTAACTTATCACGCTGCTTTAATTCATATTTCTTAAAGGTTTTCCCGTTTTCTCTACCCTTTACTCTAAAACCACCCTCGAAGGTTTCAATATCTAAGATTTTATTTTTTGTTATCCCTATCTCATAGGCCTTATGGGTTATATCTTCTATTAATTTACGCCTTGCTTTTACCGCAAAGTTTCTAATGGCTGTTTTATTCAATATATCCCCTCCTCACCTTAAATTAATTTCAATATGGTATTTTCCTTTAGTTCCGTTTTTAATTGCTTTCTTAAATAATCAAGAAGTTCCTCTATATCTTCTTCGCTTTCAATGGTTTTTGCCCCATGGAGTATATTGGCTATGCTTATATTAACGGTTTTTCTGGCAATATAAACTGCTTTACTTTCTCCACCGCTTACCGCTTGTTCTTTACTGGCTCTTTCTTTTCTCTTTTCCAAGGCTGTTTTTTTAATTTCTTCAAAACAGCGCATTTTCAGCCGGTCTGATTCTTCCTTCATGGCAATGGCTTCATAGAAGTTGTGAGATGAATCTAATCTGTCCAAAAGTTCCCTAAATTTATTGTTAAACTTACCTGATAACTCATCCTTAAAATCATACAAATCCAGTTCATCTTTTACCTTATTCCAATCACTTTCTATTACAGCCCTTACAGGTTTACACTCTTCTTCTAACAAGATAGCAAATCTGCTAACAAAGTCATTTATTAGACTAGGTAATTTTGAAATCTGATTATATGGTTTTGGTGATTTAACTATTGTTTCTATTTCTTTAACAAGGTTTATGGTTTCTGAATCTAAAACATAGGTTTTGTTCTTTTCATATATATTGAGTTGTTTAAGGGCTTTATCAAACTGCTCTTTTTGGTTTTTAAAGAATTTTTTAACGTCAAAAACTTCTTCCTCATAGTCCATTAATTCTTCTTTTACTTCATATAGTTTTTCAAAGAAGGCTGTAGCATCACTAATCTGCAAAATGTCCTCGAAAAGACTCTTGCCTCTTTCTAACACATCTTTGCCGGGATAGTTTCTCTCTTCATAACGGACTAATAGTTCTCTTATATTTGATAATTCATAGTTAGATAACTCCTTGAAACGAATCATTAATCCATCTTCATCCCCTGGTACTGATGCATAATTGAAAACTTCTCTAATCAACATCCTGGCATTATTTAAATACTTTTCAGGGGTTTTAGTTCTTTTCTTTATTAGCAATCTATCTATATAATCTTTTTTCGTCATATATTGGATTAGGTTTTTATCCGAAGGATTAATATATTCGCTACCTAATTGTATCTTAATTTCCTGTGCTTTAAATAATCTAATCACTAACCCCCTGATATCATCTGGCAGCCAGCCATAAGGCGGTTTATCATATAGTTCCAATAGAGTTTTCATAGTTACAGGAATATGCCGTTGGGTGTTTCTTTCGATATAGTGGAGCATTTCATCTATGGCTAGTTTGTTTGGGATTTCTTCTTCCCCAAATATATTTATCTGAGTATTTTCATCAAACAGCAGGTCATGAAGTTCTTTGGTGCTTTCAATGAAATCAGTAATATAGTTTAACTTGTCATAGATGTTTTCAATAAGTACTTTCAACCCACTATTTATTCTTTCAACAGGATTTTTTGATTTTATATCAATTTTTTGCATATTTACGTAGAAGTCTGCTCCTTGCAATGCTTCCTTTAGTAAGGATACAACCCTGTCCTTTCTCTCAGCAACTTCTCTTGATTTTCGTATCTTTATTTCCTCAATTTCTTCCGATTGTATGGTCCCTGCTTTCCTTGTAAGGTAGGTCTGTATCTTTAATATATTCTCCATCTCTTCAAGGAAACTAGAATCTTGAGGTAGTTTAATTATTAGATTATTTTCTCTGGCTGACATCATTCTTAATTCATGGTCAGTTAGTTCAACGCCAGTATCATAATAGGGAGTAATTATTTTGACTCCAATATCATGTTTTTGCGTGGACATATACCTATCATCTATGATTTTGTTAAAATCAAAATGGTATCTTGTGTTATAACGATACCTATTCTCACTATAAATTCCTTTAAATATTTCCTCTCCAACCTTTAATATAATCTCACCAATATCAACTGAAATATTTTGGATCTCTTTATTTACATCTTGTTCCTCATGAGTTAGAAAAATATATTCATTACCATTTTTCTGAACCAGTGTTTCTCTGACAAGCCTGTCCAAAGAACCTTCTATCTTTTTCTTTAATTCAATTTTGTCTTCGTCAATATGTGAAACCATTAATGTTGCAATGTTTTCCAAGTTTTTAGGCATTTCTTTTACCCATTTTATTAAGAATAGGACCTTTAGTACTTCCACATCCATATCATTAAGCCTATCGTTATCTTCTGCATGAATAAAAACTGTCTTGATATTATGATCCAAGAAAGTTTCTATAGTTTCGTAGAATGCGGAAAAAGGCACTAATGCCCCCACTTCTTTATCCATATATTTGATAGCAGCCTCTTGAAATGCAGATAAAAGAGACCTCTCTCCTTCTGAAAGATGTTTTCCACTAGCACCATGCTGTCTAATTGCTGTAAAAACAGACTGCAGTAATCTAAATTGATAAGGTATAAAAGGGTACACATCTATAAAGTCTTCTGCTGTTTTGAAGATTTTCATTTCCGGTGTATCAGTGGAAAAGGTGATAAGATTTTTTATAATTGCTTCCTTGTCTGCATAGTAAAGTTTTAAGGTCTCTTTAGCGGTTTCGTTTTTATAAAGGATTCTTCTTTTAATTACTTCATCAACGTTGGCACTGGATAAACTAAGCCTCGTATTAAATCTGCCCTGGATTTTAGAAAAGTCATTACCCCTTACCCTCGTAACAGTATCTATATCTTGCTGTGAGGTTACAATAACCCACGCTTTACCCCCACAATAAGTGCCTAAATCTTCAACAATTGTCTGCAGGTTGAGCATTAAACCTACATCATCCCCTATGTATTGACCCATCTCATCCACCAAAAAGATGACATGGTGCTCTTTTCCTTTGGACTCAATATATTCTTTTACTTTATTAGCGAACTTTTCAACACTTAAAGAGTAGTTATCTTCAGCCTTGTTGTACCAATTTCGGGCTGCTTCTATACTCATTTTAGTTGTATCTGCTAAAGCCTTTACTATATTATCTTCTTCAAAATAAAAGTCTTCTCTTGCTTCAATCCATGTTTTTCCCGATAACTCCTCAAATCTTGACTTAAAGGCTTCATAAGAACCTTCCTTAACCATTTGTGCTTCAAGATCTGCAAGCCATGGCAAAGATCCGCAGAAACCTTGCATTTCATTGAACACTTTATTGAATACATTTACTATTGATTCCTTATTAGTCCTGGAATCTGAATCTGCTTTTGAATCTATGTTAAATAAAATAACATCGGCACTTACATCCCCTGAGGCTTTGATATCTGCTAAAACGGAGGCATCCTCAATCTTATCGTCAAAATAAGATATGGCACGTTTACCCTTTACCTCTCTATTCTCAAGAAGATAAGATAATATCTTTAAGAAATGGGATTTACCAGAGCCGAAGAATCCTGATATCCAAACTCCCATTTTGTCTGTATAATTATTGATCGCTTCTCTGTAGGCCTCAAAAAAAGTGCTGAAATGCCTGGCCAATTCCCTGGTAACTACATATTCGTCCAGCTCTTGATGAACATTGGTATCATCATCTTGTCCAATCTTAATAACGCCCTTAATATCCCTATCAATTTCCTTATAAAACATTTTCTTTAATTTCACAGTCGAATACCCCCTATCTTTCTACCAGTTTAAAAGCTCTATAATAGTTTTGATCCGAAATTTCATCAAAAAGATTTAAGTCTTGCCCTGAATAAGTCCCAGGATAAAACATGATCAAAGGTACATGGTCTATTACAGAATGCAGAACATTTAAAATAGTATGAGATCGGATAACAGGCCATATTTTCCCCACACCTGTTAAGAAAACAATATCATTTTCCTGTACCCTTTCTCTGATATACTCTACAACTAAATCATTTTTCTGTGTGAGTCTCAAAGTATTCTTTATAGGCTTAAGGATTGCGTTTGTGCCTTTTTTCTTCTCCATTTCAAAGACTTTTTTCAAATATCCCTTTTCCGCTAATATTTCAATCATTATTTCATAAAGGTCGATTTCTTTAATAGAAAAATCCATGCCATCATTATTTATTTTCTGCTTTAAGAATTTTATATGTTCTCTAACAATGATTTCATCCTCAGGGTCATAGTCAAAAATGTAGTAGCCTATTTCATTGCCCAATCCTTTATTCTCCCTAAATCTTTTATCTTTAATAATAGGCATAATCTCATCGAGCCGTTCATAAATAGATTTCATTTACATCTCTCCCAACATAGCCTGAAGGTATATACTATCACCTTTTTTATTTAAATGTCCTGCTAATTCCTGTTCTATCAAGGGCCTGGTAATTTCTACATCTGTTTTATTTTTCTTCACAAACCCGGCCTCAACTAAAATTCTTTTATAAACCTGCTTTAATTTATAAAAGGTATAATCTTGCCATTCTGCCACTTTTTGACTTTGTTCTGCTTTTCTTTGGAAGAAAATAGCAAAATCTTTGTCTTTAATTAAATAATCTCTAATAAGATATTTCTCTCTGTATACTTCCTGCATGAACTCAAAAAAAAGCCTGTCCGTTTTCAAGATAGCGTATAGGGCTACCTGTTTACTTGTTTCAAGGTTTCCATTTGCCAATCTATCAAGTAACTTTTCATCCAGGGCTTCTAGTCTTTCTGAAACGGTTGAAGCAATTTCCTTAATTCTGTTCTCTGAATTTAATGAAAATATATTTTCATCTAATGCTTTTTGTCTTAAATCATCTGCTGAAAACCCTTGCAAATAAAGGCTTGCAGCCTTTTTCATTTCCAAATAAAGATAGGATCTTGTCTTGATTGTTGACTTATATTCTAGCATGTTTTACCAGATCGCCTCTTTCTCGTGGCCATTTTTATATAAACATTATATCACTATTCAGGCATAAATGCAGGAAAAAAACTGAGTTGAAATGCAAATCGGTTTTTACCAGTATACAGTACGGTTTTAAAGAGATAAGCTTAATAAAAACGGTGGTTTGAGAACAATGGTCTCAAATAATTTACCAAAACAAAACCGCCAAGGGTTGATTCCCCCTGACGGTTGGCGCTTGCCATAAGCAAACTTTGTAATTGTAAACAAACTCGTGTGTAATGAAACAACGATTCATCTCTTGCTGAACTGAGGTGCCCTTCTCGCCTTTTTGAGACCGTATTTCTTTCTTTCCTTCATTCTCGGGTCTCTTGTCAGGAAACCTGCTTTCTTCAGTGCAGGTTTGAACTCTTCATCAGCCTTGACAAGTGCTCTTGCAATACCGTGCCTTATAGCACCGGCCTGACCTGACAGACCGCCTCCGACGACCTTGCACAGGACATCGAATTTGCTCAGCGTCTCTGTGAGCACCAATGGCTGTCTTATGATAACCTTGAGGGTCTCAAGCCCGAAATAATCATCTATGTCCCTGTCGTTCACGATTATTTTGCCTTCTCCAGGTACAAGCCTGACTCTGGCTATGGATTTCTTTCTTCTTCCTGTTCCGTAATACTGTATTTTAGTTGCCATCGTTTTACTCCTCCCCCCTCATCAAACGTTGATTTCCAGAACTTCCGGCTTCTGAGCCTGATGCTCATGTTCCGGACCTCTGTAAACCTTGAGTTTTCTGAACATTGCACGCCCGAGGCTGTTGTGAGGGAGCATACCCTTAACTGCAAGTTCGATTGCCTTTTCAGGCGATTTTCCCATCAAATGTCTGTACTTAGTTTCTTTCAATCCGCCCGGCCATCCGGAATGACGCCTGTAAACCTTCTGGTCCAGCTTGTTTCCGGTCAGGACTACCTTTTCAGCATTGATTACGATCACATGGTCTCCTGTATCGACATGAGGCGTATATATAGGTTTGTTCTTGCCTCTCAATATGCTCGCAACTACGCTTGCAAGTCTTCCCAGCGGCTTGCCGGCGGCATCGACTACATACCATTTTCTCTTGATTTCTTCAGCCTTTGCCATGTAAGTCTTCATGTGTTACCTATCCTCCCCGATCACTTCGTATATATTGCAATCCGGCCATTGACACAGCTCAAAACAGGCCGGTCTTTCAGGCACTTTACTATAATAATACAGGTTCGCCTTGCCTGTCAAGTGAAAACTCGATAAATTTAATTTATCTTTCATTATCTCTTATTTATTACCTGAATATACTCATATCTCTTCTATAATCGTCCGCCATTTCACTTTTTTGACGTTTTCGCAGACTGCCGCTTTCCTGGTGTCATTATAATTTGCCTGATGCAGCAGTTCATCTCTAAGTATAACCGGCTGCTTTGCAATATCCGTACAGCAAAACAGGACCGAGGCGGATCCTCAGTCCTGATAATACAGTTTTTATTAGTTAGAGGCAAGCAGTTGCTTTCAGGTTGTGTATTTTATCAAAACCATATCCACTGCTGCCTCATCCAGCGGCTTGATCGTGCAACTGCAGCAGAAGTACCACAGCGCCGGGATAAGCATTGGAATGGTTACTATCAGTCAATAAATTCGATCGCATCATCAAACCATGTGTTCATCCTTTCGTCATTGAGCTCCTCCCAGCTTTTAATGATTACTGCATCTATTTCATTGATATCAATGGGATTGTAGAAACATCTGTAATCCAGATATTCCTGGTTGACCGTGGATGCCCCGCTGCTGGTATGATTTATATAACTGCCATCCTTCATCCTTATCTCTGCTGCCAGGAAGAAGCCTTCTTCTATTTCATAACCATCCCTGGGCAGAAATCTGATGGTAGTGGCGATCGGCGTTACATGGATCTCGTCCAGGATGAAGCTGCTGTCATAACCCCTCATGTCGACAACCGGCTGGAATCCCGGGTCTTCCGTCTGATAATCCAGGACAAATTCCATATTCCACATGCCCATAAAGGATTCTTTCTCTCCATAATATTCGATCATCAATTCATACTGCTCCAGTCGTGAAACGTCTGAAATATCATAAACATAATATACTGCATCCCCAATTTCAGCCGGCTCTGTCCAAAGCATCATCGGAGCAATGTCACCGGTCTGCGGGTCCATCATGTACAGGAATACTTCTCCATGATAGTCTTCTTTTGACGTATCCAGCACCCGGACATGCAGCCTTCCGTCCACAAAGCCTGCTGTATCCAGCAATAGTCCTGGTTTATCCTCGAGCAACGGTAAATTCAGGTTCTGGCTTTCTGCGATTTTTCCAGGGATCAGTGCCGGATTCCTGATATACTTCGAAAAATATGGACTGTCGGTGTCCCGGGGTACATAACTGTCTTTGTATACCACTACTTCCCTGGTGTTTTCGATAAGACTTTCAGCACCGATCTGCGGAAGTTCCAGGCTGTCCAGCATATCCAGAGATGCTTTTTCGAGCTTCAGCTCCCTGTATTCCAGATTGCCCATCCTCAGCGACACGTTGTTCCCCTTCAGATCATCTGTCGATTGTATATTGAAGGTAATTACAGCCTTTCCATCCACCACATTTACACCCGTGAAGCCGGTGCTTAAATTGGAAACGCCATCAACATCCAGGCTTCGGATCTTGAAATCCAGATTTTTGCCAACAAAGGGTATCCCGTCATCCCGGACTATATCCACCAGTATGAACGCATTTTTATCATACCCTGCCACACCCCGGACTGTAACAGTCAGCCCCGCTTCCGAAACGCTTTCTTCGATGGGATAAAGATTGTCGAGGTAAGATGCTTTTTCACCAAAAATAGCCCGAAACGCATCTGCAATATTCAGTTCCGTAAATGCAAATGCCGTCACACCGGTCAACATAATGCAACATGCCAGCAGAGCCACGACCAGCCCCTTCTTTCTGCCCCGCTGCTTTTGACTGACTTTTTTCGCTATAAGCCTCTTTATGCGTTTTGCCTCAAGATCACTTATCGGCTCTTCCAGGATATCCATGTCAGTATTCGTGAAATTTTCAGACATACTATCATTCCTTTCATAAATTGATCCCCTTGCTGATCAGCAAATCACGAAGCCTTCGCTTGCCTTTGGAAAGTCTTTTTTCCACTCGCTTGTTTTTTATCTCCATATTGTCCGCAATGTCATTTATCTTTTCCGATAGAAAAAACCTTCTGTAGAAAATCTCCCTGTCAGGCTCCGGCAGATCGTTTACCGCTTCCCTGACCAAATCACTGTTGATACTCTTTATCGCATCTGCTTCAGTATCCTGTCCTGACTCTGCATTCAAACCTTCGATTGGAACAGAGATAATATCAGAATTGATTTTCCTGTACCTGTCTATCGCTGTGTTGCGTGCTATTGCAGCAATAAACGGCCTCAGGCTTCCCTTGCGTTCATCATATTGGTCAATGGACTGCCACAATTTGATGAATGTATCCGAGATGCACTCCTCCACATCTCCGGGGCTGCCATTGCCCAGAATCTTGACAGTAATGGCTTTTACCAGCGGGCCAAACTCTTCGAATGCGTCAATAAGCCCGTCCCTGGGTTTTCGTTTGATTTTACTGATCAATAGTTTTTCATCCATAATTCCTCTCCTGTGTGATGTGGAAGGCCTTCATATGTATATACGTACAAAAGCACAGCCTTCCCCCCCACCTGAAGTAAAAAGAGTCAACGCTGCTGGTTTGCCCAGAGAATTTGATGAGATGAGAGTCTGTCCTTTTAATAGAAAACCTCTGACAGATACAGACCGTGGGCAGGAGCTGTCCTGCCTGCTCTCCTGCGGTCGAGGCCGGCTATGATATCGGGTATGTCCTGCGGCCTGAGTTTGCCGAAGCCGACTTCCACAAGAGTGCCTGCCATTATCCGGACCATATTGTAGAGAAAGCCGTCACCGGTGACTGAAAACTCTATCAGCTGGCCATCGCCATCTCTTTGGGGATGGATGATATGGCGGGCCTGCGATACTTTTACCACAGATGCCTCCATGACCGTTCTGACGGTGGTTTTCGCGCTGTATCCGGATGCGCTGAATGCCAGAAAATCATGGGTTCCTGTAAAGTGCTGCGCTGCCCTGTCCATCTTCTCCACATCCAGAGGGTAATAGACATGATAAGCCCTGTGGCGCAGAAGCGCCGACGGGAATGTTGAATTGTATATATAATAAAGGTATTTTTTTGCCCTGGCACTGAAGCGGGAATGAAAATCCTGCGGGACCTCTTCAGAATGGATCACCTTGATATCCGCCGGCAGGATCGTGTTCAGTGCAAATGAAAACTTATCTGCAGGAATGGATGACTCAGTGAAAAAATTGCATACATAACCAAGGGCGTGGACTCCCGCATCGGTCCTGCTGGAGCCTGTTATGGTGCAGCTTTCGCCTGTGAGCTTGCAGACTGCGGCGGTCACAGTGTCCTGAACTGTGACCGCATTGTCCTGGCTTTGCCACCCATGGTATGCCGTGCCGTCATATTCGATTATGAGCCTGATATTCCTTTTCATAGCCAACCTGTTTAACGGCATCAGTTCAGCAGCCCGGCGATGGCCGTGCCGATCAGGGTACCGTTATCTACTTTCACGAACTCGCAATATATCCCCTTTACATCATTGGTATAAACCTTGATATAATGATCCAGCTTGTTTCTGAAAAGCTTGGATTTGTAGAATGTCGATCCATCTGCCGTGATACAGAAGGGCGCCAGCGGATCCCTTCCCTTGCCTGTCTTTTCCATCACTGCGGTAAGGCTGAATGCGACAAATTTGGCTATCCTTTCGAATATCTCATCCATGATATGGAACAACAGGATACTGTCCTCGCTGCTGCCCTTCGAACAGCACCTTGCCAGCACATTGTCGCCTTTGGGATAGAAGAGGAAATCGTCGATTTCCCTGGCTGCCAGCTCACTGACCTTATCCAGCTCCGCCGTGAACCCGGCAGAAAACAGTCCGTCCTCCGCGGCCTTCTTTATCACAGCCAGTGTCAGACCACCCTGGTATGCTCCGGATATCGTCTTCTCAAATATGAAATCGCCGGGATTCAGAGTAGTGCTGTCGAACTCCTCATCGATCCTTCCCCTGGGCACTTTATCATACCCGCCGGATTCCATGTTTATCAGTATCGAACCATCCTTTGCCGCCAGGTCGGGCACCTTTTTGATATTGCTGCACTTTTCAGCATAGCATATGTTGGTGCCTGTCCCGAGGATGAATCCTATGTAGCCGTCGAAGATCCTGTCAGGCGAAGCCGCTCTTCCCGCAAGGAGTGTAGCCACTGTATCATTGAGAACTATGATGCTCTTGTCATCGGTAAAGCCGCGCTTTTTGAACTCCTCCAGGAGGTTTTTGCCCAGCAGCTCGCCTTTGACGTCCCTGACCTTGATCTCCTTGCTGAACTTGATTATTCTGCCGTCCTTATCCGGCATTATTTCCGCAGGATATGAGAAACAGAAGCTGATTTTGTTGCTGCGGTGGAGCACCGGCTGGATATAATCAGCCATTGTCCCGAAAAACTCCTCTTTGGAGATCTCACCTTTGGAACCCGGCATCGGATAGTTTTTGAAGTCTTCTATCACAAGCTTTTTGTTCTCATCGAAATGGATGACAGCGACCCTGAAATTGGTCCCGCCTGCGTCGATGGAAATGATGGGCTCATTGAGTGGTATCTCTCCATCCATACCGATATAGGTGGGGATCATCAGTAGAGATGCGCTGCCTTCAAGGCCATTTTTCATCTCCTCGATGAATGTGCGGCAATTCGTCTCTAAATCAACGCTGGCCGCATCCATGCCATATTTCCTGAAAAAACTGCGAGCCTTATCCTTTAATTTCTGCATGGAAAACCTCCAAAAATACATTTATTTTTTACAAATATTCAAGCAGCAAAAGACCGGTAAAGAATATGAATGTCACAACAGCTATCCTGACATCAGCATCAGTGAATTCCAGGCTGCGCAGCCTGGTCCTTCCCGTTCCGCCTCTGTAGCATCTTGCTTCCATCGCTGTTGCCAGTTCATCAGCTCTCCTGAATGCGCTGACAAACAACGGCACCAGCACAGGCACAAAGCTTTTTGCCCTCTGGATGAGGTTGCCGGTATCGAAATCCGCCCCCCTCGCCGCCTGCGCTTTCATTATCTTATCCGTTTCTTCCAGCAGAGTCGGAATGAATCTCAATGCAATGGACATCATCATGGCCAACTCATGGGCGGGCAGCCCTATTTTTCTGAACGGTGACAGCAGCTTCTCGATGCCGTCGGTCAGAAGTATGGGCGTAGTGGTGAATGTCAGCAGCGAACCGCTTATGATGATCAGGGCAAGCCGTATCGCCAGCCTGAGCGCAAGGATGATGCCTTCCCAGGTTATATACTTGAACGGTACTGTCTGCGATATGGGAGTACCGCCCGTTGTAAATATGTTGATCACAGCAGTGAATATGATGATGAACATAATGGGCTTGAGCCCTCTGAGGGTATATTTTACCGGAACACCGGATATTATCACCGTCAGCAGCACAAACAGTGCCATGGCCGTAAATGTCCAGAAGGAATTCACAAGGAATATCACTACCATGAACGCAATGGACAATAGAATTTTCGTTCTCGGGTCTGCCCTGTGTATTATGGAGTCACCGGGGATATACTGGCCTATGGTTATACTGGTGTTTATCATGGTCAGGCCCCCTTTCCCTTCAGGTGCTTCAAAAGCTCGTCCCTTGCGGCAGAAACAGTGTAGACCTTCTCATTTATCCCGGGGCATATCGTCTTCAGTCTCTTCATGAGATAAGCCACCTGCGGGGCCGAAAGGCCTATACTTTCGAGCCTGCCGATGTCGGCGAATACTTCCTCGATCCTGCCGTCCATCTCGATGGTCCCTTCATTCATCACGATCACTCTGTCCACAAGCCGGGCAATGTCCTCCATGCTGTGGGATACAAGGATCACTGTGATCCCCATCTCCTTGTGGATACGGGTTATAAAGCCGAAGATCTCATCCCTGCCCCTGGGGTCGAGACCCGCCGTCGGCTCATCAAGTATCAGTATGGAGGGCTTCATGACGAGTACACCGGCTATGGCAACTCTCCTCTTCTGTCCGCCGGACAACTCAAAAGGCGACTTTTCCAGGATATCCTCGTTGAGCCCTACCACTTCCACCGCCTTCAATATCTCTTCCCTGGCTTCCTCCTCGGTGAGATCCTGCTTGCGCAGGCCGAAAGCAATGTCCTTGTAGACGGTCTCCTCAAAAAGCTGATGTTCCGGATACTGGAACACGATGCCCACAAGCCGCCTCAGCTCCTTCAACTCCTTGCCTGTGGTATCCATACCATTGATAACCACCCGCCCTTCAGTGGGCTTGAGCAGGCCGTTGAAATGCTGTATAAGCGTAGATTTGCCGGAGCCGGTATGCCCAATTATACCGACAAACTCACCCTCATCTATCTTCAGGTTGATATCCCTGAGCGCCGCTCTCTCAAACGGCGTCCCCGGCATGTATATATATGTTAGATTCTCAGCTATAATCGACATCGCAATCTCCGGATCCAATCCTCATAATCTTTATAATATATACCCTTATTATACCTAACGCTTATTATTATAATAGTAACAAAAATAACTGCAAGCATTTTAGGGGACAGTTCTTCAAAATGGAGGGACGGTTCTCCACTTCAGGGGACGGTTCTTCGGAAAGGGGACAGTCCTCCGATTTGCGAGGGGACAGTTTTCGGCCAGAGGGGACAGTTCTTCATTTTCGTAGACGGCCCTCCAAAAGGAGGGACAGTTCTCCACTTTTGGGGATAGTTCTTCAAAAATGGCATATTATCCGCAGCGGGACAGTTCGGCTCCTCCTCCCCTTCAATTCATCAGTACATAATGGTATGATATGGTGGAAATATATCAGAATGAAAGGATACCATCATGTGTGGAAATGAACATTACTTTACTGAAAAACCTACTTCAGAATTAAAGGAGCGGCATTTCAGATATATCATCAAAAATGCAGAACTGTCCCTCACTTCTGTGAGTGGAGTTTTCGCTTTCGAGAATAGAGTCGATAAGGCTTCTGACCTGCTTATCAAGGCTTTCGAGCCATCGGGGAGTGCAGTGCTGGATCTGGGGTGCGGTTACGGTGCTGTTGGTTTGTTCATAAAGGCATTGTACACAGAGCAGTCGGTCTTTCTTTCGGATATTAATGAAAGGGCAGTCGAATACTCAATGCTCAATGCATCAAACAATGGTCTGGATGTAAAGGTTGTGAAGAGCGATCTTTTTTCTGCCTTCACCGGGATGAGCTTCGACGATATCGTGTCAAATCCGCCCTTCGCTGCAGGCAAAAAGCTGCTGACCAGGCTGATAGAACAGGCTTATGAACATCTGAACCCCAACGGCGCATTGTGGCTTGTGGCATATCACAACAAGGGCGGGGCTTCATTGAAGAAAATCATGCAGGAGCGCTTCTCGAATGTTGAAGATGTGATTAAAAGCGGCGGCATCAGGGTATACAAATCGGTGCGTCGAGAGCCGTCAGCCTGATCCGGGTTGCCGCACAGTTCCCGGCATGCGCAAAAGCCGGAAGTCCGGAAAATCCGCTGAGTGGCCGCTCATGCACTGATGAGTTGTGAGATGGAAGATCCATCCATTGTTATATAAATCTATTTTCCAAATATCAGTCATCGCCCAAATGATCCCGCAGCCTCTTCACAGCTTCATCGACAGTCAGGATATCTGTCGGAAAGTCAAAGCCGGATTTATTGAGTTCATACATCAGCTCAGTGACCTGCGGCACATCGAGACCCAGGCTTTTGATCCTCTTGACGTCACTGAACACCTCTCTCGGAGTGCCCAGCATCACGCATTTGCCCTCGTCTATGACAAGCACCCTGTCCGCTTTGCCGGCTTCGTCCATGTGATGTGTTATGTGTACGATGGTAATACCTTCCTCTGTATTCAGCTTGCGCAGTATGCGCATTACTTCCTTCCTGCCTGAAGGGTCAAGCATAGCAGTAGCTTCGTCGAGTACGATGCATTTGGGCCTCATGGCCAGTATCCCGGCTATGGCGACTCTCTGCTTCTGTCCCCCTGATAACTGGTGCGGCGCATGTTTCTTGAATTCCGTCATGCCGATCATTTCAAGGGATTCATCTACCCTGACCCTTATCTCCTTTGGCGGCACCCCCAGGTTCTCGGGACCGAAAGCCACATCTTCCTCAACTACCGTACCGACGATCTGATTGTCCGGGTTTTGAAATACCATGCCGGTGCAACTCCTGATGTCCCATAGCATCTCTTCATTGCTCGTGTCGATGCTGTTGACTATTACCGTCCCTGACTGCGGCAGAATCAAAGCGTTCATCAGCTTGGCCAGTGTTGATTTGCCGGATCCGTTCCTGCCGAGGACAGCAAGGAATTCACCTTCCATGACCGACAGGCTGACATCATCAAGGGCCAATACATCCTGTGCGTCATCACTGTGGGATCTGTATACATAGCTTGCGTTTTTTACATCGATTATGCCTTTGCTGACTGACAATGCCCAACCCTCATTTCTTTTCAAACAGGACAGACCAGGCGGTCAGATCGGTCTGCCCCAGTGTATAGTCAAAAGTGATCCGCTGAACAAAAAACTTGTCCTGCTCAAACAAAATCAGGGATTGGCCTGTGTCCCGGCAAATCCCTGGCTTGGTTCATATAAATCTTACTGCTGTTTGGTCAGCTCAAGTATAACGACCGGAGCCCCGTCGCCCCTTCTGGGCCCGAGTTTGTAGATCCTGGTATAGCCGCCGTTCACGCCCTTGTACCTTGGACCGATTTCGTCAAAGAGCTTGTTTACGACATTGATATAGTTGCCTTCTGCATCCTTGACTCTGTATACCCATTTCATTGCCCTTCTTCTGGCACTCAGTCTCGAGGGGTTGTCGACAGTGACCATATCCGTTTTCACTTCTCTTTCGACGACCTCATATTTCCTGCCGTTTTTCGAAGTGACGGTCTTGGTGATCTTTCTGCCTTTGCTGTCCTTCTTGGCAGCGCTCACCTTTATCTGCCTCGATGTGAAATTTCCATCTTCCTTTATAGCCATAGCGATCAGCTTTTCAGCAATAGCCTGTACTTCCTTTGCCCTGGTCTCGGTCGTTTCGATCCTGCCATTCTGGAGCAAAGCAGTAACGAGATTTTTCAGTATTGCCTTTCTCTGATCGGTAGGACGTCCAAGCTTTCTCTGTGTAGGCATTACCTTCTTACCTCCCTAACTCCTATTTCATTCTTCACTCGGAGCAAGCGACAAACCTAAAGCATTGAGCTTCGAGAGCACTTCTTCGAGTGACTTTCTTCCCAGATTTCTCACTTTCATCATGTCTTCTTCCGTCTTGTTGGTCAGATCTTCGACGGTGTTTATGCCCGCTCTCTTCAGGCAGTTATATGATCTCACGGACAGATCCAGTTCTTCGATGGTCATCTCAAGAACCTTCTCTTTCTTTGTCTCTTCCTTCTCGACCATGATTTCCGTATGCTTTGCCTGATCCGAAAGATCGATGAAGAGATTCAGGTGTTCGCTCATTATCTTGGCACCCAGACTAATGGCCTCATCAGGTTTGAGGCTTCCATTGGTCCAGACCTCAAGTGTGAGCTTGTCATAGTCCGTGATCTGTCCTACACGTGTGTTCTCCACTGTGTAGTTGACCCTTCTTACAGGTGTATATATGGAATCGACAGGTATTATGCCGATAGGCTGACCAGGCTGCTTGTTCTTTTCAGCCGGAACATAGCCCCTGCCCTTGTCGATGACCAGCTCCATGTAGAATCTGCTGTCACCATTGAGCGTGCATATATGAAGATCCGGATTCAGGATCTCCACATCAGAGTCTGCCTTAATGTCACCTGCTGTGATAGGACCTTCGCCTTCGGCGTCGATGTACACTATCTTCGGCTCATCACTGTGCAGCTTCAGCGAAAGATTTTTGACATTGAGTATTATCTCCGTAACGTCCTCAATAACGCCGGGTACTGTTGAAAACTCATGGAGCACCCCGTCTATCTTGATGGATGTCACAGCGACTCCAGGCAGAGACGAAAGCAGTATGCGCCTTAAAGAATTCCCCAATGTTATGCCGTATCCTCTTTCAAGAGGCTCGACCACAAACTTCCCGTAAGTATTGTCTTCGCTGGACTCAACACATTCAATTTTCGGCTTTTCTATTTCGATCAACAAAAACCCTCCTTTGGCTTGCTTTTTGATTTTTATGAGGGCAACTGATTCGTAATCCTTATATCATACTCAGTACTCTGTCCACGATACCCTGATGCATATAATGCTGGAATAGTCAGTTGCTTTTCAAGCTTTCCGGAGCACCGGGGTCCACGGTGCTCCTTCCGGCCGGTTGAACTGGTTATTTCCCGATCATTAGGAACAGATACCAAAAGATTACTTGGAGTACAACTCAACAATGAGATGTTCTCTGATCGGAAGATCTATCTCTTCTCTTGCCGGCAGCTTGACGACCTTGCCGGTAAGATTCTCACTGTCAAATTCAAGCCATTCCGGGATTACCTTTCCGCCTGCGATATCGACAACAGCTTTCAGCTTGTCTGATTTCCTGAACCTTTCACGTACAGTGATGACATCGCCTGGAGAAAGAAGCACTGAAGGTATGTTCACCTTTTTGCCGTTTACTGCAAAGTGCCCGTGCCTTACAAGCTGTCTTGCCTCAGGTCTGGACGTTGCGAGTCCAAGTCTGTAAACTACATTATCCAGTCTGCTTTCAAGTATCTGCAGAAGGTTCTCGCCTGTAACGCCTTTTCTTTTAACAGCCATATCAAAGTATTTCCTGAACTGTCTTTCAAGTATTCCATAAAATCTTCTTGCTTTCTGCTTTTCACGCAGCTGCATGCCATACTCTGACATCTTCTTCCTCTGCTGTCCGTGCTGTCCCGGAGCATATGCCCTTCTGGCTATAGAGCATTTATTGGTATAGCATCTTTCGCCTTTGAGAAAAAGCTTTTCGCCTTCTCTGCGGCAAAGTCTGCAAGTTGAATCCGTATACCTTGCCATCTATCTAAACACCTCCATATTACACTCTTCTTCTCTTGGGTGGCCTGCATCCGTTGTGCGGGATGGGAGTTTCGTCCTTAATCAGGCTTACATCAAGTCCGGCTGCCTGTATAGCTCTGATTGCAGCTTCTCTTCCAGAACCCGGACCTTTGACATATACCTCAACTGTTTTGAGGCCGTGCTCCATTGCTGCTTTCGCTGCAGTCTCTGCTGCCATCTGAGCAGCAAAAGGTGTGCTCTTCCTGGAGCCTCTGAAACCCAATCCGCCAGCACTTGCCCATGAGATGGCATTTCCTGCTGTGTCAGTAATAGTGACTATAGTATTATTGAACGTTGAACGAATATGCGCCGCACCGCGTTCAATATTTTTACGCTCTCTTCTTTTCCTGGTAGTTCTTTTCCCGGTAGCTCTAGCTGCCATGCGGTGATCAACCTCCTATCCTTTTTATTTCCTGCGCTGCACTCCGACAGTCCTCTTGGGGCCTTTGCGCGTACGTGCATTGGTCTTGGTCCTCTGACCCCTGACCGGCATACCGCTTCTGTGCCTCCTGCCCCTGTAGCAGCCTATCTCTATCAATCTCTTCACGTTCAGAGCAACCTCTCTCCTGAGGTCACCTTCTACCTTGTATTCCTTGTCTATCACTTCCCTGAGCCTACTGACTTCATCGTCAGTCAGATCTCTTACCCTGGTATCGGGGTTGATAGCAGTCTTTTCCAAGATCTCTTTTGCTTTGCTTCTGCCCAAACCGTAGATATAAGTCAGGCCAATTTCAACCCGTTTCTCTCTGGGCAGGTCTACTCCGGCAATACGTGCCATCTTGTCAAACACCTCCAAATAATCTTACAGTGCAACAACCAATATCATCTTAACTTTTTGCAGGGTCACATACATTTTGGCACATATGTCTAAACTAATTACATACCTTAACATACTGACCCGGTATATATGATCAACACCCGGATCATGTGCGTTTTTCAGGCGCACACGCAGCCGCTTCCGGGATGGTCATTTCAATTCCATTCCAGGCAGGATAATTGATAATTGACTGCAAACCAAGCTAAGATTATATCACACACCGCCCGATAAAACAAGCTTGTATCGCAAATTTCAATTATCAATTTCCACTTGCTCCGAATGAGTCCCGTTCACTCAGAGCTTATCCCTGTTTTTGCTTATGCTTCGGATTTACGCATATAACCATTACTTTGCCTTTTCTTCTGATTATCTTGCATTTTTCACATATAGCTTTAACAGAAGGTTTTACTTTCATCTCTACACTCCCCATCCGGTTATGATTTATAATGTAGTATTATTTGTCCGCCATCCCGTACAGGATGGATCAGGACGTGATTTCAAATCTGCTATTTGGCTCTCCATGTGATCCTTCCGCGGGTAAGATCATATGGTGACAATTCCAGCGTCACCCGGTCCCCCGGCAGGATCCTTATAAAATTCATCCTGAGCTTGCCTGAGATATGAGCAAGTACCTTGTGGCCATTGTCCAGTTCCACCTGGAACATCGCATTAGGCAATGCTTCTACGATTCTTCCCTCAACTTCGATTACGTCTTCCTTCGACAAAACTCAAACCTCCTTTTCAACTGACAAAATCGACCAGAGCTTTTCTTATTTCCGCATTTGTGATTCTGTCGCCGCTCTTTAGCTTTTCTGCAAGTCCTTCCGCCATATCATCTGTTATGTTTAGATGCTTGATTTTCTTTTTCTTGGGTTTCTCCACTTTCCGCAGATCACCATCGCATATCTCAACGTATAGATCATCAATCACCCTGACTACAACGAATTTCCTACCGGCATCCCTGCCGGCGCGGGATATTACTATCTGACCTACAGCAGCATTCAAGTCCCCTCACCCCTGAGTTTTGTCATGATTACAGGCTCACCGCCAGTAACAGCTATTGTATTCTCGTAATGAGCAGAGAGCTTGCCGTCAGCTGTGACCACTGTCCACTTATCTCTGAGTATTTTTACATTGTACACTCCCTGATTTATCATCGGCTCTATCGCCAGTGTCATGCCCGGCTCCAGTCGCGGACCCCTCTCCCGGGTGACATAGTTCGGTATCTGTGGTGCCTCCCACAGTTCCCTGCCTATGCCGTGTCCCACATAATCACGTACTACTGAAAACCCGTTGCTTTCAGCGTGCCGCTGTATGGCCCTGGAGATATCCACTATACGGTTGCCTTTCACGGCATGCTTCATTCCTTCATAAAAGCACTGTTCTGTCACTTCTATCAGCCTGCGGGCACTTTCAGATATGTTCCCGACTGCGAATGTCCTTGCCGCATCGGCACAGTAGCCGTCAAAGCTGGCTCCCATATCGACACTTATAATATCTCCATCTTTTAACTCCCTTAAACCCGGTATCCCATGTATGACTTCATCGTTGACCGATGCGCAGATCGTACCGGGAAAGTCCGGTCCGCCGTTTATCGGGCACGGCACACCCTTGAACAGGGGCACTGCTTTCTGCCGGATTATATAGTCCTCGGCTATCCTGTTAAGCTCCAGTGTCGTAACACCGGGTCTTACTGCCTCCTCAACCAGCTTGAGTGCGGTTGCTACTATCTCACCCGCTCTCGCCATGCTTTCCAGTTCTGACCTCGACTTTATTGTAATCATTCCGTCAACCCCAGAACCTGATATACCTCCGCCGTTGTATCAGCGGGACTTCCTTCTCCCTGCACCTGGACCAGCAGGCCCTTCCCCTTATAGTAGCTGATAAGAGGCTCTGTCTGCAAATGATAGGTCTTGAGCCTGTTTTTCACTGTTTCCTCGCTGTCGTCTTCCCTCTGGATCAGCTTCGCGCCGCAGTTCCCGCATATGCCTTTGCGGGCGTGCTCGCTGGAGTTTATGTGATATATCGCTGTGCACTCAGGGCATACCCTTCTGCCTGAAAGCCGCCTGATTATCACATCATCCCCGGCATAGATATCGACTGCTTTATCCAGCTTTGTCCCAAGCTCTCCGAGCATCTTGTCAAGGCTGTCAGCCTGCTGTATCGTACGGGGAAAACCGTCCAGTATGAAACCGTTTTTACAGTCCGGTTCAGCCAGTCTGTCTTTGACTATGCCGATCGTGACTTCATCAGGAACCAGCGAACCGCTGTCGATATACTGCTTTGCAAGTATCCCCAGCGGGGTCTCATTCTTTATATTGCTCCTGAATATGTCACCGGTTGATATATGGGGTACTTGCAGCTTCTCCGAAAGAATGGCCGCCTGTGTCCCTTTTCCGGCACCCGGTGCTCCTAATATCACAAGTCTCATTATACTATACTCTCCTATACAGTTCCCCCTGAAATAAGCATTCGGGAGTCTGTCCATGAAAGCCGGTATTCGGGCTCTGTGAAGGATCCTGTCATACCGGCTTGTGTCCGTGCTTATTCCAGAAATCCTTTGTAATGTCTCATCAGCATTTGTGATTCGATTGCCTGGACAGTATCCAATGCAACACCAACGAGGATCAATACAGCTGTTCCGCCAAACCATATCCCCGGAATTTTCGTGACGTTGCCGAGTATGATCGGAGCTACCGTCACTAATGCAAGGAATAATCCGCCAAACCAGGTCACCCTGTTAAGCACCTTCGTGATATAGTCAGATGTCGCTTTGCCTGGCCTGTACCCTGGTATGAAGCCTCCGTTCTTCTTCAGATTGTTCGCGATCTCAACAGGATTGAACTGGATCACTGAATAGAAGAACGTGAAGAATATGATAAGCAGAGCATAAATTATCACATACAACAGGCTTTGCTCAGGGTTCTTGAACAATCTCACAAACCAGTTGTCCTTATTTGCAAAGAACATTGTTACGATCGTGGAAGGCAACATCATTATCGACATTGCGAATATTATCGGTATAACACCTGCGAGGTTGACCTTTATCGGCAGATGCGTGCTCTGCCCGCCATACATCTTCCTGCCTACAACGCGCTTTGCATACTGTATCGGTATCCTTCTCTCAGCCTGCTGCACCCAGATGACTGCCGCGATTACAGCTACGAACAGCACCAAAATGCCTGCTATGGCTACGATCCCGACAACGCCGCTTCCAAACCTGCCAAGCTGATAATTAGCGATCAGACCTTTTGCAGCGTCCGGTCCTCTTGATACTATACCTGCAAATATGATCATCGATATCCCGTTTCCGATGCCATGCTCTGTGATCTGTTCACCGAGCCACATAAGGAATGCGGTACCTGCTGTGAACGTGAATACTACTGTGAGGAAACTCCAGACACTTCCGTTGTCAACGACGCCGCCCTGCGGAAGTACGGTGAAATACAGGGCAACTGCCTGCACAAGACCGAGTACGACGGCACCGTATCTTACATACTGCTGCAGGATCTTCTGGCCTTCCTGGCCTTCCTTCTGAAGCTTCTCAAGAGCGGGTATCGCCACAGTCAAAAGTTGCATGATGATCGATGCGTTGATGTACGGCGATATGCTCATCGCAAATATCGATGCCACTTTGAAGGCACCACCGGATACAATGTTAAGGAATCCTCCAAGGGATCCGGTCATTTCGAGTAATCTTGAGAATGCTTCAGCGTCAAGTCCCGGATTCGGTATATATGAGCCGACTCTGAATACTATCAGCATCGCTATGGTAAACAGGATCCTCTTACGCAGATCCGGGATTTTCCACGCATTACGTATGGTCTGGAACATTTCGCCCATTTTATACCACCTCTTTCTTCCCTCCTGCAGCTTCTATCTTCCGGGAAGCTGTCTTGGTAAATCTAGCGGCCTGAACAGTGAGCTTCTTTGTGAGTTCTCCGTTCCCGAGGACTGCTACACCGTCATATACTTTCTTTATCAGACCTTTTTCCTTCAGAAGCTCTGCATTGACTACAGTCCCGTCCTCGAATACATTAAGCTCCGATACATTTATTTCAGCATAAACCTTGGCGAAATTCTTATTGTTGAATCCTCTCTTCGGTATCCTTCTGTAGAGAGGCATCTGGCCGCCTTCAAATCCCGGCCTTACTCCGCCGCCAGCACGTGCATTCTGGCCTTTGTGTCCGCGCCCTGCTGTCTTTCCCAAGCCTGATGCGTGTCCTCTTCCTTTCCTTGTCGGAAGCTTCCTTGCACCTGCTGCTGGTCGCAATTCGTGTAGTTTCACCTTCTGCACCTCCCTCATATTTCTTCTACGGATACCAGATGTGATACCGTTTTTATCATCCCTCTGATCTGAGGGTTATCCTGCTGTTCAACAGAACTGCCAATCTTTTTCAAACCAAGCGCTTCAACAGTAGCTTTCTGGTTTTTCCTGCACTTGCTTGTGCTTCTTACTAATGTGATCTTCAGCTTTGCCACTGTGGTGCCCTCCTAACCCAAAATTTCTTCCGGCGTTTTACCGCGCAGTGCAGCTACTTCCTCAACTGTTTTCAGCTGTGAAAGCGCCTGCATAGTTGCGTTTACCATGTTGATCGGATTGTTGGATCCCAATGACTTGGTCCTGATATCACGGATACCGGCCAATTCGAGGACCGCTCTGACAGGACCGCCTGCTATGACTCCTGTACCCGGGCCAGCCGGCTTGAGCAATACTTTTCCTGCTCCGTAATGTCCGATTATTTCATGGGGTATAGTTGTTTCTACTATGGGAACCTTTATCAGGTTTTTCCTTGCATCATCTATACCTTTTCTGATGGCATCGGGTATTTCTGCCGCTTTTCCAAGCCCTGCGCCCACATGGCCGTTTTCATCACCGACTACTACAAGAGCAGTAAAGCGGAAGTTTCTGCCACCCTTGACAACTTTGGCAACGCGACCTATTTTAACGACCTTTTCCTTAAGATCCAATGTTCCTGCATCGATACGCTGCAATTTCCATCCCTCCTCATTTAACCTGGTTACTGTCGGTGCAGCTCACTCAAAACTCGAGTCCGCCTTCTCTTGCACCTTCTGCAAGTTCCTTGACTCTTCCATGATACAGATAGCCGCCTCTGTCGAATACAACCTGCTTGATGCCTTTCTCAGCCGCTTTGCTGGCTATCAGCTTGCCGACTTCTCTTGCAGCCTCTTTATTGCTGCCGCTGGTCAGCTTGCCCTTCAATTCCTTGTCGACTGTAGAGGCTGCCACAAGTGTTGTTCCGGTTGTATCGTCAATGATCTGTGCGTATATATGCTTTAAGCTTCTGAAAACATTGAGCCTGGGACGCTCGGGAGTACCGGATATTTTTTTGCGTACTCTCACATGTTTTCTCCGCCTGATTTCATTTTTCCCAGCCTTGATTATCATTTCTTCTCAACTCCCTCCTGTTAGGCCTTAGCACCGGTCTTGCCTGCTTTACGCCTGATTACTTCGTTTTCATACTTGATGCCCTTGCCGAGATAGACCTCAGGTAATCTCTTTGCCCTGATCTTTGCGGCAAATTCACCTACTGCCTGCTTGTCGCAGCCTTTGACGACTATCTTGTTCGGCGCCGGCACTTCTACGGTTATGCCTTCAGGCTCTTCCATTTCCACCGGGTGCGAATAGCCAATGTTGAGTACAAGCTTCTTCCCCTGCTTCTGAGCTCTGTAACCGACACCATTGATCTCAAGTGCCTTCTCAAAACCCTTCGTGACACCTTCCACCATGTTGTTTACGAGTGTCCTTGTCAATCCATGGAGGGACTTGTGGATCTTTTCATCTGAAGGCCTTGATACGATTATCTGTGTTCCTTCCTGCTTAATTATCATATCCCTGTGCAATTCTTTGGTCAAAGTTCCCTTTGGACCCTTTACTGTGACAACGTTGTCTTTGATATCTACATTTACACCTGACGGTATATCAATAGGCTTCTTTCCTATCCTTGACATCAAAGCACCTCCTGTTCTTAAGATTATGAGCCCTCTCCGACGATGCCTGAGAGCCCTTTTCAGATATTCAGTGCGAACCAGCCTGATACGAATACTTCATTGATTCGCAAATATATATTGTAAATCATACTACCATATAAAAGCAAGCACTTCTCCGCCAACGCCTTCAGCTCTTGCCTTTTTGTCCGTCATGACACCCCTGGATGTGGAGATGACTGCGACACCGAGTCCGCCAAGTACTTTCGGCAGCTCGTCTTTACCTGCATAAACTCTGAGCCCGGGCTTGCTTATCCTCTTGATCCCTGAAATAACGTTCTGCTTGTTTCCTGTATACTTGAGGAATATCCGGATGATTCCCTGCTTGCCGTCTTCTATAAATTCGACATTTTTGATGTAACCCTCATCCAATAATATGCGAGCTATGTCCTTTTTTATATTGGATGCCGGTATGTCGACTGATTCGTGTTTTGCCGAGCCTGCATTCCTGATCCTGGTCAGCATATCGGCGATAGCATCTGTTATCTGCATGTTTTCAACCTCCTCCCAAAACTGATTACCAGCTGGCTTTCTTAACTCCCGGTATTTGCCCTTTGTAGGCAAGAACCCTGAAGCACAGGCGGCAAACTCCGAACTTCCTCATATAGGCATGAGGTCTGCCGCAGATCTGACATCTGTTGTAAGCCCTGGAGCTATATTTTGGAGTCCTTTTCTGTTTTACGATCATCGATTTTTTTGCCACGTATATCCTCCTTCCAACACCCTCTACCTGTTTGTGAACGGCATTCCCAGAAGCTTCAGGAGTTCTCTGGCTTCTTCGTCCGTTTTGGCAGTGGTGACAAATACGATATCCATTCCCCTCGCTTTGTCCACCTTATCATAGTCGATCTCGGGGAATATGAGCTGATCTCTGATACCCAGAGTATAATTCCCTCTTCCATCGAATGAGTTGGGATTGACTCCCCTGAAGTCCCTTACTCGCGGTAGAGCAGCGTTGAACAGCTTGTCGACGAAATGATACATCTTTTCACTGCGAAGTGTAACCTTGCAGCCAACGCTCATTCCCTGTCTCAGTTTGAAGTTTGAGATCGATTTCTTTGCCTTGGTAACCACTGGTTTCTGTCCTGTAATGAGCGTCAGATCATTCACTGCTGCATCCATAGCCTTGGGATTTTCCTTCGCTTCGCCGACTCCCATGTTGATTACTACCTTTTCCAGCTTTGGGATCTGCATCGGACTTCTGTATTTGAATTTGGCCGTCATGGCCGGTTTTACTTCATTGTTGTATTTATCCTTAAGCCTTGACATCAGACATTAACCTCCTTTCAAGAAGCATTTATTCATCCTTTGCTTCTTTCTGTGTGTCTATAATCTCGCCACATTTTTTGCATACACGGTCTTTCTGCCCGCTCTCGCGGACAACCTTGCCCACCTTGGTCGGGCGCTTGCATCTGTTGCATACAAGCATGACCTTTGAGCTGCTGATCGGCGATTCCTGGTGGATGATACCACCCTGTTGCAGTCTTCCCCTTGGTTTTGCATGCTTTGTCGATATATTGACTCCTTCAACGATCACTGTCATATTATCGGGGTTAACAGCAAGAACCTTGCCTTTTTTGCCTTTATCTTTGCCTGAGAGAATATAAACTTCGTCTCCGGTTTTCACATGTACCTTGTTTGCCACTTTATGCCGCCTCCTCTCATTATGGATGTTGAATTGCGGTCCTGCGCCCTGCGGCGCCGAACATCCCCGTTCAGAGAACTTCCGGTGCGAGTGATAATATCTTCATGTATTCCTTCTCTCTCAGCTCTCTCGCAACAGGCCCGAATATACGTGTTCCTCTTGGATTTTTATCTTCTTTGATGATAACTGCTGCATTCTCGTCAAATTTGATATATGAACCATCAGGTCTTCTGACACCCTTTTTGGTGCGTACGACGACACATCTGACGATTTCGCCTTTTTTCACAACTCCGCCGGGTGTTGCATTTTTGACCGAGCAAACAACCACATCGCCTATATTGGCATATTTCATGCGGGAGCCTCCGAGCACTTTGATACACATCATTTCTTTGGCTCCTGTGTTGTCCGCTGATTTAAGCATTGACTGGACTTGTATCATGCCAGTACCTCCTTCCAGTTACTACGAAATTCTGCTGTCAACGAGCCTTTTCTACGATCTCGACGAGTCTCCACCTTTTATCCCTGCTAAGCGGGCGGGTCTCCATCACTTTGACCTTGTCGCCTACAGTACACTCGTTGTTCTCATCATGAGCCTTCAGCTTATAGGTCCTCTTGACGATTTTTTTGTACAAAGGATGTTTTACGCTGGTCTCTATCGCAACGACTATGGTCTTATCCATCTTGTCGCTGATTACCTTGCCTATCCTGGTTTTCCTCAATCCTCTTTCAGCCAAACAGGATTCCTCCTTTCATTATGCCTGAGCACCTTTTATTTCACGTTCCCTCATCACTGTCTTGACGCGGGCTATGTTTTTCTTAACGTCCCTGAGCTTCATTGGGTTTTCCAGTTGGTTCGTCACAAGCTGGAAACGAAGTTTGAAAAGCTCTGATTTAAGTTCGTTCAGTTCTTTCTGAAGTTCTTCCTGTGTCATATTTCTTATCTCACTAGCTTTCATTCGTTTCACCACCCATTTCTTTGTCGCGGGTTATGAACTTACATTTCATAGGGAGTTTGTGCATTGCAAGTCTCATTGCTTCTCTGGCAATTTCCTCCGATACTCCCGCGATCTCAAATAATACTCTGCCGGGCTTGACAACTGCCACCCAGTATTCCGGCGAACCCTTACCGCTTCCCATACGGGTCTCGGCTGGCTTTTTCGTAACTGGCTTGTCAGGGAATATCTTTATCCAGACCTGACCGCCTCTTTTTATAAAACGTGTCATCGCTACCCTGGCTGCTTCTATCTGGTTGCTTGTCACCCAGGCGGGTTCAACAGCCTGCAGACCGAATTCACCATAGGCAATGTAATTGCCCCTGGTTGCTACACCAGTCATTCTGCCTCTGTGTACTCTTCTGCGTTTAACCCTTTTCGGCATCAACATTACCTTTCGCCCCCTTCTGCCTTGTTATCCTTATTAACGGCCGGAAGCACTTCACCTTTATATATCCACGTCTTGACTCCGAGCTTTCCGTAAGTGGTGTTTGCCTCAGCAAAACCATAATCTATGTCTGCTCTCAAAGTCTGCAGTGGGATAGTTCCTTCGTGATAATGCTCTGTCCTGGCTATCTCAGCTCCTCCGAGCCTTCCCGAAACAGCTGTTTTTATGCCCTTTGCACCTAATTTCATCGCTCTTGACATTGCCTGCTTCATCGCTCTTCTGAACGAAATCCTCTTCTCAAGCTGTGCAGCAATGTTTTCAGCAACCAACTGTGCATTGGTCTCAGGTGTCTTTATCTCCGTGATATTGATCAGGACACTCCTGCCAGTGAGTTTCTCGATATCCTTGCGCAGTTCTTCTATGCCTGTGCCGCCTTTTCCAATGAGGATGCCGGGTTTTGCAGTGTGGACATTTATCTTGACCTTGTTGGCAGCCCTCTCTATTTCGATCCTGGCAATGCCTGCGATATACAGCTTTTTCTTAATAAATTCTCTTATTCTGTAATCTTCAACCAAATACTCGCTGAAGTTTTTATCGTTTGCATACCATTTGGTATCCCAGTCTTTGATTATACCAATTCTCAATCCATGCGGATTTACCTTTTGGCCCATCATCAAACCTCCTTCTTGGCGTACTTGACTTTATTGCCCGGTACTTTATCTTTCCTTTACTACTACTGTTATGTGACTCGTTCTCTTTCTTATCCTGTATGCGCTTCCTCTTGCCCTGGGCCTGATCCTCTTCAGAGTCGGGCCTTGTGTTGCATATGCTTCTGCTACATAGAGCGCATCTCTGTTGAGGTTGTTGTTGTTTGATGCATTGGCCTCTGCTGATTTCAAGAGCTTGTAAATCAGTTCGGAAGCAGCTTTCGGTGTATATCTCAAGATAGCGTACGCTTCGTCGATGTTCTTGTTTTTGATAAGATCCAGAACTATCTTTGCCTTCCTTGAAGAGATTCTGGCATACCTGAGGATGGCTCTTCCTTCATCTTTGCCTATCCCAAGAACCTTTTTCTCTTTCTTGGTAAGCAGCGCAGGCTTCTGAAACTGTCTGCTGGTTTTATTGTATTGTTCCAGTATCTGATCCTTGTTTTTCAAAAGCTCTTCTTTAGATAAAACCTTCTTTTCCAACTGGATTTCCTCCTTTCGGCATTAAGCTTGTTTTGTGCACGTTAACGGTTCTGTGCTGCAGTGCGCACGGTCTTTCCACAGCTTCAGATGCTCCTGCACCAATGGTTCATGCCGCAGTAAACATCATCTGCCTGATGCCGGACCGGCTCACTTCAATGCTGTGGATTTCTCCGTGTGATGTCCGTGCCCTCTGAATGTTCTGGTCGGTGCAAACTCACCCAGCTTATGCCCTACCATGTCTTCAGTTATATAAACCGGCACATGCTTTCTGCCGTCATGTACTGCAATAGTGTGTCCTACCATCTGAGGGAATATAGTTGACGCCCTGGACCAGGTTTTCAAAACCTTTTTGTCATTGGTCCTGTTCATCTCCTCTACTTTCCTGAGGAGTTTCTGATCAACATATGGTCCCTTCTTCAAAGATCTGCCCATTCGGTGTTAATCCTCCTTTCCTGCTTAGGGTTCCCGCTGTTTTATTTCTCGTTCCTTCTCTTGACTATGAATTTATCGGATTTCTTGTTCTTCTTCCTTGTCTTGTAACCAAGTGTAGGCTTACCCCATGGAGTGACCGGGCTTGGTCTTCCGATCGGTGACTTTCCTTCACCACCGCCGTGCGGATGGTCTACAGGGTTCATGACGACACCGCGCACGCCTGGTCTTATACCCAGCCATCTCTTTCTTCCGGCCTTGCCTATCGTAATGTTTTCATTCTCGATGTTGCTGACCTGGCCGATTGTTGCCTTGCACTTCTGGCTTACCATCCTCACTTCTCCTGAAGGAAGCCTGAGCTGTGCATAGTCGCCTTCCTTTGCCATGAGCTGAGCCGCGCCTCCGGCCGCTCTGACAAGCTGTCCGCCCTTGCCGGGCTTCAACTCGATGTTGTGTACCATCGTACCAACAGGTATATTGGCCAGCGGGAGCGCATTGCCGGGCTTGATGTCAGCATCCGGTCCTGATTCGACTATATCGCCGACCTTCAGGCCGACCGGTGCCAGTATATATCTCTTTTCTCCATCTACATAGTAGAGAAGTGCAATATTTGCAGTCCTGTTGGGATCATATTCTATGGCGGCTACCTTTGCATCTATGCCGTCCTTGTTCCTTTTGAAATCTATGATCCTGTATTTTCTCTTTGTGCCGCCGCCTATGTGGCGTACAGTTATCCTGCCGTAAACATTTCTGCCGCCAGTTCTTTTCAGGGTCTCCACCAGGCCCTTTTCAGGCTTCTTCTTCGTGATCTCCTCGAAAGTGGATACTGTCATGAACCTTCTGGCGGGAGAAGTTGGACTATACTTTTTTACTGCCATTTCTTCTCACTCCTTAATTTGAAAACGTAATTACCCTGTTAATCCGGCAGATCCGGTCTTGTGCCGTTCTGCCCTCACGAAGCTGCGCTTCGCTGCTGCGATACAGTTGCTTTCCCCGTACGTTGCCTTACTTCGCTAATCCGGGGCTTTACTGCGTCACACCGTACTCTTCAATGCTGGTCTTGTATTTCCTCGAGCTGACTACTTCCTTGCCGCCCTTTGCCAGGTATTTTTCCGGCTTGGGATCAAGGTCTATCTTGATAACTGCTTTCTTCCAGTTGGGCCTGTTTCCGATGTGGACGCCCATTCTCTTTTTCTTGCCTTTATATTTTGCAGTGTTGACCGCGAGAACCTTTACCTGAAAAAGCTTTTCAGCAGCTTGTCTGATTTCAGTCTTGGTAGCATTGACATCTACGACAAAGGTGTATTTACCGGCTGCTACTTCCTCATTGCTCTTCTCAGTTATGAAAGGTCTGATGATTATATCTTCCGGTGCTCTCATTACGCATACACCTCCTCGACTTTTTCAACTGCATCCTTCGTTATTATGAATTTGTCGTATTTCAGAATGTCGAATACATTTATTGTATTTACCAGTGCCGTCTTGATGCCGGGTATGTTCCTGGCAGATTTCTCAACGACTTCATTTTTGCTGTCCAGTACTATGAGGGCGCTCCTGTCTACTTTAAGAGCGTCGAGTACATTTACCATCTGCTTCGTCTTGATCTGGTCGAAGCCCAGCTGATCCAGCACCAGGATCTCATTGCTGTTGACCTTTGATGTAAGTGCTGACTTCAATGCCAGTCTCTTAAGCTTCTTTGGCAGAGTGTATGAATAGCTTCTGGGCTTGGGTCCGAGCGCTATACCGCCCTTTACCCACTGAGCGGAACGTATGCTTCCATGACGTGCCCTGCCGGTCCCCTTCTGCCTGTATGGCTTCCTTCCGCCGCCTCTGACCTCACTCCTGGTCTTGGTGGACTGTGTGCCCTGCCTCCTGTTTGCTAACTGATTGTGTACAGCGAGATGCATTGCGTTTTCATTGACATCTATACCGAATATATTGTCATTAAGCTCTATTTCACCGATTGTCTCGCCTTTCATGTTGTATAAATCAACCTTTGGCATGATCGCTTCCTCCTCCCATCTGTATTACTTGCCGGACTTAACAGCTTCCCGTACAATGACAAGACCGCCTTTGGGTCCCGGGACTGCACCTTTGACGAGCAGCAGGTTCCTTTCGCCGTCGACCCTTACCACATCAAGGTTCTGGACGGTTACCCTGTCTCTGCCCATACGGCCCGGCAGCTTCTTGCCCTTGAATACCTTCCCCGGGCTTGAGCCTGCGCCCATGGATCCGACTCTTCTGTGATACTTCGAACCATGCGATTCGGGACCTCTGGAGGATCCGAATCTCCTCATGACACCCTGGAAGCCTTTGCCCTTGGATGTACCGCTTACATCTATTTTGTCACCGCTGCTGAACATATCAGCAACATTGATTTCCTGACCGACTTCAAAACTGTCGACATCGTCAGTCCTGAATTCCCTGAGATATCTCCTGGGTGTGACATTGACCTTTGTAAACAACCCTTTTTCCGGCTTATTTACTCTTTTTTCAGGGACTTCTTCGTATCCCAGCCTTACCGCTGTATAACCATCGTTCTCAACGGTCTTTTTCTGGACAACAGCACACGGGCCTGCCTGTATAACTGTTACCGGTATCACAATGCCGTTTTCATCAAAAACTTGTGTCATGCCTACTTTTTTACCGAGTATAAACTTCTTCATCCTGTTACCTCCTAATTATCATTGGTTCATGACATATCATGAACATGATCTCCCGGATAAAGCTCAGAGCTTTATCTCTATATCAACGCCTGCCGGCAGATCGAGTCTCATAAGAGCATCGACTGTCTTAGGCGTAGGCATCAGAATATCTATCAGCCTCTTATGTGTCCTCATTTCAAACTGCTCACGCGAGTCCTTATACTTGTGAGGAGCTCTCAGTATGGTGAAGATCTCCTTTTTTGTCGGAAGCGGTACTGGTCCGGAAATCTGTGCTCCGGTCCTTTTGGCAGTATCAACGATTTTTTCGGCTGACTGATCGAGTATCTGATGATCGAATGCCTTCAGCCTGATTCTGATTTTCTGATTGTTTGCCATACAATAACCTCCTTAATAGTGTTCGGGGATCCGCTTTTCAGACCTCAGCCCCAGGTCTGCCTTTCCTGAAGCTTTCCTATGGTGTCGAAAGCCGCGATAAGCGCATGCCTTCTGACATTTGATCCCCTCGAATGTTACGTACAACAAGCATTTTATTCTGTACACTATGCCGGGTGTTTCCTGTTTTCTATTTTTAAAACCCAGGCTGCTTACACGGTCTCAGGACCTGTAAAACCTGGGCTGTACTTTACAAACAGACACACTTACTGTGCTATCGCAAAATGTACAGTGACTTGTCGCCCGGTTTCATGAATCGGACATTCTCCATGGAAGTTACCTGTTTCTAAGAACAGCAATCTCCCATTTCATCGTCTGCCATGTCACAGCAAGTGATATTGTACTACATCATAATTAACAATGCAAGTACTTTTTTTAACTTTTTCAAGGATTTGAGCTCGGCCTTGTTTTTTCAGGGTCAGACCTGGAATCTTACTCTCTTACCCTGCTTCTCTGTCTGAAAGCTTCACTGTTTGTCTGTATCTCTTCATCGGAATACATTGCTTTGTTCTCAGTCCTCACCTGCTCCTCTTTTATCAGCTTCTCAAGCTCGAGCTGGTTTCTGGTTCTGATCGCCTCAGCCCTGACCATGGCATCAGCTCTTATTTGCTCCACCTTGAGCTTATGCTGTGAAATCGTCCGTGCCAGTATGCCCGTCACTGCGATTATCAGGCCGACAACGAGTGCACATATGGGTATCAGGTAATACATTAACATAATTATAGTTCACCTCGAAATATAAATTATTACTATTATATAACAGCTGACCAAAATATACCATATCTATTGTGGATCTGTTATGCTTTTATTATGCAAACAGCACCGGCCATAATAACCGTCACAGCAGCTCTTTTCTCAACTCCTTGCTGGTTTTGGGAGATAAATAACCCAAAGGTATGTCAAATACAGTTCGGGCTCCTGTTTGACCCATCCTCGACATTCTGTACACCGCTCTCGCATATGCGGTCAGTACACACGCCGTAAACTCGGGGTTGCTGCCCAGCTCAAGACTGAATTCCATTTTCTGCTTTGCTCCGGCTCCTGTTTCTCCTGTCCTGATCACGCACCCTCCGTGGGGCATTCCGTTGTGATTCTGGTCGAATTCCTCCTCGGTGATGAAATGGACCGTAGTATTATAATCAGAAAAATAGTGAGGCATATTTTTGATGGTTTCAGATATCCTGTCCCTGTCCGCTCCGGGTTCAGGCACTACATAGCATACTCTCTCATGCTTTTCCCAGACAGCAAGCTCGGGATTTTCGCCTGAGCGAACTTTGTCAAGTGCGCTTTTGACAGGGATGGTATACTGGACCGCCTTTTTTACTCCCGGAACTCTCCGGACTGCATCTGAATGGCCCTGGCTGACTCCTTTTCCCCAGAATGTAAAGGTCTTTCCCTTCGGCAGTATGGCTTCCGTGAGCAGTCTCATCATGGAAAACAGCCCCGGATCCCATCCCGTCGATATCAGGCTGAGAGTGCCTGCCTTCTTTGCTACTTTGTCCAGCTGATCATAATATTCCGGTATTTTGGCGTGTGTGTCAAAACTGTCGACAGTGTTGAACATCGCGGCTATCTGAGTCGACTGCTGGGGCAGATCTGTGGCAGAACCGCCGCACAGCAGCATAACGTCTATGATACCCTTATACTTCTCTATCTCTGAAAAATGCTCCACTTTTGCATCAGCAGCCACCTTGCTCACATCCCTGCGTGTAAAAACCGCCTCCAGCTCAAAATCGGGATTCAGCTTCAGCGCTGCTTCCACACCTCTCCCAAGATTTCCGTAACCCACTATGCCAACTCTTATCTTCCTATCCATTGAAACCGCCTCCCGTTTCCAACTTAGGTAATAATATAGCACAATTTAGCACCCGTGAACAGTTACCCCCCAACTTTTCGGGGACAGTTCTTCAAAAGTTGCACTTGGGGACAGTTCTTCAAAAGTTGAACAAAATAAAGAGCTCCGCATACCTGGTCTCAGGCAAACGATTTGAAATCAGGGACAGTTCTCAAAAATTCGGACATGAATGGGGGACAGTTCTGAATGGGGGACAGTTCTACGAAATTGGACAACTTCTTGCGGCAAGGGGACAGTTCTACAAAAGTTGGATAAATTGAGGCATCGAACGCCTGGCCTAAGGGAACCGATTCAAAATCAGGGACAGTTCTTTAAAAAATAACTACATATATAATTAGCTATTGAATTGACTTTTAAAGAACTGTCCCCATCTCATGTGGATCTTTTGAAGAACTGTCCCCAAAATCGGGAAACCGTCCCCTTATCTTCTTCGAAAGGTGAAGCGCCCTGTACAAAGTGCCGACTGGATTGATTTTTGGAGAACTGTCCCCTTGCTTGTAAAAACAAAATCCTGAGCTGTTTGCTCAGGATTTTGATATAATTCTGGCGGAGACCTATTTTCCCGGGCCGTCACCAGCCAAGTATCTTCGGCACTGAGAAGCTTAACTGCCGTGTTCGGGATGGGAACGGGTGTGTCCTTCTCGTTATTTCCACCAGAAACT
>FZPS01000214.1_pt55 | contig 34215 bp, 35 predicted proteins | sample 1817821 | NCBI WGS metagenome assembly FZPS01 (sample SAMEA104158645, study PRJEB21678) | metagenome | place: Germany | collected 2015-04-21
AATGCACTTGCGAAATTGAAATGTGTACTATATATTGGTTGCAGTCCTGGAAGATCACGGGGAAGCTATAACTTGGTAAAATCTACCTATAATAAAGGAGCGCACTTTGCCTTGGGACCAACGCAACCGGTATACACTAAAGATGCTACTTCTTGGACAAAATATTTCCTAAACAAAGCTTATGATGGTGGAACAATAAGACAATGTATTGATAACGCAAATTATTATGAGGATGACTTGGGACTGTTATATTATTTTGGAGATACCTATAAGACACTAAAATAATTATATGTGATTTAAAGAATGTTCAAATAATATTATAGAAAGGACATTAATAATGAGAAAAAAATCATTTGCAATTATTTTGAGCTTATTATTAGTTTTACCATTATCAATATCAATTACTAGTGCCAGTTATAAAGACGAAAGCAACAAAGAAATATATGCTGATGACTCTAACATTGGCTTTTTCAATAATGGAAAAGCAGAAAAGACTAAGCAAATAACTTATCGCAATAAAACGTTTGATGTTAAGTATGTTAATACGATTAATATGTCGAACATACTTCCAGAAAACAGAAAGGATTCCTTTTGCACTTATGATATTTACTCAGATGAAGAAAATACGGAATATCTTTTTGTATATAATACAGATATTTTATGCGGTATTAAAGATGAGAATATGTCATTACCCTTTGATTCAGCAAAATGCATTAGCCAACAATCAGCTATTCTCTTATCTATAGAATATCTTAATAAATTATACGGTTACGACATAACTAAATCGTATGTATTTGATTTTTGCAGATATGATGAAAACGCCGGTTTGTTTGATGTTAGATTTTACAAATCTTTAGGTTCTTACAAAACAGACGATGAGATTAAAGTTTGGGTGCGTAGCGATGGAAGCGTTGCTGGATTTTCAGCATTTAATATTAATCGCTATGATAAATATGGTGATAAAGCCTTAAAAATTGATGAGGCAATAAAAGGCAGCAGCACTTTAGAAACAAAGACAAAAAGTATGAATATAATCAATTACAGAATTAAAGAATCATATATCACGTTAAATGATAATGGGGATTTGGCCTATGTCAACATGATTGAATATGATATTTACTCCGGAACCTCTATCTTACAAGAATGCGAGAAAATAGAGCAGATCATTAATATTCAATAGAAAAATTATGACTATCCAGATAAGAAAGAAAACTGTTAATTTGCCTACTATATAGCATCATGTAAATTAATCCAATACAAAATGCGGACTCATTCTGATCTGTCTGGATAGTCATATTTAAAATGGGAACTTCCGCACTTCTTTTGTGCAAGAGTAAAGGTGTGTGTGTGCATGAAATGCAGAAAGAAATATATTTTCATATCATTGTTTGTTGCGATTTTAGGAATATTCTTAATTGTGCTTATGTTTTTTATCAAAAGCACAAAATATCCTGATGCCAAATATGATAAAGAGAGTATTAATAGCATTATCATTACAATAGAACATTCTGTTTCAAAATTAGAGTTCTCAACAAAATCATTTAATGTAAGTTCTGTAAATGGGATTGAAACTGTACTGAAATCTATAGAATTGATAAGACAATCAAATGATAATAGATTAGATGGTGTAGAGGCCCCTTCAGCCTTTTATTGTTTTGAATACAAATTCAAAAACGGAAAAACAAGCAGAATTAAACATGAAGTTCCTCCAAATAATTTAGGTGACCCATTAACCAATATATGGAGCTTAGATGAAGTAATAAAACAAATCAACCCTTTTTTTACAGTAAACATATCAGATATAAAAGTTGTAGAATTATATAAAAACTCAAATTCGGAAACCATTACTAAAAAAATAGTAGTAGATGCTTCTCTAGATAAGCTGATTTACTATTGTCAGCAAATTACAATAAAATCAAATGGTTTATTAAATTTTGTTGACACGCCATTCGGAATCAATTTCTATAGTGATGATGGTGAAATAATATGTAGTATGCCATTAAATGAAACAACACCATATTTGGATGATATTTGTAGTAATTCAATGGAAATAAAAAACACATTTAAAGATTGGGGCATTCAGATACAATAATCGGCTCGTCACTTCAGGCCAACTTGGCTCGAAGTACCAATACGAAGCAACGGGCGGTCATGCCGCCCCGTTGCTTACCCCGTATTTCGCATACGCTATAAGCGCTTTTTTCAGCCTGTCGGCTTGATTGTCCATAAAATCGTAGCCTTCAATGCCGTGGGTGTAGAGCTCGATAAACCCAGCGGAAACATACGCGCCATCTGCGTCAATAACCTGGTATCCCGGCAGACGCCCGATTTGACTTTGCGGCAAAACAGCTTGAATCTGTTTGCCTTTGACAATTATACAATAACCGTCCAATACAGTATTCTCTCTGATGATTTTCCCGTTTTTGATTACTAAAATACGACCACCCTACTGAGGAAAAATATTTGAGATTTGGTTGTTATAATTATATCAGATGTACCGGAGAAAGAAAACAGCGCGGTTTATTGTGGCCAGTGCCTGACTTGTTTTTAAAAAACAGTTGCAATATTTGTCTTTTCGTGATATGATAACTTCCGCGTGATTAACAGATACCGATTTGGCAAGGAGGTGTTTTTGTGCCGAATATTAAGTCAGCTAATAAACGCGTCAGGATTATCGCCGCAAAGACCGCAAGAAATCAGGCTCTGCGTTCCGCGCTTAGGACCCAGATTAAAAAAGCGCTGGTTGCAGTAGAAACCAATGCGGAAGACAGGGATTTGCAGGTGCGCACCGCCATCAAGAAAATCGACCAGGCTGTTGCCAAGGGTATCCTGCATAAAAACAATGCGGCAAGGGAAAAGTCTGTCCTTGCTAAAAAACTCGGCGCATAATAACGGGTTTGCTGTCCGGCCTTCGTTTTGGACGGGGGCTTTTTTGTTTTTCATAATCAAATGTGGGACTAAACTCAATAAATGCTGAAAGCTTGAGCTGCAAAACTCGAAAAAGCGGGTGTTGCGGCTTTTTGTTATTGTCTTTGCCGGCGGGCGCGGTTGTAAAATACATTATTGCTTACTCATATTTTTTTATTTCGTGATTCCACTTTCTGAAGAATTCTTCTTCATAAATCATCGCTTGATATGGTGGTTGGATAAAATCAATTATCAGACTGACAACATCCTTAAAGCTGATTTTGTATTGCAGCACTTTATTACAATAAATTTCCCACCGTCTTAAGATGATAGGATTATCAGATAATCTTGAAACGACATCAACAGTATCTTTTTCGTACGGTGTTCCTCTGTTGGTAATCGTTTCATATATTGCTTGCTGTAGCGTTCGTCCATCGAAATCAAAGGTTGTTGCCAAATAGTATATATCAAAAAAATCTTTCATTCTGCTTGTAGCCTCCATTAGAGATATGATAACGTCAAATTTTTCGGCTACTGTAGATTCCAAAGAATAAGTCAGAATTTTCGGGCTTTCAAATTCGGGGAGTATTACCGGCAAAGTTCGCTCAACCGGCGAAGGTATTACAACATCGCCAACCCCAAAATCTATACTAAAGGGAATATTGACCCGCCCGATATTACCTGTGAGGTAAACCCTGATTCCATGGTACTTGCTCATTTCTCTGATGTTTTCCAGTTTTCTAATCTCAAACTGAATAAAATCATTTTTCGAAGGCGAGGAAAGGATTTTTCTAACAAGGTTCTCCACTGCATCCATGTCGTTGGGATAGTTTTTTAATAGGTAATCTGCGTCCACTGTTAGTCTTGCGGCAAAACCGCTGATTGAATATAATAAATAACCGCCTTTAAGTATAACGCTGTTTTTATAAACACCTGCTGAAAGCCTTCGTATAAACTCTTCCTGGCAGAATAAGTTTAAAATATGTTGTAATGGTATACCCAGCTCCTTCGATTTATCCTTCAGCCTTGCTATAACCGAGGATTCGATATTGCCCATTACAACCACACCCCTATGTATGTCTGCGCCTTGTTCTTTATATCAAATATTTTTGCATATTCAAACAGCTCTCTTATGTTTTTCCTTGAGTCATCGATATAACGGCTGATTGCCTTATTAAAAACTTCTTTCTCCAGCTTTTTCTCATATCGGAGGACATCGCAAATCGTGCGCTCCCTGTTGTATATCCTGACTTCCACCCCATCTATTTTCATTCTATCTGCCCCAATATCCAAAAACTTTGGCTCAAGGTAGTAAGGCTCAATTCTGGGATAATCAATTTTATATTGAGTTGTTTTACTATATTTATCCACCGCGATTTGCCATGCTGAAGGTATGCGGTCTGTGTAACCATAATGGAGCAGGGCGCTTTCAAGGAATATGACTGCCTGCGGGAACAGCCGCGCTATAATCACTTCGTCTCTGACTCCATAATCTGTCAGTTCATAAAAACCGCGTTTAATCTTTGCGATAACTCCATCATCCAAAAGGCGTTTTATCTGGCGGCTTGAAAGTCCAAGCTCTTTAAGCTCCGTAGTTTTCAGGACTCCTCCTCGCCTTATAAACTCCCTTTCAATCATACTAATTATTACCATTTTGCGCCTCCTGGCCTGCTTTTGATTTTAAAAGCAGTCTTTAAAGTGCATATTACCATATTTTTACTCGCAATTCAACTGGTTTTTATTTTGTCAGATTTCTATGGCGCTGTCCTGTCCGGCATAATACCGGGGGGTGTTTTGAGCCCGTAATGCCGGCGAACGGTGATATGCTGAAGCTGAAAAAAGCCAAAGCACGGTTATATGTGCCTTGGCGATAATTTTATGTAAGAGGTTGTGAGTTTGATACCCGGTATCTGCACAACAATTCACAATATTGTCTTGGCGCAGTAAATCGGGTATGATTATATCGAGGAAGCGGGGAGAAAAAATCAATTACAGTGGTTCTGTCGGCATTGAGGCAAGTACCGGGAATTTTATGCCAGGCGCCGGGCGGTCAATCAAAGTGCTGAAAAATCTGAAAGCAGGATTGGGTTTGACGGTTAAAACCGCATTGCGGTGAAACCATAATCAGGTCAGCGCGAGGATTTCAGCAGCTCTTTTTATAATCCCTGTAAAGGTTTTCAATCGACCTGTCATAGGTTCTTTCACCGGATTTTGAGAAGAGACATCCCGGCGCTTCCCCGCGCTTGCGGTGGTACGCGACGCATTCGCAGCATTTGCTGTGGCGGGAGCACGAGGTGTATGTACAGGGACAGTTGATTGTGTTGTAATTGCAAGCCATTATAAACCCTCCGGAATGATATTATTGACTATTAGCTGGGGGAATATCTTTAAAGCGGTTCGCTTTTCCCCGTTTATTATAGCGCGTTTTTTGAGTTGCATCAAGGGCCGCGGCGGGTTTTTGGCGGCCGGATATTGGCTTTTCACGCGGAAGAACCTTAAGACGGGATAAACCGCACAGAAAGGAAGGGAGTGGTTGGATGTTCTTTATAGGGATATTCGGCGTTGAAAACAAAGACAAATATTTAGGGACATACAGCAATGCCGTATGCCCCTTCTGCGGCGGATTGACTGAGTACAGGGTACACAAGTCCTTTACCTACCTGCATATTTTTTTCATACCCACTGTAAGGTGGAATGTCAGGTATTATGTAAAAACCGCGTGCTGCGGAAGCCTTTTCGAATTATCCCCTGCCGCCGGAAAAAGGTTTGAGAAAAACCCGGGCGCTGAAATCGCCGCCGAGGATTTGAGGCGGGTTGATTACCGGCCGCCGTTTAAGCGCTGCCCAAACTGCAAAATTGATGTGCCCGATGAATACAGCTTTTGCCCCTATTGCGGGGGAAGGCTGTAACCGGATTTGTTCTGGGCATTGGCATACCGCTAATATAAATACTGTAATGACATGGCGGCGGGTAGCCGCCTTTTTCAGTTAAGCCCCTGTTCTCCGACTTTCTCAAACAGGTCGGCCACTTTTTTTGACAAGCCGCTGTGCTGCGGGAGTTTGAGCTTTGGGTCGGACGTCAATACTTTTCTTGCGGCGGCCTGCGCTGTCCGCAGGATTGACATATCGGTTTTTAAATCGGCTATTTTTAAATCCGGCAGACCGTGCTGGCGGTTTCCGAAAAAGTCTCCGGGCCCGCGCAGCTTCAAGTCCTCGTCCGCGATTTTAAATCCGTCATTGGTGGAGCACAGGACTTTTAGCCTTTTTACCGCTTCTTCGTTCTGTGCGTCCGAAATCAGGATACAGGTTGATTTATGCCGTCCCCGGCCAACCCGCCCGCGCAGCTGGTGAAGCTGAGCCAGCCCGAACCGCTCCGCGTTCTCGATTACCATTATTGCGGCGTTTGGGACGTCCACCCCAACTTCAATAACCGTGGTGGAAACCAGCACCGAGATTTCATTCTTTACAAACATGCTCATTACTTTCTCTTTTTCGGAGGATTTCATCCGTCCGTGCAGCAGGCCCAGCTTATAACCCGAAAACGGCCCTTCCGTAAGCTTTTTCATGTACTCGGTTGCCGAAGCCAAATCGCTTTCCTCCCCGTTTTCGACAAGGGGGCATACGATATAAGCCTGCCTGCCTTCGACTATGTGTTTTTTAATATAGTTATACGCGCGCTCCCTTTTGTCGCTGCCGATAGCATAGGTCGCGACCGGTGTCCTGCCGGGGGGGAGCTGGTCGAGGATTGATATATCCAAATCGCCGTATATTATAAGCGCCAGCGAGCGGGGTATCGGGGTGGCGGACATCACCAGTATATGCGGGTTGGCGCCTTTTGCCGCCAGTTTTGCCCTTTGCGCCACGCCGAAACGGTGCTGTTCATCGGTGATGACTAAGCCAAGTCTGTGAAACTCCACGCCCTCTGACAAAAGCGCGTGGGTGCCGACCACCAAATCAATCTCGCCCAAAGAAAGCGCGGCAAGAGTTTCACGCCGCTGTGCCGCGGTAAGAGAAGCAGTCAAAAGCCCTATCCGCACCCCGCCCTTGTCAAGCAGAGCCGACAGGGAGGCGGCGTGCTGTTCGGCGAGGATTTCGGTCGGAGCCATTAAAGCGGCCTGATACCCGTTTTTTATTACGGTGAAGGCCGATCCCGCCGCGACCGCGGTCTTGCCGCTGCCGACATCCCCCTGCACCAGCCTGCTCATCGGGTGATTGCCGCGCATGTCGCCGATACACTCACTTAATGCGCGGGATTGTGCTTCGGTCAGCCTGAAGGGGAGCAGGGAGATGAAATCCTCGGTATAATCCTCGGAAATCAAAACGGTATTGGCGCTGCGCGAGCGGCTTTTGATTTTCAACAGTCCGAGCTGAAGGATTAACAGCTCCTCAAAAACAAGGCGTTTTCTCGCGATACTGATTGCGTTTGAGTTTTGCGGAAAATGGATGTTCTCGATTGCGAACCTGCGGGTGCACAGCCCGTATTTCTTCCGCATTTCGGCGGGCAGCGGGTCGTAGTCCAGCTCTTTATCGACAGCTTCCAGCGCGCGGGACACGCATATTTCGATATAGCGGGTGTTCAGCCCTTCTGTTTGCCGGTAAATCGGTCTTATCCGCTGTCCGCTTTCGGGTTGTTCGATTAAGGGGGACGCCATCTCGCGGGAGGTGAAGTTCCCGCCCACCTGCCCGAAAAACAGGTATTCCTTCCCCGCTTTGATTTTTGCGGCCGCGTATTTGTTGTTAAAAATGGTTACCCTCATTATTGAGGAGCCGTCGCTCACAGAAAATTTATAAAGGGTCAGCCCTTTCCTGACACGGTGCGCGACCGGCTCGCCGAGGGCTACCGCTTTTATGCAGCAGGGACGGTCAAACGGCGCCTCCTCAATTGATACTATGCTGGTCCAGTCCTCATAGCCGCGCGGGTAAAACTCAATCAAATCGCCGAGCGTCGCGATTTCAAGACGGGCAAACTGCTCTGCGCGCCGCTCGCCGACTCCTTTGAGATAGCGCAGAGGCATTTCGCTTTTACCCGCCATTATGACCACCTCAAAACTAAAAAGTTTTATAAGATTGTATCACACCTTTTTATTTACTGCAATCAAGAGAGTTTCCAAAATACGGAATAAAAAATATAAAAATCTTCAATAAAAATATCGCAGCCGCTTTACATCTTAATCATTTTATGTCATAATAACAAGAAATGTATTATGTCATAATAACAAGAAATGTAATTTAAATTTGCAGTCCGGTTTTTCGGGCTGCACTGACGAGGAGGGTTTGTTAGTGTCAAGCAATCACAGGCTCGGTTATCTGCCCGATGAACAGCCGAAAATCTACCAGCTGTTGCTGTATGCAATCCAGCAGGTTATCGTCATGTTCCCGGCAACGGTTGCTGTCGCATTAATCAGCGGTTTCCAGATTTCGGTAACCATTTTCGCAAGCGGTCTGGCAACGGTGTGCTTTATCCTCATCACCGGAAGAAAAATCCCCCTTTACTACGGCTCCAGCTTTTCATATCTTTCCGCAATATCCGGCCTGCTCGCCAACGAGGCTTTTTTTAATGAGATAAGCCCGACGGCGCGGCAGGCTTTTGAGAACTGGTCCCCCGACAAAGGGCCGCTGCCAGGCGAAGTGCTCTCTTACGCCCAGTTCGGTATCGTGATGTCCGGTCTTGTTTCGATAGCCGCCGGATTATTGGTCAGGGCTTTGGGCTCGAAAGCGATTGAGAACATACTTCCCGCTTCGGTAACAGGCCCGATTGCGATGATTATCGGGTTGACGCTGGCCGGAACCGCTCTCAGTGATGCGGCACCCGCCAAGGTTGCAGAGGGCGCGACCGCTACCGTGGTAAACAGCAACTGGGTCTGGGTGGTTTCGCTGGCAACTCTGCTGTCCACAATCCTGTTTTCAAGATATCTCAAAGGCTTTCTGGGCCAGCTGCCGCTCCTTCTCGGCGCAATAGTTGGCTGTATTGTCGCGGGGCTGATTTACCTGATCGGCGGCAGTGATATGAATATGTTCCAGCAGATTGAAAGCCTGCCGGACAGCATATTTGCGGTGCCGCAATTCACATTCCCGAAAGTATCGTGGGTTGCGCTCGCTTCCATCATGCCGATTGCGCTGGCCACCATTCCGGAATCCACCGCGCATATATACCAGCTTGATGTCTACGTCAACGATTTGGCTAAAAAGAAGGATTCCAAAAAGAAATATGATATTGCGGGCTTGCTCGACCGCAACCTCATCGGCGACGGTATCGGCGACATGATCACCGGCTTTATCGGAGGCCCCGCCGGCACCAACTACGGCGAGAACATAAGCACCATGGCAATCACGAGGGTTTTCTCGGTGCCCGTTGTTCTCACCGCCGGTATCATTGCGATGGTGATTTCCTTCTTCACCCCGCTTATCAATGCGATATACTCCATTCCAAGAGCGGTTATCGGCGGCCTTGAAGTGTACCTCTTCGGCGCGATTGCCGCACAGGGTATCGCAATCATGATTGAAAAGAAGGTCGATATGTTCTCGTCCAAAAACATCGCGGTTATCGCGACAATCATGGTGATTGGATTGGGCGGGAACTATGCCTTTGGCGGCAATATCCCGTTCTTCGGCATTACTGTCCCGTGTATTGCGGGAGCCGCGATATTCGGCATTATCCTGAACGCCCTCCTCTCAATCGGCGAGAGAATTAAGAAAAACGGCAATGCCGAAGCCGCCGGCAACGCGGGAGAACCGGCAACCGAGGAATAAGCCTGTTTTTAAAGTTTAAAAAGCCATCGGGCGGCGCCGCCCGATGGCTTTTTTGTAATCCTGCCCCGGAAAATCCGGGGTTATTTTTTTGCGCGCATATAGAAAAAATTTAAAATGATTCCATAAATTACAAACGGAGCTTCATTTTTCGGCAAAATATTCGTATCCCTGCCGTTATTCTAATAATGAAGAATAAACTGCGCACGATTGGAAAAAATATCATTTGCAGGGAGGCTTCGAGATGGAAGTCAAAATCGAAAACGGCCGGAAGGGCTGTATGTCCGGCTTTGCGGGGAAATAGACCACCACTCGGCAAGGAAAATCCGCGAGCAGGTGGATTCGGCAATCGAAATGTTCAGACCGGCAAAGCTGTGCCTTGATTTTAAGGATGTTACATTCATGGACAGTTCGGGTATTGGGTTTATTATGGGGCGGTACAAGATAATTCAGCTTTATCAGGGGAGCCTTGAAATTATCAACATCTCCGAAAGGATAAAAAAAGTAGTAAGTCTGTCCGGCATTGACCGGCTGGATATAAAAATCCGCTCGCTAACAGCTCGCTGACGGCAAAATTACAGTTGAAAGGCAAGGTTGTACATATGAAAGCGTTAAATGAAATGAAAATCACGTTCCCCAGCCTCTCCTGCAACGAAGGTCTGGCGCGTTCGGCGGTGGCCGCGTTTGTTACCCAGCTTGACCCGGCGGTGGACGAGCTTATTGACATAAGGACGGCGGTGTCCGAGGCGGTTACAAACTGCATTGTCCACGCTTATCCGGGCGGGACAGGGCTGATAACGGTTACCGCAAAAATCTACCAGAACGGGCGGGTCCAAATCAAGGTGAAGGACAGGGGAGTAGGCATTGAGGACATAAAGCAGGCGATGGAGCCTTTGTTCACCACCGGGGGCGAGGAGCGTTCAGGACTGGGGTTTTCGGTCATGGAGAGCTTCACCGACAAGCTGCAGGTGAAATCCACCAAAGGGAAAGGGACTATCGTTACCCTCGAAAAATACATATCAATGCAGCATAGGCAGGGGAAACAGTTTTGAGCAATCGGGAGGAAGTCATCTGCGGCAATATCGGGCTGGTACATTCCTGCGCGCGGCGTTTCATAGGGCGCGGGATTGAATACGACGATTTGTTTCAAGCCGGGTGTATGGGGCTTATCAAGGCCGCGGACGGCTTTGATGAAAAACGCGGGCTGAAGTTCTCCACCTACGCGGTTCCGGTTATCCTCGGCGAAATCCGGCGCCTGTTTCGGGACGGAGGGGCTGTAAAGGTCAGCCGTTCCCTCAAGGAGATGTCGATGAGAGCGTCCCGCGAGAGGGAGGATTTTATAAGCAGGGAGGGCAGGGAGCCTACGGTGAGCGAAATGGCGGATTTGCTCGGAGTTGGGATTGAACAGGCGGCTGAGGCTCTGAGCGCCGCAATGCCGGCGCTGTCCCTGACAAAAGCGGGGGAGGACGAAGGGGAACAGCTTGACGTGCCGGTCGAGCCGCCGGACGAACTGCTGACCGACAAGCTGGCGCTGCATCAGGTTTTATGCGAGCTTGACTCTTTGGACAGGGCGCTGATTGTTCTTCGCTACCTCAAAAGCAACACCCAGCAGGCTACCGCAGAAAAGCTCGGAATGACCCAGGTACAGGTGTCGCGCAGGGAACGCGCTATTCTGGAGATAATGCGCAGAAAGCTGACCGGCTGACCGAAGGCGGCGGCCGCTTTGCGGATATGCTCTGAAGCCTTGACAATCCGCCGGCGAAAATATATAATGTGAAGGAAATAACAGCAGAATACCGGTATATTCGCAGACGGGAAAGAAACGGATGTAAGGCTTCCAGAGAGAGCGCCGCGCGGTTTTGCGGCTGGAACGGCGCTTACGCTAAAACCCGTGAGCCATCCCTGAGAACCGCTGCAACGAGCGGCGGCGTTTTCCGCGTTAAGGAATAATGAGCGGCGCCTTTTTGGCGCAATTTGGGTGGTACCACGGAGCCTCCGTCCCATTGCAGGGCGGGGGCTTTTATAGTTTAATACCGGTAAAAAACGGCTGTCAGGCTTTCATTGTCAAGGAAAGGTGATTTAAAATGCAGTGGGCAAGTGTCAACCAGCTTCGTGAACAGTTTTTATCTTTTTTTGAAAGCAAGGGGCATTTAAGGCTCCCCAGTTTTTCGCTTATCCCTCAAAACGATAAATCCCTGTTGTTAATCAATTCCGGCATGGCGCCGATGAAGAAGTATTTCACAGGGGAAATTACCCCTCCCAGCAGGCGGGTTACTACCTGCCAGAAGTGTATCCGAACCCCCGATATTGAAAGGGTGGGAAAGACCTCGCGGCACGCCACCTTTTTTGAAATGCTCGGCAATTTCAGCTTCGGCGATTACTTCAAGGAAGAAGCGATAGCATGGGCGTGGGAGTTCTGTACCGAAGTCATCAAAATGCCGGTGGACAGGCTCTGGGTCAGCATTTACAAGGACGATGAAGAGGCCTTTGAGATATGGACGAAAAAGGTCGGTATTTCTCCTGACCGCGTGGTCAGAATGGGGAAAGAGGACAATTTCTGGGAACACGGTTCTGGGCCGTGCGGGCCCTGCTCCGAGCTGTATTTCGACCGCGGCGAGCAGTACGGCTGCGGCGCTCCGGACTGCGGGGCGGGCTGCGACTGCGACCGATATGTGGAGTTTTGGAACAACGTCTTCACCCAGTTTGACCGCGACGGGAATGGCAACTACACCCCGCTTGACCACCCGAACATCGACACCGGGATGGGGCTTGAGCGGCTGGCCTGCATTGTTCAGGACGTCGGCAGCCTTTTTGAGGTGGACACCGTTCAAAACATTATGAGCCATATCTGCGAGATTGCGGGCGTTAAATACAGGGAAAACGAGCAGACCGACGTCTCGCTGCGGGTGATTACCGACCATATCCGTTCCATTACTTTTATGATAGGGGACGGCGTCATGCCTTCAAACGAGGGCAGGGGCTATGTGGTCAGGCGGCTGCTTCGGCGCGCCGCGCGGCACGGCAGGCTGCTTGGAATAAACCGGCCGTTTCTTCATATCGTGAGCGGAACGGTTGTGGGCGAGAACATCTCGGCGTATCCCGAACTCGGCGAGAGACGTGAGCTGATAGAAAAAATCATACTCATAGAGGAAGAGGCGTTCGGCAAGGCGATAGACAGCGGACTTGCCCTTTTGGACGACATGCTGGCTTCGCTTGACGGGGATACCCTGTCCGGCGCCGACGCTTTCAAGCTCTACGACACCTATGGTTTTCCGCTGGATTTGACAAGCGATATTCTCGCCGAAAAAGGGATAAAGGTTGACGAGGAGGAATTCAACAGGCTGATGACTGAGCAGCGCGAACGCGCCCGCGCCGCCCGTAAAAATGCCGGCGCCGACGCGTGGAAGGGCGACTTTGACATGATTAGCCGGCTCGTTCCCAGCAAGTTCGCCGGCTATGACACCACCAGCGCAGAAGGGAGAATAACCGCAATCGTCAAGGGCAGCGAGTTTGCCGAAAGCCTGTCTGAAGGCGAGTCCGCGGCCGTTATACTCGACGTTACGCCGTTTTACGGGGAAAGCGGCGGGCAGGTTGGCGACAAGGGGACGATTTCAGGCGGGGACGGGTTGTTCAACGTCTCTGACACCGCGAAAAGTCAGAACGATGTGGTAATCCACATCGGCACCCTTGAGAAGGGCGAGCTTCGCGTGGGGGACACGGTTTCGGCAAAAGTCAATGAGTCCGAACGGCTTGCAACAATGCGCAACCACACCGCCGCGCACCTGATTCAGGCCGCGCTCCGCCGGGTTCTTGGCAGCCATGTCGAGCAGGCCGGTCAGCTTGTGGACAGCAGGCGGATGAGGTTTGACTTCACCCATTACGCGGCTTTGACCGATGACGAGACAAAGCAGGTAGAAACCCTTGTAAACAAGTGGATTTTGGCGGGTATAAAAGCCGATATCCGCGTAATGCCGCTTGAAGAAGCCAGAAAGCTCGGCGCTTTGGCGCTGTTTGGCGAAAAATACGAGGATACGGTGCGCGTGGTGCAGATAGGCGAAGGCGACTGCAGGGTCTCTGCCGAGCTGTGCGGGGGCACTCACGTTGACAACACCTCAAAAATCGGGCTTTTTAAGATTCTTTCGGAAAGCTCGGTTGCTGCCGGAGTGCGCAGGATTGAAGCGGTTACGGGCGAAGGGGTGGCTGAGCTTTTAGACAAATACCACGGACTGCTGCTGCAGACGGCGGATATTGTGAAAGCCGGAAATATCGAAGAACTGCCGCGCCGCGCGTCCAACGTGTTGGGCGAGCTCAAAAACGCCCAGCGCGAGCTTGAAATGCTGCAGGACAGGATTGCGGCGGGCAAGGTAGAGCAGTTGTTCAGCAATACCGTGGACGCCGGCGGAGTGCGGGTGGCGACCGCGGTATGGCGCGTCGCGGATTCAAGCGAAATCCGCAGTATTCTCGACAAGTGCAAGGACATGGCGCCTGCCGATTTGGTGGCAGTGGTTGCGGGAGTAAAAAAAGATGACGGCTCGATTTCGTTCGGCTGCTTCTGCGGCCCCGATGCTGTCAAGCTGGGCGCCCATGCGGGGAATATAGTCCGCGAGACGGCTAAAATATGCGGCGGAAACGGCGGCGGCAGGCCGGATACGGCAATGGCTGGCGGCAAGGACGCTTCAAAGCTTGAGCAGGCAATGGCCGCTGTTCCCGAAATAGTAAAACGGTTTGTTGCAAATTAATTATTGAGAGGGAGATTGAGAATGAGCGAATGCGTTTTCTGCAAAATCGTCAGCGGCGAAATCCCGTCGAACAAAATCTATGAAGACGAGAAAGTGATGGCGTTTTATGACATCGCGCCTAAAGCCCCTGTCCACTTTCTTATCATACCAAAACAGCATATTTCGGGGGTGGACAGGATTGACGGCACAAACAGCAAAATCATCTCGGAGATTTTTGAAACCATCACAAAGGTCGCTGCCGATTTGGGGGTTGATTCCTACCGCGTTGTAACCAACAACGGTACGCAGGCCGGGCAGACGGTATTTCATCTTCACTTCCATGTCCTCGGCGGCGGCCCGCTCGGCGACATGGCTTAAAGCGCCGGGCGCTTGAACGGGTAACGGTATGGCTTTTATTATTCTTGATTTGGAATGGAACGGAACTTACTCAAAGAAGACGCGGAAATACTTCAACGAGATAATCGAAATCGGTGCGGTCAAGGTCAGCCGGTCTCTTGAGCCGGTTGATACCTTTCATGCTGTCATCAGGCCGGTTGTAAGCCGCAGGCTGTCATCGGTGGTGCGGAGCCTGACCGGCATTGAAAAAGAGGAGCTTAAGGAAGGCCGGCCGTTCGCGCAGGCGGTTTCGCAGCTTCGCAGATGGATTGGCGACCCTTCTGCAATCGTGATGACGTGGAGCACCACCGATTTGCTTGTCCTGCTTGAGAACTGCCGGTATTTCCTCAATCAGGATAGAATTCCTTTCATAAAAAACTATGCGGATTTGCAGGCGTATTTCCACTTTAAATTGGGCTTGTCCGGTTCGCAGCAGACCGGACTGGTCAAAGCCTGCGAAATGCTTGGGATAAGCGACAACCGGCAGGATAAGCACAGGGCGCTGGACGACAGCGTCCTGTCGGGGCAGGTTTTTGCGCGGATTTACGACAGCGAGGCTTTCAGCCGATTTGTTTTCTGCGCCGATGAGGAGTTTTACCGGCGGCTGACATACAAGACCACCATAATCAGTGATTTGAAAAATGAGTATGTCAACCTCGCAAAGCTTAAATTCAAATGTTGCGACTGCGGCAATCCTGTCGAAAGGGTCGGCGAGTGGTGTTTCCGCAGCCGGGCATTCTTTGCCGATTATTACTGCGCGGAATGCGATAAAAAATACACCGCGCGGGTGCAGGTAAAGCTGAAGTACAGCGGCGCGGAAACCGCCAAAACGCTCACCCAGAAACCTGAACCGCCTCCCGAAGAACCCGGCGTTTCGGGAGACGGCCAGTAATATTTTTGTGCGGGGGAGATTTTATGGCAAAGAAGCGGTTGCCCAAAATACGGCTTTCCAAAATCACCATACTGGACGAATTTAAAAAATTCGCTATCCGTGGGAACGTGCTCGACCTTGCTGTCGGTGTGATTATCGGCGGGGCATTTCAGAAAATCGTAACCTCGGCAATCAACGATTTAATTATGCCAATGCTCGGATGGATGACCGGCAGCGTGAATTTCAACGACCAGTTTATCGCGCTCAAAATCCCACAAGGGGTGGACCAAAGCCAGATTACGTCGCTGGAAGTGGCAAAGCAGCTCGGGGTTACCACCTTTAATTACGGCGCGTTCATTACGACTTTAATCGATTTTCTTATTATGGCGTGGGTAATCTTTTTAATGGTGAAGCTCATAAACCGGTTTGGGGAAATCAGGAAAAAGCCGGAGGCTGAAAAGCCCGCCGAGCCCACCACCAAAACCTGTGTGTACTGCCAGAGCGAGATAAACATCAAAGCCACCCGCTGCCCCCACTGCACTTCCGAGCTTTGAAAGATACATACTTTTTCAGTCTTCGCCATATAAATATAGCGAATATCCTTTGAAATGATGGTGAAGATTGTGTATTGTATCATCAAGGGAAGATATATTCTCGCGGCGGTTTTTTGCTGCGCCGCGCTTTTTGCCGCGACTTTGGGCTCGACCAGTTTTTTCAACGCCCGCTCGGTCGCCGCCGGCGCGTCAATCACCAATTGGGGATTGAGCTTCAGGCAGCCGGGGCAGGTTCCGCAGGGTAACGCGTCGGCCGAGTATTTAAGGCAGTACGACGCCTATTATGTGGATACCAGAGGCCAAAAAACGATTTATCTGACTTTTGACGCGGGGTTTGAAAACGGCTGTACCCCAAAAATTTTGGACGTGCTGAAAAAGCACGACGTGAAAGCCGCGTTTTTCCTTGTGGGGAATTACCTGAACAGAAACCCTGAACTGGTCAGGCGGATGGTTGAAGAAGGGCACATAGTCGGCAACCACACCTACCATCACCCAGATATGTCGAAGATAAGCGGCATGGACAATTTTAAAAAAGAACTGCAGTCCCTTGAGGAGCTTTACGAGCAGATAACCGGCGGAAAGATGCAAAAATTCTACCGCCCGCCGCAGGGGAAGTTCAGCGAGAGCAACCTTAAAATGGCAAAGGAGCTTGGTTACAAAACCGTTTTCTGGAGCCTTGCATACGTGGACTGGTACGAGGATAATCAGCCCTCAAGGGAGGAAGCGCTTGGCAAGCTGGTGCCGCGCATCCATCCCGGAGCGGTCGTGCTTCTGCACAGTACTTCAAAGACCAATGCGGCAATACTCGATGAGCTGTTGGCAAAATGGAAGTCGGAAGGTTACCGGTTTGAGAGTATAGACAAACTGGCGTAGTATTTGCCGCGGATGTCAAAATATCGTTTGTTGGGGTTTTGCGTATGGTTTATGTTTACTGCCCTGCTTGCGGCCGCAGGCTTGCAAAAAGGGAGATAGGGGACGAGGGGGCAGTCCCGTATTGCGAAAAATGCACAAGGCCGTGGTTTGACATTTCGCACCCGTGCGTTATTGCTCTGGTTGTGAACCAGTACGGGGAAATCGCGCTGGTGAAGCAGGCCGGGATTTCAGAAAACCGGTTTGTATGCGTCGCCGGATACGTCAAAGCCGGTGAAACCGCCGAGGAAGCGGTTTGCCGCGAAATCAGGGAGGAACTGGGGCTTTATGTAACCGGCATGGAATATGTCAACAGCTATTACTATGAAAAAGACGACAACCTTATGTTGGGTTTTGTCTGCAGGGTGGAGAAGGGCAAATTTATAATTTCATCAGAGCTGAGAACCGCGGAATGGTTTGGCGCGGACGAGGCTTTGCAGCGGCTTAAAGAAGCAAGGGTGGCAAAAATACTGCTGCTTGAATATATCGAAAGGTATCGCGCGGGGGCAAAACCGGGATGTTGAACATTCTGTATCAGGACGACGATATTATTTGCTGCATAAAGCCGGCGGGCATTCTCTCCCAGCAGGGCGGCGGGGAGAGTATGGTCTCGCTGCTGCGAAAGGCGGGGCTGCATTATGCCGGAGTGGTGCACAGGCTTGACAGGAATGCCGGCGGGATAATGGTTTTTGCAAAAACCGAAGCCGCGGCCGCGGCGCTGGCCGAGAGTGTGCGCAACCGGGAAATCACAAAAGAGTACCTCGCTGTCATCCACAACCGCCCGGCTGAAGAATCGGGCGTATTCAGGGATTTGCTGTTTTTTGATTCCACAAAGAATAAAACCTTTGTGGTGGACAGGATGAGAAAAGGTGTCAGGGAAGCATCGCTTGAATATCAGGTGTTAAAAACAAAAAGCACAGAGTACGGGGAAATCAGCCTTGTAAAAATCAGGCTGCACACCGGCAGGACACATCAAATCAGGGTACAGTTCGGCTCAAGAAAAATGCCGCTGGTCGGGGACCGAAAATACGGCAGCCGCTGCGGCTTTGCCGGCATGGCGCTGTGGTCGTACAGGCTGGTATTCCGACATCCGGCAAAAAATGAGCAGATGGATATAAAATACCTTCCCCCCGACGTGTTTCCGTGGAGCGAGTTTGAAGCGTTATCCGATTTACAATAAAAAGAAAAAAGGCAGGCGCGCCTGCCTTTTGTTTATTATATGCTGTGCTGTAAAAAATGTTTGATCAGGTCATATCCGGGATTGAACAGCCTGCCGACTTTTGAGGCGCTCTTTTCATTAAAGCCCGCGATACCGGACGCCGGACTATTATGGCTTGAGTAAATCAGATACGGCACCGGCTCGCTTGTATGTGTGCGCAGGGCAAGCGGGGTGGGGTGGTCGGGGAGTACCATTATTTTAAAATCCCCCATTTTTTCAAGCCTCTCAAGCAGTGGCTTTATAACCCTGCTGTCGATGTCTTCAATCGCTTTGATTTTGTTGCCGGTTTCTCCCCTGTGCCCGCACTCGTCGGGAGCTTCGATGTGTATAAACACGAAATCCTGCCCGTTTCGCAGCTCGCTGAGCGCCGCCGCTGTCTTTCCTTCGTAATTAGTGTCGATGTAGCCGGTCGCGCCCCGGACCTCGCATACATTCATCTTTGCAATATGCCCTATTCCTTTTATCAGGTTCACCGCCGATATCACCGAGCCTTTAACCCCGTACCGCTCCTCAAACGGCTGCAGGGTCGGGCGTTTGCCCTGCCCCCAAAGCCAGACAGCGTTTGCGGGGTTCAGGCCGTTTTTGACCCGCCGCTCGTTTAACGGATGGCTGTTTAAAACCTCGAAACTTTGCCGCATGATATCGAGCAAAGGGGAGGCATTCGGGTGCTGCGGCAGGTATTCGGCGATGGCTTTGCCGGTTATGTCGTGAGGGGGAGTGATTTCTCCCAAATCGGTTTTGCCGCCGTGCCAGACCATGCAGTGGCGGTATGATGTCCCTGTGAAAAAATCGAATTCCGCCCCTCCGAAAGCCGACTGGATTTCCCTGATGAGGATATCCGCCTCGGCTGTGTTTATATCGCCGGCGCAGTAGTCAACCAGCTTTTTTTGAAAATAGTCCCGCTCCTGCGACAGGGTTACAAGGTTGCAGCGGAACGCGACGTCGTCGTCCTTCAAATCAATCCCGATACTCGCGGCTTCAAGCGGCGCGCGGCCGGTATAGCATTCCAGAACGTCGTAGCCCAGCACCGTCAGGTTGGCGACATCGCTGCCCGGCGGCATACCGTCCGGCACGGTGCGGATTAAGCCGACCTCCCCGTTTGCCGCAAGCCAGTCCATTACAGGCTTTTTCGCAATTTCCATAGGTGTTTTTCCGCCGAGCATTCCGCCCGGCATGTCCGACATGCCATCACACAAAACGACAGCCAATTTCATAGGAATACTGCCCCGTTCCCTGCAAAAAATTAAGATAGCATATATTATAGCACAAAAAATCAAAACCGCACCAGTTTATTTCCGCGGTATGTCCATGTCAATGATCGTTTACACTTTTAGGATGTTATGATACCAATGACACATTATCATCTCTTTTTCCTCTTGCGTATGCTGGTTCGGATGGCTGCGTGGCCGACGGCTTCTGTCTATTAGGCTTTTCCAATGTCCATCATATCTTGCTTTCCATTTGTAAATCGCTTGACAAGGACAGCGAAAACGGATACTTGCTTCTGTTACTCCATATCTTTCAGAATAGCGGATTACCCGTTGGCGAAACCGCGCTTTAGGGTGTAAACTGTTCATGGTAAATACAGCTCCTTTTGATCTTTGTTTTCTTGGTCGGAAACATTATATCATTTGGTTGCTGTATTTACCTCTTTTTTTGTCAACTATCTATTGTATTACAACATTTTTAAAGATTGCCCTTCCCGCACCCTTGAAAAATGCGTCGGCGAAACCCGGCAGCCAAAGCGGCAAAAGGCGAACGAATACTGAATTGGTGTTGAACACGCGCTTATTTTTTGCTATACTTTATAGACATATTATTTTGTTTACATTTTTTTAGATAGAAAGGTGGGGGCTGAATGCCAATCAAAATTCCCGATAATCTGCCCGCTGCCAGAATTCTGGAAGCTGAAAATGTTTTTGTAATGACCGAACACCGCGCGTTACATCAGGACATCAGGCCGCTGAAGATTATAATCTTGAACCTCATGCCCACCAAAATCGAGACCGAAACCCAGCTTTTGCGCCTGCTGGGGAACAATCCCCTGCAAGTGGATGTCGAGCTGCTTCAGACGGCCACCCACGTATCAAAAAACACGTCGCAGGAACATCTTCTGCGGTTTTACAATACTTTTGAGCAAATCAAACGATATAAATACGACGGCATGATAATCACCGGCGCGCCGGTTGAGACTCTGGAATATAATCAGGTCGATTACTGGGACGAGCTTTGCGAAATCATGGAGTGGTCGCGCACTCACGTTTATTCAAGCCTCCACATCTGCTGGGGCGCGCAGGCCGGTCTTTATTTCCATTACGGGGTGAAAAAACACCCTCTTGAAGAAAAGCTGTCCGGTGTGTACGGGCACAAGCCGCTGGACCCATCCCATCCGCTGCTCCGCGGCTTTGACGACGTATTCTGCATGCCTCATTCCCGGTACACCGAAGTGCGCAGAGAGGACTTGGAAAAAGTCTCAGAGCTCCAAATCCTCGCCGAATCGGACAAAGCTGGGGTCGCGCTCATCGCGACCCGCGACGCCCGGCAGGTATATGTTACCGGCCACTGCGAATATGACCACCTCACCCTTGCTTACGAGTATCAACGCGACATCAGCCGCGGGCTCAACCCAAAGGTACCTGAAAACTACTTCCCGGACGACGACCCCACGAAAACGCCTGTGGTTACGTGGAGGGGCCACGCGAACATGCTGTTCTCAAACTGGCTAAACTACTTTGTATACCAGCAGACCCCTTATGACTTCATTGATTTGAACAACAATCACAGGGGTTGATAACGCGGCCTTTTTGCGGCGCACATTTTAAACGGGAGGCTGGTTTAGTGTGAAAATAGCGGGTATTGTCGCCGAATACAATCCGTTTCACAACGGACACGCCTACCACATTGAAAGGACCAAAGATCCTGTTACAGGGTGTGGCGCCACCCATATTGTCGCCGTGATGAGCGGAAATTTCGTCCAGCGCGGCGAGCCTGCAATCCTGCCGAAATCCGAGCGGGTCAGCGCGGCTTTGGCGGGCGGCGCCGACCTTGTGCTGGAACTCCCTCTGCCGTGGGCTATGGCCTCGGCAGAGACTTTTTCTTATGGAGCCGTTTCGATACTTGACTCTTTGGGCTGTGTGGATATATTAAGCTTCGGCAGCGAATCCGGGGATTTGGATTTGCTGTCAAAAGCGGCCGACGCCCTCGAATCTGACCGGTTTTCCGGTCTGCTGCGGCTGTACCTCGACATGGGGATTTCCTTTCCGGACGCGCGCCAGCGCGCCGTCAGGGAAATTGCGGGGAATAAAATCGCGTCGCTGTTCAAGTCGGCCAACAACATTCTGGGGATTGAATACCTTAAAGCCCTGCGCATGCTTAACTCAAATATCCAGCCGTTCACCATTCAAAGGTTTGGCGCCGGTCACGATGAGGAACTGCCAGTCGGGGATATCGCGTCGGCCAGCGCAATCCGCAGAATGATTTATGCCGGGCGGGTGGAAAACGCCGCCTCCTTCCTTCCGCTTACAACCCGCAATATCATACACAAATCCCTGCAAGACGGGCGTTGCCCTGTCGACATCGCCCTGATTGAGCGTGCTGTTCTCTGCGCGCTGCGCCTGCTGTCGCCGGAAGATTATGCTAAACTGCCCGACGTATCCGAGGGGCTTGAAAACCGCCTGTATGAAGCTGCCCGCAAGTCCGGCAGTCTTGAAGAGCTGCTGTTTGCGGTAAAAACAAAGCGGTATCCGCTCTCCCGCATACGCCGGATAATAATGGCGGGGTTTTTGGGGCTTAAAGCCGGGCATGAAAACCGGAAGCCCCCGTATATAAGGGTGCTTGGCTTTAACCGGCGCGGCTCCGAAATCCTAAACCTTGCCAAAAACTCAAAAATCCCGCTGGTTTCGAGGGCATCCCGCTTTGAGACCCTTGGCGGATACACAAGGGAAGTGTTTGAGCGCGAGGCCAAAGCGGCGGATTTGTATTCGCTGGCTGCCCCAAAAGCAATACCCTGCGGCAGCGAATACACATATAAGATTATTAAAGTTGACATGTAATATCCATATAAGGTGGGGATAGGGTGGATAAACGACGGATAGACCTGCGAAGGATTTTGGGATTGCTTAAACATTTTATTTTTCTGGTTCCCGCAGTTTTCGCTGTTTTATTGTATGCGCTGCTGCCCCGTTTCCCCGGTTTTGCCGAAACCGTTGTGTCGAGGCGGGTCTTCAACGCAATAAGCACGCCTGTGGGTTTTCTGACCTCCCTGCTGCCGTTGTCGCTGACCGAAGCTCTTGCGGTGCTCGGTATTCCGGCGGTTTTGGTGCTGGCTGCCCTGTTTATCCTGTCGCTTGTCCGCTCAAAAAACCGCGTCAGAACTTCCCTGCGCGCGACAAAAGCCGTTTGCTGGACGCTGTCCCTTGCCATGCTGTTTTATATGCTTCTGCACGGAAACAATTATTACAGGCGTCCGGTATCCGAAATCATGGGGCTGGACACATCTCAAAAATCCGCCGAACAGCTTTTGGAGCTTTGTGTAGGGCTTGCCAAACGGGCTTCATTGGAGCGCCAAAAACTCAAGGAAGACCGCAACGGCACGGCGATACTTTCCCAAAGCCTGTTAAAAACCCTGTCGATGGCGGGTGAAGGGTATAAAAAACTCAACAAGGACTATCCGTTTTTATGGGGGGCGGTAAACCGGGCAAAACCGGTTATGCTGTCCCGCTGGTGGTCCTACACCGGAATATTGGGAATGTATTTCCCGTTTACCGTCGAGGCCAATGTAAACACCGACCAGCCGGATTTCGACATACCGTCGTCCGCCGCGCACGAAATCGCGCATACCCGCGGGTTTGCAAGGGAAGACGAATGCAATTTTTTCGCCTGCCTGTCATGCCTTGCAAGCCCCTCTGCCGATTACCGCTATTCCGGCGCGCTGATGGCATACGTCTATTGCAGCAACGCGTTGTATTCCTATGATACCGAGATGTGGGCCGCAGCGCACCAACATTTGTCGGACGGGGTAAAACGCGACATTGCGGAGCGCGGGCGGTACTGGAAACAGTTTGAAGGCGAGGTTCAGAAAGCCGCCGAAAAGGTAAACGACAAATTTATCCAGTCCCAGGGGGTTGAGGACGGTATTTTAAGCTACAATCGAGTGGTGGAACTGCTGCTCGCTTACCACCAAAAAGAGGGGCTGCCGGAATAACCGGCAGCCCTTTTAAAATACGGATTTAACGGTTGCAAGCCTTCAAGACCTTCTATTTCACATCCCGACGGCAAAAACTGTCGCGCGCAATCCACATAAAGCACAGCATGTAAACCAGCAATACCGCGATTGAAAACTCAAGAGTCATTGTAGTGTCCACTACGGTTATCATATCCCTTGACGTCAGGTAACTCGCAAGGTCAATATTTGAGAACAGCAGGAACTTAATTCCGGGGATGATAAATTGACTTCTTGCGAAAGCAATCAGGGCCATAATTATCGGGCTTCCGAACACCAGCATAAGGGTAACCGCAATTGCAACCGAGCTTCTCTTTGTTACAATCGAGAGCATAACCGACAATGCGCCATAAGCCAGTATCGGCAGCAGCATAAGCGCGTATTTAACGGCAATATACAACAGGTACGGCGTCCGAAAGATAAACCCGAACATCGCAAATACCTGCATGGTTCCGATACCCTCAAAGGATGCGGGCAACCCGCTTACCAAAAAGGCTATGATAAAGTTTGCGACAACCGCAATAACCATCAGCTCAAACAGCAGGTATATCTTTGCCCAGAATACCTTGCTGCGCCTGTGCGGCGTAACCAAAAGCAGCTTTATGGTGCCGCCGGAATACTCGGAAGCAAAAACCAGAGCAGAATAGACTATCAGCAGGATGGAAAACAGCACGATTGAATCGCTTGCATTCTCAAGCTGCGCAAGGAAAGAGTCGGATTCAATCGGAGGGGTGTCGGTGGCAAGCCGCTTCAAAGAAATATCTATATCCTGCTGGACGTCTCTGCGCATGCTCTTTGTCAGCATTTCGCCATACCTGTTTTCCCCGCGCAGGAGGCTTAGCTTGTTTTCCTTGATTGATTCAATCTCGCGGCTTTCCCATATCAGGCGAAGACTCATGTCCCCGTGATATAAAAAGTGCATATTCTGGGCGGTCGGGACTATGTTCTCCTTCAGGTATGTCTCGTACATCTCGATATTTACCTGTTTTTCCTGCGGGTTGCCCGAAACCGTGTAACCGTTTTTGATGTCTTCAATCTTTAGGTTGACGTAGGCTTTCCAGTCGTTATCTTCCAAAATCCTCTCCAGCCTGTCCAGCCTTTCTGCCCTCTGTTCCTCCGACAGGCTCAACCCGCCCCCGGCGCCCGGCATCGGCACCCTGTACTCGTATTCGTAAACATTGGAACCGTCAAACTTGATACCGGGGTCGGTCTGCTGCTGATTTGAATTTAAATCAATCAGTTCCACAACAACGTCGGTGCGCCAGTCCTGAGGGGGTATCTCGTTGTCCAGCAAGTATTCGGTCCATTCGATTAACATCCTGATGTGCTCATCGTCGGGGTTCTGGTTGAGCTGAGACTTGTAACCTTCAAGGCTGTAGCCGTACTGCTCCTGCCACGATGTCTGAAGGAAGCTGTAACGCGAATAAATCAGCTTTGTAAACACCAAATCCAACAGGGTCATCAGCACGATAATCCCCATTAAAACCCATGTCGCAGGCTTTTTATACATCTTCAGCCTTTCGTTCTTTATCAACGCGCAGCGGCTAGTCAACAATATTGCCACCCCCTGTGATTTCCATAAAGATTTGCTCAAGCGAGGTTTCGACAGGGCTCATGCCGTAAATGGTAATTCCGTTCTCAACAAGGCGCCGGTTGAGAATTTCAATCTCGTCCTCGCTGACGTGCAAATCGACATAATCCTCCCCGATTTCGGATATGCGGTCGGCCGCGTTCTCGCGGAGCAGCTCAACCGCTTTATCCATCTGGCGGAGCCTGTAACGGTAAAGCCCCCTTGCGGCGTCGTGGGTGAGCTCATCCACACTGCCGGTACGCAGAATCCGCCCGTTGTTAATGATGCAGACAGTGTCGCACATCTCCTGCATTTCCTTAAGAATATGGCTGGATACAAAGACTGATATACCTTCTGTATGGGCGAGGCGTTTCAATAAATCGCGCACCTCTTTGATGCCGGCGGGATCCAGCCCGTTTGTGGGTTCGTCAAATATCATTATCTTAGGGTTGTGGAGCAGCGCCTGCGCAACCCCAATTCTCTGCTTCATGCCCAGAGAATAGCTTTTGAATTTATCCTTGATTCGCTTCTGCATGCCGACAATCCGGACAACCTCGTCAATTCGCTCTCTCGGCGCGCCGCAAGCCCTTGCATGAATGAGAAGATTGTCGTATCCCGAAAGGTACCCGTACATATCGGGGTTTTCCACAATCCCGCTGATATATTTCATCGCCTTTTCGAAATCCTTTTCGATGTCGTGGCCCATTACCGTAATCCGCCCGCTGTCAATAGACAGCAGCCCCAAAATCATTTTTATTGTGGTGGTCTTTCCCGCGCCGTTCGGGCCGAGAAAACCGAACACCTCCCCTTCCTTGACGGAAAGGGACACGTTATCAATTATCATGCGTTTACCAAAGGATTTATAAACATTTTCAAGTACCAGAATATCAGTCATTCTCTCATCCTCCAGTCGGCCTGACGATTATTGGTGCGGAATCCCACGCGGCACTGTCTAACCGGTAAATCTTCCATTCGCCGTCGTTTTTTTTGAAAAGAATTGAAAGGCGAAAAGTCCGCACTGCGTTATTTGCGTCCTCCAACTGCTGGGTCGCGTAATTGATGTATTTTCCGCTGTAATTATAGGTATAGTTTGCCGACAGTTTTGCGACGTCCTGGTCTATCAGAATTGATTCGTCGCTTTTTCTGCCATTGCCAAGCTCCGTAATCCGCTCGCCGCTGCTGACCTGCCGCTGGATATTATCCAAAAGCGGCTGAACCGCTCCGTCTATATAGGCGGAATCTTTTATAAAATACTTGGACAGCTCTTTTTTTAGTCTTTCCGCCTCCTGATTGAGCGCATCTTCATTTTTTAGCTGATCAATCTTCTCATCCGACAGAGCCGAGGTCTGCTCGCTCATCGAGAGGTATATGCCCGCAAGCTGCCGGATTGAATTGCGTTCCGGTATCAGCATAAGCTGGGTTATCAGCACGTAAACCAGAACAGCCGCAAGCAGAACCAGCGAAAAAAGAAATCCGCGGTTCGCCTGCTTCCAGAAAGGCCTTTTGTTCATCGGCACAACTCCTTTTCAGATAAGTAAAACTATATGCGATTATAACATATTCTGGAACGTTTTGGAATACAGTTTATTTAAAAACTTGTTTCCGCCTTTATAAATAGCAAAGCGGCAGACCGGTGCCGGCCTGCCGCTTGTAAAGCTTTGTTTTCAATAATTCATTATAACCTTTAAAATCAACAGCGAAATCACTCCGGGTATCCCCAAAACCGCGCAGCAATACCCTGTAAGAGCGTTAAGGCCCAAAGACACCTCGGTAAAAGCTCCCAGAATATTAACCGCGGCCAGCGCGCAAATCCCCTGCGCCCCTGAGCTTAAGAATGACCGCACAGGCCTTTTTGTGCGCAGTAACGCCGCGGCAACGGCGATGGCAATCCCCGCCCCGGCCGCATATACCAGAATTTGAAGCCATAAACTCATTTAACCTTTTCTCCTTTTTCGGCAACCAATGGATGTCCGCCCGCCTTCAGTCCCTGCTGTTTTGCCACGCGGAGCAGGTACCGGTACCTCGCCCGCAGGGATTCCATCTCATAAATGCACGCCTCTATTAAATCGCTGTCCTTTTCCATTTCAAACCTTACGTTTACGTTCTCCATCTTCATACAGACGTCCCGAATGGCAGCCAGAATGTCGTTTTCCCTCTCCACCGGCTTGAGAACAGCCCTGCGAAACACACCATCCATGGTATTAACCGCCTTTCATACTATTTCTATGCAAAGTATTGGTATATTATTCCCCTGCTATACACCAAAGGCGGCATTATATCGCATTTTATAATAAGTTTTGGCATTCGCTGCCGGCAGGCGCGTCGCAGCGCTAAAACTGCCGTCCACCTAATAACGCACGCAAAAAGCGCCCGCCCCTTCAAACGAGGGCGGGCGCTTAACATACTTTTATATGCGCTGTTAATCCTTAAGCGGGACGTTGTTAGCGTCTACCGATACGCTGCCGGTGAGTATCTGAATTCCTTCAATAAGGCCCCAAATCGACATCGGAACCGCACCAATCCCGCATGTAAGTAGGCTTACAAGCAGTTGGATTAAGCCCCTGTTTTGGTACCCCAGATAGAAGTTGTGTATTCCGAGACCACCCAAAAAAATCCCTAGCAGACCGGCTGCCAGCTTGCTTTTTTGCTCATACGGCGGCTGGCCGTAAGGCGGCTGCGGGGGCATATACGGAGGCTGGTTTGGCGCCTGACCGTAAGGCGGCTGTGGGGGCACCTGTTGATAATTGGGGGCCGCCTGTTCCGGCTGCGGCGGGGCCTGCTGGCTCTGCTGCGCAGCACCGCAGAAATTGCAGAAAGCCGCTTCGACTGGAATATCTACGCCGCAATTTGTGCATTTCTTAGTGTTCATTTTTACCCCTCCATTGATTGACATATAATAAAAACAATCCCAAAAGTATAGTTACAGTATACTTTTGTTTCCATACCGCTGTCAATATCTAATTCCACAAATATTCTGAATACTGAAAAGAATTGAGGGAAATATAAAAAAGGCGGCAGGCAACGGTTGCGTTTGCTGTCCTGCTGCCGGGCCGCATTGGAATTAACAATTCCAACGCGGTTTCCTTTTTTTATGCGGATTATTCCAGTTTCAGCTGTTCGCCCAGCTCATCGGGCGACGGTATGGAGCCTGCCGCGGGCAGGCTTCTTTTCCGGTACCGTTCGGGACGGGCAAGCATGCCTTCCCTGTAAAGCTCGGCTCTGATTACCCGGTGGGACGACCTCAGGGCAACCGCCTGCACCCCTATCGTTGTGCGTGTTGTCTTGATTGACAGCGCGCCCGTGTGGACAAGCAGCATGCGGCCGGAACTGGCGGTCAGCAGTATCTCCCCGTCTTCGGGCATGTGGAAAGCCGCAACCAGCCGCGAGCTTGTGGAATACGCGTTAATCAGCTTGCGGCGGTTTGTTTTGGTCGAGTAAGCCGAAAGCTCAACCTTTGCGATTTTCCCGTTTTCAAACACAAAGACCATGTACCCGCTGTAATCGGTGGTAACGACCATATACACAGCGTTTTCGCCTTCGTCAAACCCAAGGTTGGACGCTACATATTCGCCCATCACGCTTGCCTTTGTGTCCGAAAAATCGCTGACTCTGGCTTTATACACCGTTCCCTTATCGGTGAAGAACAGCAGCTCCCTGCTGTTGGTGGTCTCCACCATCTGAGTGATTTCGTCCCCTTCCTTGAGCTTCTGTACGCTGCTCATGCGCAGGGATTGGGGGATAATCTTCTTGAAATACCCTTCCCTTGTAAAGAACAGGGTGCAGGGGTAATCGGGTATCTCCTCTTCGAGCTCCTGATAATCTTCAATTTCGGACTCATACAGCAGCCGGCTTTTCCTCGTCTGGCCGTATTTTTTCGCGACTTCCTCAAGCTCATTAATTATAATGGATTTAACCCTTTCGGGCGTTTTGAGGATGTCCTCCATATCATTTATATTTTTTTCAAGTTCCCCGATTTCCTTTGTGCGCTTCAGGATAAACTCGCGGTTTAAGTGCCTTAGCTTGATTTCCGCGACATATTCGGCCTGGACCTCGTCAATGCCGAACCCTATCATCAGGTTGGGGACAACCTCGTCTTCCTCGTCGGTTTCGCGGATAATCCTGATTGCTTTGTCAATGTCCAGCAGTATCTTTGAAAGCCCCTTGAGCAGGTGAAGTTTTTCCCGCGCCTTTGTTAAATCAAAGAACACCCGCCGTTTGACACATTCGGTGCGGAAGGCTATCCATTCGGTCAGGATTTCGCGCACGCCCAATACCTGCGGGACCCCGGCGATTAAAACGTTGAAGTTGCAGGAAAAGGTGTCTTCAAGCGGGGTCAGCGCGTACAGCTTGGCCATCAGCCGTTCAGGGTCCACGCCGCGCTTTAAATCAATGGTAATCCGCAGCCCCTCAAGGCCGATTTCATTCCTGACGTCCGATATCTCCTTGACTTTCCCGCTCTTGACCAAATCCACGATTTTGGAGATAATCGCCTCTACGGTAGTGGTGTACGGGATTTCGGTGATGTCAATGCAGTTTGCCTTTTTGTCGTAACTCCACGCCGCGCGGATTTTTATACCGCCCTTGCCGGACTCGTAAATGCTTTCTATATTCTTCCGGTTATAGACTATATACCCGCCGCCGGGGAAATCAGGCGCCAGCAGGGTGGAGGCAATATCGTGGTTTTCATCCCTCATCAGCGCGATTGTGGTCTCGCAGATTTCCCGCAGGTTGAAAGAACAGATGTTGCTCGCCATGCCGACTGCTATGCCGAGATTATTGTTGACCAGAACTGACGGGAAGGTAACGGGCAGCAGGGTCGGCTCCTTCATGGTGGAGTCGTAGTTGTCCACAAAGTCTACGGTGTCCTTGTCAATATCCTTAAACAGCTCGGCCGCGATAGGCTCAAGTTTCGCCTCGGTATAGCGGGAGGCGGCGTATTCCATATCGGTTGAATAATGGCGACCGAAATTGCCTTTGGAGTCGATGTACGGGTGAAGGAGCGCCGAATAACCGCGCGACAGATATACCATTGTTTCATAGATTGCGGCGTCCCCGTGAGGGTTGAGCTTCATGGTTTCGCCGACAATGTTTGCCGATTTTGTCCGCTGGCCGTGCAGCAGTCCTTTTTTATACATGGTGTAAAGCAGCTTGCGGTGGGAGGGCTTGAACCCGTCAATCTCCGGGATTGCGCGCGACAGGATGACGCTTATCGCGTACGGCATGAAATTTGTCTCCAAAGTCTCGGTGATTGGCTGGCGCTCTACAAGGCCCGCCCCCGCGATATAAGCGTTTTCAGGCAGCTTGTCCTTGTATAGGCTGGCTTTTGTTTTCTTTGCCATAAAGATTTTTCTTTCCCTTCCAAAGTTGGTTTAACAAGCTTTCAGCTTACATCCGCCATTTCGAGATACTCGCTGCCCCGCTGGGATATTATCTCCTTGCGACCCTGCAAATCATCTCCGAGCAGCATTTCAAACATCCTCAAAGTTTCCTCGGCGTCGGTCGGGCTGACCTGAATAAGCCGCCGGGTCGCCGGGTTCATGGTGGTCAGCGACATCATTTCCGGGTCGTTTTCGCCAAGCCCCTTCGAGCGCTGGATTGTGTACCGGGCGCCGGCCAGCTTCGCCAAAATCTCCGCTTTTTCCCTGTCGCAGTAAGCGAAATAGGTTTTGTCCTTACAGGCAATCTCATACAGCGGTGTTTCGGCGATATACACCTTGCCCTTTTCAATCAGGGTCGGCGTCAGCCGGTAGAGCATGGCGAGGATAAGAGTTCTGATGTGAAAACCGTCCACGTCCGCGTCGGTGCAGACAATGATTTTGTTCCAGCGCAGCTGATTGATGTCAAACGTCGCAAGGTCCTTGCTCGCCTTGGTTTTGACTTCAACCCCGCAGCCCAGCACCTTTATCAAATCGGTGATGATTTCATTCTTAAAGATTTTATTGTAATCCGCCTTCAGACAGTTCAGGATTTTGCCCCTCAATGGTATAATCCCCTGAAATTCCGGGTTGCGCGCCTGAATACACGCCCCCATCGCGGACTTGCCCTCTACTATGAACAGCTCCCGCTCGTCAACATTCTTGCTCCTGCAGTCCACAAAGCTCTGGACGCGGGAGGCGAGGTCGGTCCCCGACTGAAGGGTTTTCTTTAAGTTGAGGCGGGTTTTCTCGGCTTTTTCCCTGCTACGTTTGTTTATCAGCACCTGTTCGGCAATCTTATTCGCCTCTACCGGGTTTTCAATAAAATAAACTTCGAGGTTTTCTTTGAGAAACTCGGTCATGGCCTCCTGAATAAACCGGTTGCTTATGGCTTTTTTGGTCTGGTTCGCGTACGAGGTGATTGTCGAAAAAGAGGACGAGACCAGAACAAGGCAGTCCTGAATATCCTGAAACGTGATTTTGCTCTCGCTCTTTAAATATTTGCCGTTTTGCTTGAGATACCCGTCAATTTTCGACACGAAAGCCGAGCGCACCGCCCTTTCGGGGGAACCGCCGTGCTCCAGCCAGCTGGAATTGTGATAGTATTCAAGCAAATCCTTCCTGTTTGAAAAACAAAAGGCGACATTGAATACAACCTTGTATTCGGGCTTGTCCGCACGGTCCCTTCCTTTTCGCTCGCCGCTCCACACCTGCACTTCGGTTAGCGCGTCGTCGCCGGCAACTTCCCTGATGTAGTCTTCAATCCCTTTTTCGTAAACCAGCCTTTCCTTTTCAAACCCGTTTTCGGTCTGGTTGCGCAGGATAAAGAGCAGGTTGGGATTCACAATCGCCTGCCGCTTCAAGGTGTCCCTGAAATACTCAATCGGCACGTCAATCTCGGTAAAAACCTCAATATCGGGTTTCCACCGGACACGCGTGCCGGTGTCGCTCTTTGAGTACGGCTCTTTTTTCAGGCCGCCGATATTTTCGCCGCGCTCAAAATGCAGCGTGTAGACGTACCCGTCCCGCTTTACCTCGACGTCCATATACTCGGACGCGTACTGGGTCGCACAGGCCCCAAGCCCGTTTAAGCCGAGCGAAAACTCATAGCTGCCGCCCTGATTTGTATTATACTTGCCGCCGGCGTACAGCTCGCAGAAAATCAGTTCCCAGTTGTACCGCTCCTCATTTGGATTGTAGTCCACCGGTATCCCGCGGCCGAAATCCTGAACCTCGATTGAGCCGTCCTTAAACCGGGTTACGATAATCCTGCTGCCGTATCCCTCGCGCGCCTCGTCAATTGCGTTTGAAAGGATTTCAAAAACCGCGTGCTGGCAGCCCTCAAGCCCATCGGAGCCGAAAATCACCGACGGACGCTTGCGCACCCTGTCCGCGCCTTTAAGGGATGTTATGCTTTCGTTCCCGTATCTCTGGCTTCTTGCGGCCATTGCTATCATCCTTTATAATTTATTCTAACAATCGATTGTGGTCAATTCTCAATTTTATGATATAATTATACTATATATCCGCTTTGTATTCTAGTCTAAACCACACGACTCTGTCAAGTGTGGGCGGGTTTGCTCTGGCAATTGCGGGCAAAACGGCTTATAATAAACGGGGAGGTGGTATTTTGAGACAGGAGTATCTCCAGCAGTGCTTTCCGATACTTAGGGAATTTCTCGGATACATGGAAGTCGTAAAGGGGCGTTCGGTCAATACTGTCGAAGAATATTTCATCGACCTGCGTACCTTCTTCAGGTTTATGAAAATGCACAAGGGCACCGTCGCGCCCGATTTGGATATTGAAGAAATCCACATCTTTGACATAGACATTGATTTTATTCGCACAATCACCCTTCAGGACGTCTACGAATACATGAGCTATGCAAAAAACCGGCGGAGCAACAACGCAAGGGCGCTGGCGCGGAAAGCCTGCTCGTTAAGGGTTTTCTTTAAGTACCTGACCAATTATACCCGCCAGCTTGACGTCAACCCCGTTCTTAACCTTGATACCCCAAAGACAAAAAAATCCCTGCCGAAATATTTGACCCTCGAACAGAGCGTCGCACTTTTGCAAAGCGCCGACGGCAAATTCGCGGAGCGGGACTACTGCATTCTCACCCTTTTGCTCAACTGCGGGCTGCGGCGCGCCGAGCTGGTGGGGTTGAACATAACCGACATACGCTCCGACGGGACGTTGAGGGTGGTCGGAAAGGGGAATAAAGAACGGATTATCTATTTAAACGAGGCGTGCCGGGAAGCCCTTGACCGCTACCTGCCCACAAGGCCGGTCGATGGGGTGGGGAAGAAGGACAGAAACGCGCTGTTTTACAGCCATCTTAATAAACGTATCAGCCTTCAGGGTGTGCACTATATCGTGAAAGGTTATTTAAACCGGGTAAAAGGGTTGGAGGGTTATTCCACCCACAAGCTTAGGCACACCGCCGCTACCCTGATGTACCGCAACGGGGTGGATATAAGGGTGCTCAAAGAAGTGCTGGGGCACGAAAGCCTGAGCACCACCGAGATATACACCCACCTATCAACCGAACAGCTTAAAAAAGCGGCGGATGCCAACCCGCTCGCAAAAATCACCCCGGCAAAAAAGGGCGCGCAGAAAAACGATTAAGGCAATACATAAAAAGAGGAACCGGAAAATCCTCCGGTTCCTCTTTTTATTATTCTTCCGCGTTCTTTTTGGATTCTTCGATGACCTTTTGGGCTATATGCGGCGGAGCTTCCTCGTACCTTGCAAACTCGAACTTGAAGTACCCCCGACCCTGCGTCAGCGAACGGAGCATTATCGAATAATCCCCCATTTCGGCCATCGGGACTTCGGCCTCAATGCATGTCATGTTGCTCTCTTCCGAGGGCGACATTCCGAGCACCCTGCCGCGGCGCTTGTTTATGTCCCCCATTATATCGCCGGTGTTGTCGTTCGGCACCGTTGTCTTTAAATACCCGATAGGCTCCAGCAAAACCGGAGAGGCCTGGGGTATGCCGGCCCTGTACGCGGCGTGCGCGGCGAGCTTAAAGGCAATTTCGGAGGAGTCGACCGGATGGTAGGAGCCGTCAACCAGAGTCGCTTTCAGACCCACCATCGGATAACCGGCGAGCACCCCTTTCTGTACCGCCTCAAGCAGCCCTTTTTCGACCGCGGGGAAGTAGTTTTTGGGAACAGCGCCTCCG
>FZPS01000062.1_pt4238 | contig 34185 bp, 40 predicted proteins | sample 1817821 | NCBI WGS metagenome assembly FZPS01 (sample SAMEA104158645, study PRJEB21678) | metagenome | place: Germany | collected 2015-04-21
GTAGCGTGGCACAATTATTTTTTGAGTATGGTGCAATGAATTCGGGGAAATCCATTGAAATTTTAAAAGTAGCACATAATTACGAATCACAAGGTAAGAATATTTTATTAATGACACCAATTCTTTTTATAGCTTTACCTGTTCACGAGCTGGCTCATGGATGGGTGGCTTTTAAATTAGGAGATCCCACAGCAAAGAATGCCGGGAGATTAACTTTGAACCCTTTTAAACACTTAGATTTTATAGGGGTGCTGATGATGTATGCTGTGGGTTTTGGATGGGCTAAACCAGTCCCGGTTAATTTCAGTAACCTGAAAGATCGCCGTATGGGTACTGTTCTGGTGGCAATGGCTGGCCCTATGTCTAATATTTTGCTGGGCTTTATAAGTATATTCACCGGTGGAATTATTGCCAAGCTGCTGGAGGTTGGCGTAATTACGATAACAACCGAAAGAATGCTGCAAGTATTTATATACATCGCACTGTTTTTCTATATACTTGTATCTGTCAACATAAATCTGGCAATATTTAATATGATACCTGTACCACCATTAGACGGCTCCAGACTTTTATCGGGTTTTATTCCCGAAGAGGCTTTCTATAAGTTTGCCCGTTATGAGCCATTTATAGGTCTTGCATTTTTTGCAATAGTGGTTCTGATACCCAACGACTTTTTGAGTACTTTTATCAGGACATTTGCAGATCCTATTTTTCGCAGCATGGTCTTCACAACAAGAAACATATTGGGCATAAACCCCAATAATGCGTTCTGGAGAATAATGCAGGGTATTATTCAATAGCCATAGGTTTAGCGGTCATCATTTTTGTAAAACATGATTAATACAATGATATCAAGAAGATTATTATTATGAAGCTTATAACATATGCAATAAAGGATTCTCAAAAGATAAGCCGACTTGTAAAACTTTCGCAAGAAGGCTTAAATAGCGTTATTTATGGTATTTCAGATTCTCAAAGACGGCATTTGGCCAATGCGGTAGCTGAAATATCAGGGTCTAAGGGCTTGTATGTGGCATGGAATGAAATGCAGGCAAGACAGGCCTATCTTGATTTTTCTTACCTTACAGATGATAAAGTCATTTATTTGCCCAACCGTGAAATAATGCTTTATGATGTGGAGGCCAGAAGTTTTGAACAGACACGGGACAGGATTTCTTCGCTGGCCCGAATACTAAAGGGCGATTATAAATTCATAGTAACCTCAGCTGAGGCACTGATGCACTTTGTAATGGAGCCGGAAGATTTTGAAAAGAAACTTATTAGTCTTAAGCCCGGTGATATTGTTGACTGGGATACATTAGAAGAAAAACTCCTGGTTTTGGGCTATAACAGGGAGGAAAAGGTTGAAGGCCGCGGACAGTATGCAAAGCGTGGAGGAATTCTGGATATTTATCCGGTAAACAGCGACATGCCCTGCCGGATTGAATTTTTTGATATAGAAATAGATTCAATGCGCTGGTTTTCTGAAGAAACACAGCGTTCTGTTGACTTTTGTGAAGAGCTTGAAATATATCCTGCAAGGGAAATAGTCTATTCCAGGTCTGAAATAAATGCTATCGCCCATAGAATACACAAAGCCCTTGATGAGACTCTGTCGGCTATCCCGGCTGACCTTCGTCCCACCCTCACCAAAAATATAGAGAGATATATAGAAAAGCTGCATGACAGCCATTATTTTACGGGTGTAGATAAATTCATCCCATATCTTATTGAGAAAAAAGCCAGTGTGTTTGACTATCTGAAAGAAAAACATCTTGTCTTTTTTGAGGAATCCCATAGAACCAGGGAACGCATGGAAAATGAGCAGGAGGCCTTGAGCAATCTCTGTGAGACACTGATGGAAAAAGGAATGATTTTAAAAGACACCTTTTCCATGCTCTTCGATATTGATACCCTTATTGAAAGAGCAGAAAAAAACTGCATTATTACCCTTGAATCACTGGATACAGATAATAATCTTACAGAAGGCAAAACAGAAAAAATTCAGATACATGGTTCCGGAATCAGTCCATATAATGGCAGACTGGATTTAATAGGCGATGATATAAAAACGTGGTTAAAAGACGGATATCGTGTGACGTTTCTGTGCTCATCAAAGGACAGATTAGACAGATTTGTTGAAGAATTAAGAGAAAAAGATGTAAAAGCCAGCAAAGCCCGCTACGATGGAGAGTGGCCGGAAGGAATATCTACAGTGGTTGTTTATGGGCATTTACAAACCGGCTTTGTATATAAAGATGAAAAACTGGTTATTCTTGCAGAAAGTGATTTATCGGCAGTTAAACCCGGACCAGCCAGAAAGAGAATGGGGGTAAAAGGGAAGCGTATTTCTTCCTTTACTGACTTAAAGGTTGGTGATTATGTAGTTCATCAGGCTCATGGTATCGGAATATATAACGGTATTGAGCAGTTGATGGTTGAAGGAATCAGAAAGGATTACCTTAAAATAAGTTATAGGGATGGCGGCACCCTTTTTATTCCCACCACCAGTATGGATCTTATACAAAAGTATATAGGAGCTGAAGGGAAAGAACCCAGACTTAACAAGCTTGGCGGTACTGAGTGGACAAAGGTTAAGGCGCGGGTAAAAGAATCATTAAGGGTTTTGGCCGGCGATTTGATCAGGATACAGGCAGAGCGTCGGAATACGAAAGGGTATGCCTTTTCACCCGATACGGTATGGCAAAAGCAATTTGAAGAAACATTCGGGTATGAGGAAACTCCCGACCAGTTGAAATGCGTTGCAGAGATAAAAGCTGATATGGAATCAGATACTATTATGGATCGGCTCTTATGTGGTGATGTGGGATACGGAAAAACTGAGGTGGCAATCAGAGCGGCTTTCAAGGCGGTCATGGACAGTAAGCAAGTAGCATTCTTAGTTCCCACGACAGTTTTGGCGGCACAGCATTTTGAAACATTCAAAAAAAGGTTTTCAGGGTTTCCCATAAGAGTCGAGATGCTGAGCAGATTCAGAACCGGTGCTGAACAAAAAGCCATTATAAAGGATTTGAAAAGCGGAAGAATAGATATTATTGTCGGTACTCATATGATACTTGGTGAATCAGTAAAATTCAAGGATTTAGGGCTTCTGGTAATAGATGAGGAACAGCGGTTTGGGGTTGAGCATAAGGAAACCATAAAACTGCGATACCCTAAGGTGGATATACTTACCCTTTCAGCAACACCAATACCAAGGACGCTTAACATGTCCCTTACAGGCATAAGGGATATAAGTACTCTGGAGGATCCTCCAGAACACAGATATCCAGTTCAGACCTATGTTGTTGAACAAAGAGATGATATTATTCAAAATGCGATAAACCGTGAACTGGCACGGAGGGGGCAAGTATTCTATCTATTTAACAGAGTCAGGGGTATTCATTCAAAGGTAGCGCAATTACAGGCGCTGGTACCTGAAGCCAGGATTGGGTATGCCCATGGACAAATGGGGGAAAGAGAACTGGAGAAAGTCATCCAGTCATTTTTAGACAAAGATTTTGACGTATTGGTATGTACTACAATAATCGAGTCAGGAATTGATATGCCGAATGTAAACACCATTATTGTAGAGGATTCAGACAGGTTAGGGCTTGCACAGCTTTATCAGCTGCGGGGAAGAGTTGGAAGGTCAAACCGCTTGGCATATGCATATTTAACATATAAAAAGGACAAGGTTTTAAATGAGGTTGCTGAAAAGCGGTTAAGAGCAATAAGGGAATTTACTGAGTTTGGATCAGGTTTCAAAATAGCCATGAGAGATCTGCAGATAAGAGGTGCAGGAAATATTTTGGGGGCAGAGCAACACGGCCACATGGAATCTGTGGGGTATGATATGTACTTGAAACTGCTGGATGAAACCGTTACCGAGCTTAAAGGTGAGACAATCACCGGCAGAGCAGCAGATACAACGGTAGAGCTTATGACTAATGCATATATTGATGCTTCCTACATCAAAGATGAAGAGCAAAGGATTGACATGTACAGAACTATTGCCACCATTGAGACACAGGAAGATATTCTTGATATAAAAGACGAACTGATTGACAGGTATGGCGATATACCCATGGAAACCAATCAGCTTATCGAAATAGCATATATTAAAAACCTGGCTGCACAACTTGGTTTCTCCTCTATAAAGCAGAAGGAGGAGGCGGTACTGCTGAATTTTGCCCAACAAAGCCAGTTGCCGTTAGATAAGATTGGGGAACTGGTGAACCAGTGGAAGGGCAAATTATTATTCAGTGCAGGGAAAAAACCTTATTTGTCTCTCCGCGCCAAAAAAATGAAACCTGATGAAGTCATTGAAAATATTAAAATTCTATTACAAGTGCTACAAAAATTGAAGTTGGAGCCGTAAAGACTTATAATAAATGTATATTGCCCATACAGTCAGCATATTAATGTCGGACATTATGTCTGACATGTATTTATGTACAGAAAAAGGATGGAACATATGGATAAGAAAGTTGGTATAAAAAAGGCTAAAACGCCCCAAAAGAAAAAACTAATAAAAACCGAGCGGGAGAAAAGGATAACAAGGATAATTGTTACGATTGTCATTGTGCTTCTTGCCATAGGGGTTTATTATTTCATCGATTCGGGAAGTTATGTAGCCACAGTCAACGGACAGAGAATATCAAAACCTGTATATCAGTTTTTCTTGCAGCAGCAGCTGTCGGCTACTGAATACGAGGAAGGTCTGACTACTCAGGAAGAAAAGGATAAATTCTGGACAACCATTGCCGATGGTCAGGATCCGTATGAAACAGCCAAACGTGAGGCACTGAATTATTCAAAAGAGTTTATGATTCAATATATTAAGGCTCAGGAAATGGGGCTGAAGGTTGACGCCGCTACAAAACAGCAGGTTGCATCATTAATAGATTCGATCCGTAGCCAATTAACTGATAAACAGTTCAAGGAGACATACAAAGTAACTGTCTCAGAACTCCAGAGTATATACGAAATATTTAATGTTATAGATAAATTTAAGAGTAGATATATCGAAGAGAATTTTGAAGTGGAAGATTATACAGAAGAGCAGGTAAAGGCTGAATATAACGAGGATCCAAAGCTGTATGACAGTGCGGATATAAGTTATATAATACTGTATAAAACAAATGAAAACGGCGAAAGCCTATCCGATGCGGAAATAGCCGAAAAGAAAGAAAAGGCTTCTGAGGCTTTGAGTAAAATTAAGCAGGGAGAGCCGATAGATAAAATAATAGCAGAGTATACCGAGGAAAAATCTGCATCTTCAGAAACCGGTAATGGGCAGGAATCTTTAGGCAAGGCCAGTATCAGATACAGTCAAAATTCCATGTTTCAGTACTATCTGGAATGGAATGTTTTAGAGTGGGTTTTTGACAATAAACCTGGAGATGTCGATATTGTGGAGGGTGACTACTCCATTTATGTGGTAAAGATTGAAGACAAAACCGCATTTGAAGATGTGAAAGATGAGGTCAGAGGTGTAATGGAATATAACGCCAGCCAGGAATTCTATAATAATGCCCTGGAAAGCTGGGGATTGGAGTTTAAATACAACATTATAAAAAACGAACGGGTTTATGACGCTATTTCCTATAACTAAACATCAATAAAATCATCAATAATAAAAGCAAGGAGCCAAAGTTGAAGGTAAGACTTTCAATTTGGCTCCTTTTTGGTATATCGGAAAGCTTTATGGCATACATTTAAGCATGTCCTTTTCCGGATGGAGGTTTTTTATGGGGCAGCAAAACAACAGAATAGAAGGCCTTGATATGTTGCTTTCAACATATTTTCCCGACAGAATCAGGAAAGCTGTTAAGGGAATTAGAAGTGATTACACAAAATATCTGGAAGAAATAAGAATTCGGAGCGGACTTCCTCTTATGGGAGTGTTTTCTGGATGCGATTACTTTATCAGCCAGGAAGGTGTTTTGTTGCATAGTCATGAATCAGCGCTGAATATCACGGCTAAAGAAGTTAATTCTTTATTTCTTCTTTTATGTGAGCAGTCAATATATGCTTACCAGGACGAAATCATAAGGGGATTTATTACCTTAAAGGGAGGTCATAGAGCCGGTATCTGTGGCACGGTAGTATATGAGGGGAACAGAATAAAAGCCATTAAAGACATTTCTTCGATCAATATAAGGTTTTCAAGGCAGGTGGAAGGTTGTGCTCAAGACATATTTCAACAGCTGATAAGAAATAGACAGGATATTTACAACACATTGATTCTGTCGCCTCCCGGTTGTGGTAAAACCACTATTCTAAGAGACTTATGCCGCCTGATAAGCCAGGGACTTGATAATAACAGATTTAAGGGACTAAGAACCGCAGTTATAGATGAACGCTCTGAGCTGGCTGCCAGCTTCAGGGGAGTGCCTCAAAATGATTTGGGACCAAGAACCGATGTACTGGACGGCTGCCGGAAAAGCCAGGGAATTGAAATTATGCTCAGAGGCATGGCTCCCCAGGTCATTATTGTGGACGAACTGGGCGCAAAGGAGGATGCAGATGCAATACAGATGGCATGGAATGCCGGAGTAAGAATAATTGCCACCGCCCATGCATTCGGCCTTGAAGATTTCAAAAGAAGGTTGGGAGTCGGACAACTGGCTGCAAAAGATGGATTTGAGAGGATAGTCCTTCTCGGGATGGAAAACGGAAAACGATGGACAAGGGTGATAAGCGTAAATGGTGATGAACATAGCGGTATGGCTAAAGATTATTGGATGTCTGATGGTTTTTTCAGGATGCGCAGCTACGGGAATGAAAATGTCATCCAGGCTTGCCGAGAGACAGCGTGCGCTGGCAAAACTCATAGAAATCCTACTTAATCTTAGAAACCAAATCTGCGGTTTGGGTATACCGCTTTTTTTAGCTTTTGAAAATGTCGGGAAAGAGCCTATTAGCGGGGTATGGTCGGATATTTTTACTGAATGCGGGGTTATAATGCAACAGCAGCATATTGATGCAGGGGAGGCCTGGAAAATGGTAACCAGAAAAAACAGAGACAGCATTCCTTTGGAAGAGTCGGATTGGCAGGTGCTTTCTGATTTCGGAGAAATGTTGGGCAAGTCTGACAGAGAGAATCAGGAATCAGTATTGGATTTGGAAAAAGAGAACCTGGAAATGCTGGAGAGAAGAGCCGCAGAAGCCATAAAAACAAAAGGAAGGTTATACAGAAACCTGGGGATCCTTAGCGGAGCGGCAGTGGTAATTTTGTTTCTGTAGTTTAATATTCGATTAAAAAAACTTTGCTAAGCGGTGAGACTAAACATTACAGGTGACTGCCATCATATAGGCATGATTTATATGAAACAGGTAGCTTTTGCACAGTCTGATTAAGTGTGGGTGTATTGTGGATAAAGCCATTATTAGTCTTGTTTTAAGGGGATACTTGCATGAATGTGGATTTGATTTTTAAGATTGCGGCCATTGGCATTCTGGTATCTATTTTGAATGTAGTGCTTACTAAGTCTGGTCGTGAGGAGATGGCCATGATGACCACATTAGCCGCTGTAGTGGTGGTTTTATTGATGGTGGCAAAAGAAATTGTCAAACTGTTTGATACGGTTAAAGCCTTATTTGGTTTTTGAAAGGAATATTAAGCCTATGGAAGCAGAGCTTGTTCGAATAGCGATATTAGGGATTATTGCAGCCATTTTTGTAGTAATCATATCGGATAAAAATCCCGAGCTGGGAATTATGCTGGGGCTTATATTCGGGGTAATAGCTCTGATGATAGCCTTTGGAAAAGCCGGTACAATCATAAAAGCCCTGGAAGATACAATCAGCAGCTCCGGGATTGACGCAAAACTATTGGTTCCGGTTTTGAAAATTACGGGAATGGCTTACATAACACAGTTTTCGGTGGACGTATGTAAGGATGTGGGTCAGAAAGCCATAGCCAGCAAAATTGAAACAGTCGGAAAGATTATGATGCTTGTGGTGGCAGTACCTGTTGTAACATCGCTGATACATATTATTTCCAGCATTATATAGACAAATTCCTGCCGGCTTGCCGCTCCATACTCTGCTTAAAACGCCGTCAGACAGGCTGGTGATTACTCCCGATAGCAGCTTCCTGCAGTCATAAGAAGAAGGAGAGAGATACGTTGTGATATACAGAACGAAAATTCAGCTTTCAATTATTGTATTCCTTACAGTACTCCTTGCTTCAACTCCTGTGGCGGCCTATACAGATACAGGCGCAGAAGGGACGTTATACGAGGATATTATTGAGGAAAAACTAAAGATCAGCGAGATAAAGACTGTTAAAGATACAATCGACAAGGCACTGAGTAAATCACAAATATCAAAAGCCTATAATCTAAACTCAGAAGAAATAATAAGAAATGCCCTTAAAGGAAAGCCCCTTGATAGCTTAGAAGGTCTTCCCAAAATACTTAATGCTGTCCTGGGCAAAGAAATAAGGGTAAACCTTGTGCTTATTATTCAGTTATTGGCCATAATGCTATTGGGAGCGGTTATTCGAGCATTGCAGCCTTTGGAAAACGGAATACCCAATGAAGTGGCAAAACTGGGGGTTAACGGCATATTAATAATTGTTGCGGCTGTGAGTTTTGGCAGTGTTGTGGATATTGCAAAAACCACCATTGAAACCATGCAGTATGTTGCATCTCTTGTAATGCCTGCCCTTATTGCCCTTATGGCTGCTTCAGGGAGAATTGTTACTGTTACAGCCATGCAACCATTGATGCTTGTGGGAGTAAATATTGCATGCCAAATTTTTAAAACTGTTCTTCTGCCATTAACAGTGATGGCGGGGATCCTCTTTTTGGTAGACAGCGTATCTGAGCGTTTCAAACTAAATACTTTGGCCAAGCTTTTAAGAAGCTGTGCAGTATGGATTACCGGAGCAATAACATTAATGTTCTCAATATTTATGTCCATACAAAAGATTGCCGGCTCTTCAATAGATGCAGTAACCGTAAAAACAACCAGATTTGCTATCGGAACCTTCATTCCTGTGGCCGGAAAGTACATGACAGATGCTGCAGAGGCTATACTCCTCTGTACAGCTGCAGTAAGCAATATTGCAGGCATTCTTACTGTTATCGGTTTGGGACTGGTTTTCGTAATACCATTTATTAAAGTCTTTGTTATAATGATAGCCTTTCGTTTAGCCGCAGCTATTGGAGCACCGATATGTGATGAAAGCATCTGCGATGCATTAACAGATTCAGCCGGATGTATCTCAATAATGCTTGGAATAATGGGGGCTTCGTTGTTTGTAATTATTCTGCTGACAGGAACCCTGATGAATTCCTCAGGAGCAATGGGGTAGGGAAATCAGATGGATGTTTTAAGATCCTGGGTTGTTACTTTAGTATCGGTAACAATTGTATGTTCAATAATTGAGAGATTTGCGCCCCAGGGCAATCTGAATAAGTATGTAAAGCTTATTTGCGGATTGGTTGTAACAGTGGTAATAATTACTCCTGTTTTAAATCTGCTGAAAGGGGATTATGAAATTGACAGTATTGCATGGAACCAATATGTGAAAATGTCGGAAAAAGAGTTTAAGACCAGGGTGGCCAGGCTTCAGGAAGAAGATTTGAGTCAGATTCTGGAGGTGTACAGGGTATCTCTTATAAACGATGTTAAAACACGTTTTATAGGGCATAGTGAGTTTATTGTTTCCAATGTTGACGCAGTATTGTATGAAGACCCAAAAGATAAAAGATTTGGATTATTAAGAAACCTTTATTTAAATCTTGAACCGGCTGATGATAACAGAATGAAAACCATAAGCGTCAAAACCCTTGCTTATATAAAAAATCAGCTTATGGCAGCCTTTGCAATTGAAGAAAATCAGATAATAATTGACATTAGTGCGTTTAGTGGAGGGTAGGATTATGTTTAAAGGTATAACGGGTTTTTTTGTAAAGAAAAAAGGAAGTACCGAAAAAAGAAAACTTTCTGCCATAGAGAATCTGATAATAATAGTGATACTTGGAGTAATAATTATTCTGGCAGGCAGTTATTTAGCTAAATCGAATGATACTGAGGATACAATGAAAGAGGCCAGCAGCCTGTCAAGCCCTGACAAAAAAACAGTGCAATCCGGTTACTCTTTAGAGGGGCAGGAGATTGTCGCTGATATAGAAAGAAGATTATCAGAGCTTTTATCGAAAGTAGAGGGAGCCGGGCAGGTCAGTGTAATGGTTTATGCCGATACCGGAAGTGAACAGGTACCGGCCTATAATGATATACAGGATACCAGAAATGATGAGAGAGCCGATGGAAAATCATTGGAAATCAGTGAGACCAGACAGCTTGCTTTAGCGGGAACAGATGAGCCGGTTATACTGAAAGTAATTATTCCCCAGATAAAAGGAGTTATTGTTGTATCAGAAGGAGCAGATGACATTCTTATTAAATCCCAGCTGAATAATGCAGTTTGCACTCTTTTAGGTATTCCTGAGCACAGAGTTCAGATATTGAAGCATAAATAGGATGACTATGTAAATATAATTTTATATAAGAGATTGTTTTATACCGATATTGTTTTAACGACATCACCCGTTTACCGAAATCAAAGTGCAATAACATCCTGAGGGTGACATAGCGGAGTCGAAGGAACTTTAACGGTACCCGAGCCGTTGAAACTCGAAGCAATGGATATAACCCGGGACAGCAATCTCTAAACCTCACCTAAGAGGTGGAAGAAAACATTATTCTCGTTATAGGAAGTGAGTATCTTTCTATAAAAGTGGTTGGAGGGAAAGGTATGAAAAGAAAACAAATTGTTGTACTTGGACTGGTACTGGTAATAATTTCAGTGGGAATATTGCAGTACAACTATAATTCATCAGGAGAGTCAGCTAATTTAGACCTGGCCCTCGATCAAGATAAAGATCTTGAAGAAATTCCGGGAGCAGCCGTATATGTAGAAAACTCCGAGGCTGATGTGGTTGATGAAGCTGTAGCCCAGACACAGCAAACAGGGGGTTTTTTCGCAGAGGCACGCATGGAAAGAGATAAAGCCAGAAGCAAACAAAAAGACGAATTGATGGTTTTGGCCCAGGCGGCCGATGGAACCATCGCAACCTCCGGAGGCATGAATTCTCTGGAGGCACAGGAACAACTGCTTGCCATAATCAGGAGAGCAGAGGCAGAAAACACAGTAGAGACTCTGGTAAAGCAGAAGGGTTTTGAAGATGCATTGGCTTACATGAGTGATACCGATAATGTGGATGTCTTAGTAAAAGCATCCAGCCTTACTGCTCAGGATGTAGCCCAGATATGTGATATAGTTGTACGCCATGCCGATGTAACCATGGATAAAATAACTGTAAAAAACGTTGACTAATAATAAAAAACCATACTAAACGCCAAATCTGTCTATAAAAAGCAAAAAACGTACCTTTGGTACGTTTTGTTTTTATGTTTTAATTATAGAATATTATTCCGCATTATTCTGCTGACATTGCATTAAAAGCCTTTTGAAGCTGTGATTTCTTTCTGGAGGCGGTATTTTTATTAATAATATTCTTTGAAACAGCCTGATCCACCTTTTTTATGGCAATCTTAAGCAAATCTTCGGTTTCGGGAGACTTTGCTTCAATAGCCTCGCGATATTTACGAAGAGTTGTCCTAAGCTCAGATTTCTTCATACGATTATGCAGATTCTTAGCCTCACTGGTTTTTACTCTCTTAATGGCTGATTTAATATTAGGCATTACGTTCACCTCCTACTGCTTTGTGCAACACACAATATAATATCACGAAGTTTTTCCCTTTGCAAGAATTTTTAGTACGAGAATTAAAATTTATTAATTACAATATTAAATGATGTATGATAAAGCCTTTTAATGCCAGGCGGGACTTGACTATATAATGAAATATAATATAACATAAGGAGATAGAAATTTAAGTTCATCAGGAGTGGAAGCATGGATAAAAAAGGTACAATATTAAGCGGAATGCGCCCCACCGGGGCTCTGCATCTGGGAAATTATTTCGGAGCTTTAGAAAATTGGGTAAGGCTTCAGAATGAATATGACTGTTATTTCTTTGTTGCTGACTATCATGCCTTGACTACAGGCTATGATAATACCGATGATTATAAAGATAATATTACCAATTTGTTGGTGGATTGGCTGGCAGCAGGCCTTGACCCTGAAAAATGTACATTTTTTATCCAAAGCTGTATAAAAGAGCATGCGGAACTGCATTTGCTGTTTTCAATGAATTTGCCGCTATCCTGGTTATACAGATGTCCAACCTATAAGGACCAGCTTAATCAGTTGAAGGATAAAAACATTACTACTTATGGTTTCTTAGGTTACCCATGTCTTATGGCTACAGATATTCTTATGTACAAAGCGGATTTTGTACCGGTGGGAGAGGACCAGCTTCCTCATATAGAAATAACCAGAGAAATTGCAAGAAGATTTAATTTTCTATACAATTCTGAGGTCTTTCCGGAACCCCAGCCACTGTTAACGAAAGCTAAAGTTCTGCCAGGGCTGGACGGACGAAAAATGAGCAAGAGCTACAATAATACCATTGCATTATCAGACAGCCCTGATGTGATCAGAAAGAAGGTAATGAGCATGGTAACAGACCCGGCCCGTATCCGCAAAACTGATCCGGGGCATCCTGAGGTTTGCTCGGTATTTTCATACCACAAACTCTTCACAGAGGACCGGGCAGATGAAATTGAGCATAACTGCAGAAATGGTGAGATAGGCTGCGTTGCATGTAAGAAAATATTATCCGAAAACATTGCCAAGCTAATGACACCAATTTATGAGAAAAGACAGGAATGGCTGAAACGAACAGACGATATTAAGGATATTATCATTGAAGGAAATAAAAAGGCCAGGATGAAAGCAGAAGAGACAATGGCTGAGGTTCGCAGGGTAATGAAAATTGATTGGATTTAAGGGGATACCATGAAAAGCGCACTGACCGATGCTTGTACCTTAAAACTTGAAAATTTTGAAGGTCCCTTTGATTTATTGTTCTATCTGATAGAAAAAAACCAGATAGATATATATGATATCCCTATTCTGGAAATTACAGAGCAATATCTGGATTATCTCAGTGCAATGCAGGAGTTGGATTTGGATATTGCTTCAGAGTTTTTGGTTATGGCGGCAACTCTGCTTCATATTAAGTCCAGAATGCTTCTGCCGAAAAGAGAGCCGTTAGTGGAAGAAGAAATGGTTGATCCCCGTGAAGAACTGATTATAAAGCTTTTGGAGTATAAGAAATATAAAGAATGTTCGAAAATGCTTGCTGACAGAGAGAAAAAGTGGAGCGGTGCCCACTTTAAGCTGCCGGAGGTTATTCCTGATATAGTTGCACAAGAAGAGCTGGAAGTTTCTCCTGAAACCCTCAGAATGTGTATGATGAGTGCATTAAGAAAATATCGGGACAAGATGGATGATGTTTCAAAAAAAATGAAACGAATTTTAAATCAGGAAAAAGTATCACTGAGATCTAAAGTAAAAGAGATTCTGGGATTCTTAAAAAATGGAGTAAGGTTGTGTTTTTCAAAATTATATAACCACAAAGAAAAAAGCCGTCTGGAAGTTGCTACCGGATTTTTGGCGGCATTGGAAGTTGTCAGGACAGGACAAGCCTCAATACATCAACATGTTGACTTTGGGGAAATATACCTGACACCAAATGAGAAGAACAAGAATGATAAAAACCCGGTGTCATTAATAGAGGATGAATAATATGGGTTCCATAAAAGATACTGAAATAATAATAGAAGCTTTGCTGTTTGCCTCCGGAGATCCGGTACCATTAGAAAAAATAGCTGAGATAATCGGCCATGACAAAAAGACCACAAAGGTTATTATGGCAAATCTGCAATATAAGTATCAGAATACCCCCCGGGGTATTCTGCTAAGGGAAATCAACAATGCATATCAGCTTTGTACAAAACCGGAACTTGATGAATATGTACAGCAGCTGGGTACTATAAGAAGAAAGCAGGGGCTCACACCTCAGGCGTATGAAACACTGGCTATAGTGGCATACAATCAGCCGGTAACAAGGGCTTATATAGAACAGATAAGAGGGGTAAACAGCGATGGTGTTCTAATGAAACTGGTGGAAAGAAACCTCGTTGAAGAAGTAGGGCGTGATGATACTCCCGGAAAACCCAAACTATATGCTACAACTGAGGAATTTCTTCGCGTTTTCGGTTTTTCAAGCCTCAAGGAGCTCCCACCACTGGCAATGAATGAAATACCTGAAGTATATGAAAATGTTCCGATGGATTAAAAATACCTGGAATAATTTACTATAAGCCGGAAAACATATAGTACGGAGGTACGTATGGTTTTTCTGGCTATTTTTATAGCATTTATTATACTTATTATAATAACGATATTTTCAAAACTCTCTTTTATTATCGGGATTTCTATTGATTCCAAAGGTTTTAACATGGAGATTAAGGTAATGTTGTACCGAATTCTCAAACTCTTCTCCTGGAATTTCAAAGAGGGAGGGCTGGACTTTTTCTTAAAAAAGAAGAAGCAAGTCCCCAAAGATAAAAAAAAGAAAAAAGGTAGAATTTCAGCCGTATTAAATCTTATTTTTTCAAAAGATACCTATAATCATCTAAAAAAAAATATGGAAGTGTTTATACTCTCGGTAAAAGGCCGTCTGTCTACAAAAAACGCTGCATTGACTGCCCTGCTTTACGGTAATATATGGAGCGTCATCGGGGTATTAATACCTTTTATTCCTCAGAGAAACCTGGTTTTGGATTTCTATCCAGATTTCCAGAAAGAAACCCCCGATTTTCATATTTCCTGCATATTAAGAGCGAGAATCATCCATATTATAAAACTGATAGCCAATGATTATATAGACAGAATAAGGAAAGGAGAAAATGAAAAATATGGGACAGCATCCAATTGAAGAACTGATGAAAACAGCCATGGAAAGCATTAAAGAAATGGTAGATGTAAATACTATAGTAGGTGATGCGGTTCAGACAGTAGATGGAACTGTCATTATACCTGTTTCAAAAGTAGCGTTTGGATTTGCCGCCTGCGGCGGAGAATATAGCAATACAAAAAGGCCGGAAGGCAGTTCTTTTCCTTTCGCCGGAGGCAGCGGCGCAGGTGTTAGTATCAATCCTGTTGCTTTTATGATAGTAGGCAGAAATAACACAATAAAAATGATTCCTGCATCACCCCATGCCGCACTGGACAGGGCTTTGGACAATATACCCGGTATCATCGAACAAATCAAAAAAGCTTTTGAACCCGGCTGCAAGAAAGACAAAGAACAAAAACAGAATGAAAAGAAAGAAGAGGAAAAGCCAATTGTTGAAACAGTTAATATTAATGCTGATGATGAAGAAAAATAAAGACGTGTATAAAAGTGCTCCTGATATTGTCGACATGTAATCTAAAAGTTATAGATTCCTTTTACAGAAAATTTCTGTAAGTGTGCGAGAATAAAATTAAAAGGGGCCTCATCGATTTTTTTCGATACAGCCCCTTTTATGATGCTAATCTTTAATTATTTATTCTGTTGTTGGTTTGTGTCATACTGAGGATACTGGTTTCCTGTATAGGTCTGGAATACCTTTTTGACTATATTACCGCCGATCGTTCCGGCTTCACGAGAAGTTAAGTCACCATTATAACCTTGCTTTAAGTTAATGCCAAGCTGGCCGGCAATCTCATACTTCATGTTGTCAAACTGAGTTTTGCTCCTGTTTGAATTGTTATTTGCCATTAATCTCACCTCCTCAATGCTTATTATTGCTCATGTCAATCGATTTATAAGTAGAAAGTTATGGTGAAAACGGAATAATCATTTAATAGCCTAATCACTTTAAACAATTTATTTTGTTTTTGCGGGCTTTTAGATAAAATCAAGAAATATTTGACAAATTTCATCAAATTATGAGAAAATAAAGAATATAATCTGGTGTATATTGCAGAACATTTGTTGTACCTGTCATGATATTGTGGTATATTCTAGTATAGGTACATATATTGTGTGTTTTTGTCGTACCCAATTTTACTAATGATAAGATGGTTGCCATAAGCCATTTAAAGGAGTGATTCTGTGCTGTCAAATCTTTTGTTTACGAAGAATAATATCCAACAAGGTCTTGATGCCGCCTGGCTCAGAAATGATGTTATATCGCAAAACATAGCTAATGTCGACACACCCGGATATAAAAGAAAAGTAGTTCGATTTGAAGAATATCTTGATAATGAAATGAAGACAAGCCGGATTTCACAGGGAATGACTAAGATATCCTCACATGGTATGCATATTACTGAAGATCCAACAAATTCTTCATACAGAAGTGATGGGAACAATGTGGATATCGAACATGAAATGGCATTAATGGCTGCTAACAGTATTAGATATAATACGTTGATACAAAGGATGAACGGTGATTTTCAAAAGTTGAAAACTGTAATCAAGGGGGGTAGATAATTATGGGACTTTTTGATTCCTTTAATATCAGTGCATCGGCACTTACAGCCCAACGCCTTCGCATGGACGTAATATCTCAGAATATTGCTAATGTGAACACCACCCGAACAGAGGACGGAACTCCATACAGAAGAAAGACAGTTGTCTTTCAGGAAAAAGAGTCGGAGGTGCCTTTCTCCCGTTACCTGTCGGAAGAAAGCCGCAGGCGCTTTTTTACTGGAGGCGGAGTAAGAGTTACAGGAATAGTTGAAGACCCCTCACCTTTTAAAGAAGTATATGACCCCAGCCATCCTGATGCAGACGAAAATGGCATAGTCAGGATGCCTAATGTTGAAATAGTAACCGAGATGGTTAATATGATATCTGCAACACGCGCTTATGAAGCCAATATTACTGCATTGAACGCATCTAAATCAATGGCAACAAAGGCGCTTGAAATCGGCCGCTGATGTTTGCGGGCAGGAGGGTATTAATAAATGGCAGTACAAAGCGTTAATTCAATAAATAATACTATGGCTTCACCTGTCAGGAATGTTAATAATCCTGACCAAAGCATCAGTTTCAAGGATATCATGATGGATGCCCTGAATAATGTCAATGCTCTTGAGCAGGAGTCTGCCGGGATAACAGAGGATTTTATTTCAGGAAGAACCGATAATATACATTCGGTTTTGATAGCAGCTGAAAAGGCTTCTATATCTCTCCAATTTATTATGGAGGTTCGCAACAAGGTTATAGAAGCATATCAGGAAATTATGAGGATGCAAATATAACTATTGATTTTTACCACAGATAAAGCAGGAGATACTATAGAAAAAACCTTGATCGGAGGGTAATCTATGCCGGAAGGAATAAAGAAACTTTTTGATAAAATCAAGAGCTTTTGGGGTAATCTTGAAAAAAGTCAGAAGGTCAGAATATTTGTAATGGCCGGGGTTTTATTGTTTGCGGTTGCAGTAACGATGGTACTTACACTGAAAGTAGAATATGTACCGCTTTTTGATACCTCTGAGGAAGTCAATCTCCAGCCGGTTGTCTCATATCTGACAGAAAATGATATTAAGTTTAAGAAAGGCGATAATCAGATTTTTGTTGACAGCAGGCGGAAAAAGGATATTGAGTTTGATTTGACCACACAAGGAGTAGTCTCGCCGGAGGTAACTTTTGCTGATACCTGGAGTAAACTATCCTTAACGGCAACAGAGAGTGACAAAGAGAATCTTTGGAAAAATTACGTTACAAATGATCTTGTATATAAACTAAAAAAATTTGAAAACGTTGAAAATGCTACTGTTCAGTATTCTAAACCAGAAAAAACTTATTGGGTAAAATCCGGGTCGGAGGATCAACAGGGAAGCGCATATGTAATGTTAAAGACCAGGGAGCCGCTTACTCCAAATCAGGTAGATGCAGCAGCCAGGGTGGTGGCTGCTTCGCTTGGTATCCCTGCGGAACAGATTATTATTGTGGATCACAAGCTGAACCCTTTATCACGGGACTATAATCAGACAGATATCCTTAAAGCCAGCAGCCAGGATGATATGCGGCGTCAAAGACAGCATGAACTTGAGAATAAAGTATATGACTTTTTTAAGATCGGTGTAGCGCAGAATGAGTATTTTGATACCATTAGCGTTTCAGCTAATGCAGTACTGGATTTTGATACATTAACCAGCTCCTCCACAAAATACGATCCGCCGATTGCAGAAGAGGACGCAATACTTAATGAAGAAATACTTGAAGAAACTTTAATTAATGGTGATGCAGGAGATATACCGGGTACCGATACCAACCCGCAAGGAACAATGACATACCAGACCGGTGAGGAAGGAAATTCCAGCTACAATAAAAACCATGCTGTTCGGGAGTTCCTTTATAACCAGACAAATGAGCAAAAAGAGAAGGCCGTTGGCAATCTTATTTACGAACAATCTACCATGTCGATTTCATTGTGGTATGGAAAGCATATTGAAACTGCTGACGGCCTCACTCCGGAGTATCTGGAGCAGGTCAGGCAGTCTGCCTATGCGGCTACAGGAGTTCCGGTAGAGAATATAACAGTCAGTGTGCAGAAATTGGCAGCCGAACCCCCAGTGGAGGTTACAATTATGGATACCGTTGGGCAGCTCTTTGATGAATTCGGTTTCTATGCATTAATGCTTATTCTATTAATTGTTATGGTTATTACCGCAATGCCGAAGAAGAAAGCTGTATCCCAAGAGATTCGAACTGCTGCATTTGAAGCGGCTGCTGCCGGAGAAGGGGCTGGCACAGAGGCTTTTGAAATTATTCAAGATATAAATTTACAGGAAGAATCAGAACTTAAGAAGCAAATTGATAAATTCGTTCAGGATAATCCTGACTCAGTTGCCCAATTATTAAGAAACTGGATAGCGGAGGATTGGGAATAAGCTTCGTATTAGTTCTTTCCAAAGGCAGGTGGGGATATGGCGCTGAGAAGTGATGTCTTAAGAGATTTGTCAGGCAGGGAAAAAGCTGCCATGTTACTTATTATTCTGGGCCCCGAAAGGTCAGCTCAGATTTTTAAGCACCTTAAGGAAGAAGAGATAGAGCAGCTTACTTTGGAAATAGCAAACATCAGGACCGTTTCTCCATCAGAAAGAGAAAAGGTATTAAATGAATTCTACCAGATATGTCTTGCCCAGCAGTATATCACAGAAGGCGGTATAGGATACGCAAAGGATATATTGGAAAAGGCTTTGGGTACTGAGAAAACTATGGAAATCATAAATAAGCTGACGGTTTCCTTACAAGTACGGCCTTTTGATTTTGTCAGAAAGGCAGACCCGGCTCAGGTGTTGAATTTTATTCAAAGTGAGCACCCACAGACAATAGCTCTTATATTATCATACTTAAAACCTTACCAGGCGGCTGCTGTATTGTCGGCTCTGCCCCAGGAAAAGCAGGCAGATGTGGCAAAGAGAATCGCAACTATGGACAGAACATCCCCAGAGATTATTAAAGAAGTAGAGAGGGTTCTTGAGAAAAAACTATCAGCACTTGTTACCGAGGACTTTACCGCTGTAGGTGGAATTCAGGCCATAGTCGATGTATTGAATTCGGTAGACAGAGGTACAGAAAAGTTTATTATGGACTCCCTTGAAATTGAGGATACAGATCTGGCTGAGGAAATCAGAAAGAGAATGTTTGTTTTCGAGGATATTTTGCAGCTTGACAACAGGTCTGTTCAGCGATTCCTGCATGAAGTTGACAACAACCAGCTGGCTCTTGCCCTGAAAGGCGCAACTGAAGAGGTACAGAATCTGATTTATAGTAATATGTCAAAGAGATTAGCTGAGATGATAAAGGAAGATATCGAATATATGGGCCCGGTTCGGCTAAAGGATGTAGAAGAAGCACAGCAGAAGATAGTAAATGTAATAAGAAAGCTGGAGGATGCCGGGGAAATTATTATTTCACGTGGTGGAGGAGACGAAATAGTTGTATAACAATTCCTATGGCTATGGAATATATAAGCGTAATCAGGTGAATATAGGAAATCCTTATAAACAGGAGAGGCGTGAACCTAAACTATCTGTTGTAGAGGACGTTTTTGATGAGGTTACAATAACAAAAACTGACCCGGAAAAAGAGCTGGAAATCGGTCAGGATATAATTTATAAGGCTAAGGAGAATGCAGCTGTAATAAAGAGAGAAGCTGAGCTTGAGGCTGAAAGAATAATGGATGAAGCAAAAAAAAGCGCAGAGTTTCTTTTAGCAGAAGTTAAGCAGAATGCAAAAGAAGAGGGTTATACCTACGGTGAAAGGCTGGCACAGCAGCATTATAACGATCTTATAGCCGAAGCTACAGAATTCAGAGAGCAGAGCAAAAAGCTCTATGAAAAGACTCTTGCATCGCTTGAGCACGATATTGTTGATTTGGTCTTAAATATTGCTGAAAAAGTTGTAGGAGATGAAATTCGCAATAACCAGGAGGCTATTATAGGAGTAGTCAGAGAAACAATTCTTTCCTGCTGTAACAGGGAAAATATTGTCTTAAAGGTATCCAACGATGATTACGATTATGTTGTGGCTAATGAGGAAACTCTCCGCATGAATATAAAAGGGTTGGATGAGCTTGAAATAAGGAAAGACAGCTCTTTAGCCAAAGGATCCTGTGTTATTGAAACTGAATACGGATCAATCGACGGCAGTTGCGATACTCGCCTGGAAAGTATAAGAAAGGCTTTTTTTGAACTATTGGGTGATAATGGACGGCAATATGGATAATAGTATTACATTGGATAAGTATAAAAAACTATTAGACTCACGGAATTTTGTCCGATATTCAGGTAAAGTAACCAAAGTGGTAGGTCTCACAATTGAGGCTGAGGGCCCCGAGACGCATATCGGGGCCTTATGTCATGTTTTTTCACAGAATAACAGAATGGTACTTGCCGAGGTTGTCGGGTTTAAGGATAAAAAAGTTTTGTTGATGCCTATAGGGGATATGTCGGGCATTGGGCCAGGCAATCTTGTGGTGGCGGCTGACAAGGATCTTGCAGTAGGTGTTGGACCGAACTTGTTAGGCAGGGTTTTGGATGGGTTGGGAAATCCTATGGATGGAAAAGGCCCTGTAGATATAGAAAAATACTATCCGGTCAATAATATGCCACCTAACCCTATGACCCGGCCAAGAATTACGCAACCACTTCCTTTGGGGGTAAAGTGCATTGACGGGCTCATGACGGTGGGCAAAGGTCAGCGCCTGGGTATTTTTGCAGGAAGTGGTGTAGGTAAAAGTACTCTTATAGGTATGATTGCCAGAAATACCAAGGCTGATATAAACGTAATTGCTTTAATAGGAGAACGGGGACGTGAAGTTCGGGATTTCCTGGAAAGGGATTTAGGAGAGGAAGGACTGAAACGTTCGGTTGTTGTTATAGCCACATCAGATCAGCCCGCTTTGATACGCCTGAAAGGTGCTTTGGCAGCTACAGCTATTGCAGAATATTTCAGAGATTGTGGTAAGGATGTCCTTCTTCTGATGGACTCTTTGACTCGTTTTTCCATGGCACAAAGGGAAATAGGACTTGCTATTGGTGAACCTCCTGTAACGAGAGGCTACACTCCTTCGGTATATGCCATAATGCCTAAGCTGCTAGAGAGGTCTGGCACATCTTCCAAAGGGTCTATAACCGGATTGTATTCTGTATTGGTAGACGGGGATGATATGAATGAGCCTATAACAGATACTGCCCGGGGTATTCTGGACGGACATATTGTGCTTTCAAGAAAACTGGCACATAAAAATCACTATCCGGCCATAGATGTACTTGCATCTATCAGCCGTGTTATGACCGATATAATAGACAATGAGCATAAAGAATGCGCCAATGAGCTTCGCCGTAACCTTGCAATATATACCGATGCAGAGGATCTTATCAATGTTGGTGCATATGTAAAAGGAAGCAATCCGGAGATAGATTTAGCGATTCAATTAAACAATGGTATTAATGAGTTTTTGAAACAAGATACCTTAACACGCTTTTCATTTTCTGAAACTATTGAGCTGCTTAAAAAATCGGTTGAAAGATAGAAGCAGGAGATTAAATGGCAGGCTTTAAATTTCGCTTGGAAACATTTTTAAAACTTAAAGAGCAATTCGAAAAGAATGCCAAGAACGAACTTGGTGCAGCCATCATGAAACTTGAGGAAGAAAAATCTAAACTTAAAGTCATAGAGGATAATATTGATATTACCACTGATGACTTTAGAAAAGCATGCTCAGGAGTTATCCGGCCTGAAAAAATCAAGGATCTGAAAACATATCTCCAACACTTGCAGCATGAAAGAGACAAGCAACAGGAGATTGTTAAGCGGCAGCAAAAAAATGTCGATATTATAAGAGAAAAGCTCGTTGAAATAATGAGGGAAAGAAAGGTTCTGGAGAATCTAAAGGATAAGGAATTCCAGGAGTATTTAAAAGAGGAAGCTAAAAAGGAACAGCAGCAGATAGATGAGCTTGTCAGTTTTAAAGAGAGCAAGGATAACCCAGACCTCCTGGATGAAGGATAGGAACCCGATGCTTTTGACGGGTGTATATTTTCCGCCTCAGGTTTTGATGACCCGAACCCGTTTAAAACCGCAAGCTGGCTTTTGCTCCCTGAGCTTCAATGAAGTAGTCTAAAGCTTATGCAATTGCCGGCCTTTTTGATTTTATGTAACGGGTGAAATATTGCAAAGAGGCTGTAAAAATGTGTATTTTCGACTAAGGAGCTTATTAATGGCAGATAAGGAAAGGCAAGAGGAGAAAACCTCCTTGCAAGAACATAACAACGAATCAGAAAAGCCCGGAGGCTGTTTACATTCAATAATTGTGGTGTTAATAGCTTTTTTGGTTATTGCCGTTGTTTTTGTCGGGGTTTTTTATTTTGTAGTCAATAACAATATAAATGGTATGGCTGACTCATTAAAGCCCCATATAAAAAATTATTCTGTTTTGAAAATATTTTTGCCAAAGGATTTAGCCGATTATGATCCGGATGATCCTAAGTATCTGACTGATAAGCAGATTTTGGGGAAATACCAGGAATACCGTGAAAAAGTCAGGAGCCTTACTGAAGAACTTAATGAAGCTAATAAGACTATCGAAAACATTAAAACAGAAATTCAGTCGGCATCTGATATAGAAAAAATTGCTGAAGAAAACAGACAGCTTTTAGAAACTATAGAGGCCGAAAAAGAGTTGTTGGAGGCTACCAGAAAATCGTTGGCAGAGCTTATTGCCAAAGGAGACCCTGAAGGCTTTAAGAATTACTTTCAGAAGATTGACAGGGCAGCAGCTGAGGCTGTATATGCAGAAATTATGAAAGAAGCTGCAGTTAGTGAAGAAAAAAAAGCACTGGCAAAGCCATTTTCAACTATGAATCCTCAAGGAGCAGCAAATGTGCTTACTGAACTGTTTTCTTCCGATAAGGAAGCAGCCCTGGATATTTTTGAAGGTATGGGACCAAAAGTTATGGCTCCAATTCTTGAAAGAATGGATGCAAAAGTTGCAGCTGAAATTTACAGTTTGCTATCCGGCCGAAGGCTGGCCGGTGATGCATAAATAAAACTGCCCTTTTATAGGGTAAAAAAGGAGGTGAAAAAGATGATTCAGAGCAATTCAGTCAATGCCATGCAATTAATTCCCCAAGCACCGGATAAGGCAAAAACCGGGAAGGCAAAAGGGCTCATATCAAGGGATGATACCTTTATGAATATGCTCAATGAGAGAATTGCAGCTAAAAAAGACCTAAGATTAAAGGGTCAGCACGTTGAAACAAAAAACAATATATCCAAAAGCCATGTATTGATGGATAATGCCAAACCTGTAAATGATACAAAATCTAAACCTGAAACAAAAAAACATAGCGATGAGCCTAAAGATGTAACTGACACATCTAAGCCGGAGGTGAAGAAAGAACAGGAAGTTGAGGGAATAAAAAAAGAAAGTGGCCGTAAAGAGGAAATTCAGAAAGAGATTGTTTCTCTTGAAGCATTAATTGCTTTATTAGAGGAACTCATGGCTCGGTTGAGCATAAAGACTGTTTCAGATATTCCCACAACGTCAAATACTCCACAAGAATCAATTCTGTTGGCTGAAAGTAAAGAAATTTCTCCTATGGAGCTGTTAATGGCTCTGGTTGGGAAAGATGCTGTAAAACTAAAGGAAATGATGGGTGAGTTGGGCGAAAGTACAAACAGCCCTGGAATCCATGAACTTATGGAAAAAATTCAATCCCTTTTGGAGAAACTTGACAAAGGTCAGAATATGCCCCCGCTGAAAGCTGAGATTGTTGGTGAAAGTGTAAGTCAGGAAGAATTGATTCAGCAACTTAAAAGCCAGTGCCTACAACTGATTGATAAACTTAACCAACAGGTGTCAAAGCTGGATGTTTCTCTTAACCAGGAGCTTGTCCGGGAAGAACAGGATTTGAATGAATCAATAAAGGTTGAACCAGGTGCTCAGCAGGAGACAAAAGATACTCAGAATGATTTTACCGCTCTTGCTAAAGATGCTGATTCGTCCCATGTGAAAATAGCAGCTGAGATGGAGGAACCTTTTGAAAACATTATTATTCAGAACCAGATACCCGAGGGAAGCCTGAGTCAGCCGATAAGCATTGAAAAAACGCAGCTGCCTTTATCCCAGAAGCCTCTTGCCAATACAGTAACAAATCAGGTAATGATGAAGGTAAAACTTATGGCAGGAGAGAACAAACAGGAAATGGAGATACATTTGAAACCGGATAGTCTTGGCAGGCTCTCCCTTAAGATTATCCATGAACGGGGGGAAATATTGGCTAAGATAACTACCGAAAACCAGCAGGTAAAGGAAATTCTTGAGAGCAATATGCAAATGCTTAAAGATGCTCTGGAAGAGAGCGGCTTTAATGTTCAGAGCCTTAGTGTTTCGGTGGGAAATGGCAAAGAAAATAGCCAATACAAGGAGAATCGGGACGGGAAGGACAAAGTACAATCATCAGGCTTAGAACGGATGACAATTGTTTCTTCACAGGCAGACACTGATAGACTTCATTTGCGGGCCAGGATTGAAAAAGAGTATTTTAATGATACTTCTCAGATTAACATGACAGCTTAGTCCCCGGATTAATATTAAGGGAAGGAAGTGAAAACATGTCTGTAACATCAACAAATGATATTGGCAGGCAAAAAACAATCGAAGATATTATTGCCTCTCAGGCTGAATCCAGTGCATCCACCCGTAATACCGGGGAACTGGGGAAGGATGATTTCTTAAAACTGCTTATTACACAGGTTCAGAACCAGGATCCTTTAAACCCGTCCACTGATACCGAATTTATAGCACAGCTGGCACAATTCAGTTCTCTTGAACAGATGCAGAACCTAAACAGATCATTCTCCTACTCCACAGGTATTTCCCTGATGGGCAAGTATATTTCGGCAGAGGTGGATGATGGCTCAGGGAATGTTAAATTTGTCGATGGCCGGGTAGACACGGTGCGCATAATCAATGGAGAGATATATGCGGTTGTAGGAGAAGATGATGTACCACTGGACAAAATAACCTGGGTTGGCAGTGAGAACCTGGGCGCTGGCGGAGATGTTACCGGGTACAGCGGGATAATCGGTATGCTGGGTAAGGCTCATATTGTAAATGATGCAGGTAAAACCGGTTCTATCGAAGGAATAATTACAACAGTTGTCAAAGAAGCTACCGGTGTATATGCCAGACTGGATGAAGTGGAAATTCTGCCGCATAAGCTTGATTTAGCCGGTTTAGAGGATATTGAAACATATATTGAGGCAATGTCCGGTAAGGAAATCTCCTACAGGATTGAGGACGATTTGACGGGAGAAAAATTCAATATTAAGGGAATTTTAAGAGGTGGATACTATGGCAATGACGGTGAAATAAGGCTGATTCTTGACGAAGTTAAGGTCCCTGCCGGCAATATTTACTCAACCAGGAAAATTGATCTTTTATCCACCGAACAAATGCTCTTGAATGAAATCTTAAAGGAACTCAGAAATATGAATTCACCCGGTGATCCATCAGATAATGACAATCCGCCCGATGATTCTGAGGCGACTGAGTAACCAGATGGGAGGTAATGATATGAATATTAACAATCGCCCCATTCAAAGTATTCATCAGGTCGTCGGTACCGCTAAGCCCGCTGCAAAGGTTCCTGTTACTAAGAAAGGAGAAGATTTTTCTTCTATTCTAAGTCAGAAACTCAATGAAAGCCGGGAGGTAAAAATCTCTAAGCATGCGGCAATGCGTATTGAATCCCGAAACATCAGACTCGATTCTAATCGGGTTGAAAGATTAAAAAATGCAGTAGACAAGGCTTCGACAAAAGGCGTAAAAGATACGCTGGTGGTTATGGACGATATGGCATTTGTAGTAAATGTCAATGCCAGAACAGTAATAACTGCGTTAAACCAAAGTGAGTTAAAGGATAATGTTTTTACCAATATTGACGGAGCAGTATTTACCTGATTGTATATAGCTGAATAACTATAACACAAATTATTTTTATTATTAAGTCACATACAGCCGGACCCAACGGGAGGCTGTTCATTCCCGAATGATAGACGGAATGAAGACTTTCAGGAGGTTGATTTTTTATGATGATGTCAATGTTTGCAAGTGTTTCAGGCTTAAAGGCTCATCAGACCCGTATGGACGTAATTGGCAACAACATAGCCAACGTCAATACTGTAGGCTTTAAAGGAAGCCGTGCCACTTTTCAGGAGATTTTCTCCCAGACTCTTTCTTCTGCCGGCGCACCTGATGCATTATCGGGTCGGGGTGGTACTAACCCCATGCAGATCGGTCTTGGTATGAATATAGACGCAATTGATGTTCAAATGGGCAGGGGAAGTGTGCAAAGAACAGAAAGCCCTACAGATCTTTCCATAGAAGGCGAAGGCTTTTTCATTGTCAGAAGCGGAAATGAAGGTGCCTATAACTTCACAAGGGCAGGTAACTTCACCATTGACAAACAGGGAAATCTTGTTACCGCTTCGGGGCAAAATGTTTATGGGTGGATGAAGTATGAATACGGTGATGATGGGTATGAGTTTGATACCCAGGAACCCATCAGAGCCCTGAATCTCTATTCGGATATTTATAACAATAATAAGAGGATTATAGCCGCTAAGGTAACTACTGAAGCAATTCTTACCGGGAATCTTGACGCCACTGCTACACCAGTAGGCGGATATTCAGGTAAAGAAGGGCCTGTAGCAACTTTAGATACCCTTCTTGATGCAGTAAATGCTGATGGGGAACCAGGTAGTGACGGTATACCTGATGGTGGCGTTGCTAATTCAACAAATATTGATCCCCATTTCACAGTTCCTGTAAATGTATATGATCAACTTGGGAATGAGTATAAACTTACCGTAAAGTTTTGGAAAAACTTTACTCAGGGCCCAACAGGAGCCGGTGATGACACTCCTATTGAAACATCCTGGTACTATGTGGTTGAAGGCGGTTCAAATGCAACTGCAACCGACTCGGCAGCCGGATTTATAAAGTTCGACTCAAATGGGAAGCTGATTAAGGACGATATAACAAAATTTAATTTTAAACCGTCAATAGAATTAACACCAAGTATTTCAATAGGGACGGAACCATTTACATTTGAGCTTAATATGGAGCAACTTTCCATGTATGCTGATGATTCATCTGTTAAGACAACCCGGGTTGACGGTTATCCTCCGGGGACATTGGTTACCTTCAGCATAGGTGGTGACGGAATAATAACAGGAGTTTATGATAACGGCCGCCAGCAGCCTCTCGGACAAATTGCACTTGCAACCTTTGAAAACCCGGCAGGTCTTCAGAAGGTAGGCGCAAATCAGTTTGCACAGACAACAAACTCCGGTGATTTCAAGACAGGAAAGCAGCCAGGGAATGACGGTGCAGGCGTTTTAATTCCCGGAACACTGGAAATGTCCAATGTAGACCTTGCAAAGCAGTTTACAGAAATGATCATAACCCAGAGAGGATTTCAGGCCAATAGCCGTGTTATGACAACATCAGACGAAATATTACAGGAACTTTCAAATATCAAACGTTAATTAATTAAAAAGGGCTGTCCCGGTATTTAATCCCGGGGCAGCCCTGCATTCAGTTTTAAAGGAGGGAAAGTATGATACAGGTAACACGTATCAACAATACCCAGTTTGTAATCAATGCAGATTGGATTGAAACAGTTGAATCAACTCCTGATACAGTTATAACCCTCACCAACGGGAAAAAATTTGTTGTAGCTGAAAAGATTGAAGAAATAATAGACAGGGTAATTGAATATAAGCAGAAAGTTTTTTATCTTAACAGAAGGATTAATACTTCATCAATAAATGACGATAAATGACATAGAGTCTATCGTAAAAGGAGTGTCATATTTTGCAGGGCAAAACATTGTATACTATATTACTCTCCATTATAGCCGTTCTCACATTGGCTCTGGCAGTTATGGTGATTTTTGTATTTACTGCATTTAATGCTAAAACCGGAATATCTTCTTCCGCGGAAACGCCAAAACCATTAGTTGAACGTGCGGTGCCAAAGGAGGAACAAGTTGAGTTTCAGCTTTATGAGGATAGTAATGAAGCCATATTTAATATAAAAAGTACAGAAGCCCATCCTAACAGCTTTCTTATGGCCTCGGTATCCATAATATATGATGGGGGTAAAAGAAATAAGCTGGCCGAAGACCGCAAATTGCTTTTAGAAAAGAACTTAAGCATACTAAAACAGGCTTGTATAAAATATTTCATGAACCAAAGCTATGAGGACCTGGGTGGGGAAGATGCAATGGATAAAGCCCGTGCCTCTTTAAAAGTTACTTTTAATGAAATTGTGAGACCAGATGATTCGGAAGATATGATTATAATAGATGTAGTTTTTGATAAATGGATCAGACAGTAACAGGGGGGTAACTGGTGGGCGATATACTTTCTCAAAATGAAATAGACAGGTTACTACAACAGCTTAATACCGGTGAGCTCGATGTAAAAGAGTTTAAAATAGACACAACCGAGAAGAAGGTGCGTAATCATGACTTTCGTCGCCCGAGTAAATTCGCAAAAGATCATCTGCGCACTATACAGATTATTAACGAGAACTATGCGAGGCTTTTGACCAACTTTCTTTCTGGTTACTTAAGGACTCTGGTACAGGTGGATGTACAGACTGTCCAAGCTATGCAATACTCAGAGTTTACCAATTCAATAGCTAATCCAGCCGTACTGGGAATTATTAATTTTAACCCGATGCCCGGTTCAATAGTATTGGAGGTGAACCCCTCCATAGCCTATTCCCTGATTGACAGAATTTTAGGTGGCAGAGGATTTGCTATGGATAAAGTGAGGGGCTTTACCGAAATAGAACTGGCCATTTTAATGCGGCTTATATCTCAAATGCTGGGCTTGATGCGGGATCCGTGGGAAAATGTTATAAGTATCAAGCCAAGCCTTGACAGAATTGAGACAAATGCTCAGTTTGCTCAGCTTATGTCACCTAATGAAATGGTTGTATTAGTCACATTCACAGCAAAAATTGGTGAAGTAGAAGGTTTAATGAATCTTTGCATACCTCATATGACAGTTGAACCAGTAATGAGTAAACTTTCGACAAAACTCTGGTTCTCTCTTATAGAACATGGCTCAACCGAGGAAAGTAAAGAAACTATCGAGAAAAAGATAGAAGAGAGCAAGATTCCTGTTTCTGCGGTTTTAGGGAGAACAACCATCTCTGTACATGATTTTTTAATGCTGCAGCAGGGAGATGTTTTGTCCCTCAACACCGATGTAGATGGTAAGATAGAGGTAATTGTAGGAGATATGCTGAAGTTTTATGGAAAACCCGGAGCACGAAACAAAAGAATGGCAGTAAAGATTACTGATGTAGTTCGAGAGGAGGATTATTAATATGGGAGATATGTTATCTCAAGCTGAAATAGATGCCCTATTAAAAGGTACCGGTCTTGAACCGGAACCACAGAAAGAAGAATCGCTATCCTCTGAACCAAAGGCACCAAAGGAGTTTATACTGACTCCTGAAGACAAGGATGCTCTTGGAGAGATAGGCAATATTTCTATGGGAACATCCGCCACAACACTTTATACACTTTTAGGGCAAAGGGTGAGCATTACAACACCTAGGGTTGAAGAAACAACCTGGGAAGAGGTTGTAAAAAAGTTCGATAAGCCCTATATTGCTGTTAAGGTTCAGTATACCCAGGGATTAAAGGGCTACAACCTTCTGATTATAAAGGAAGAAGATGCCAAGATAATCACTGACCTCATGATGGGTGGGGATGGTTTTGGCAATGTTGATGCGGAATTCAATGATTTGCATTTAAGTGCAATAAGTGAAGCAATGAATCAAATGGTTGGTTCTTCATCCACCTCATTATCCTCAATGTTTGATAAGCGTGTTGACATATCACCACCCGAACCAGCTTTGGTAGAGGTGGGAGAAGAGGATGAGAAAATCCGGATAGATAAGGACACCAGTATAGTAGTTATCCTTTTTTCACTTAAAGTCGGCGACTTAATTGACAGCGAAATTATGCAGATTCTACCTATTTCATTTGCAAAAGAAATGGCAAACAATCTGTTGCATAAAGAAGAAACTGATACACAACCGGCAGTGTCTCAAACAACCCAGACACCACCAGGCCGGCCTGTTGAGTTTCAAGCTGAAATGCCGCAATATCAGCAACAACCTCAACAAATGCCTCCGACCCAGCAGGGTTCATATGGTTCTCAGCCTGTGCAAGGATATCAAAAGCCGCCCCAGAGACAAGAATTCCAACAGCCTGTGAACGTTCAGCCTGTGCATTTTCAGAATTTTGATGATGGCATGGCTAGTGTTGAACGAAAAAACATAAATCTTCTTATGGATGTTCCTTTGCAAATTGCGGTTGAATTGGGACGCACCACCAAAAAAATCAGAGAGATTCTGGAGTTCGGACAAGGTTCAATTATAGAACTGGATAAACTGGCCGGAGAACCTGTAGACATATTGGTGAACGGCAAGGCAATTGCCAAGGGAGAGGTGGTTGTTATTGATGAGAGTTTCGGTGTAAGAATTACCGACATAATACATCCTTCAAAACGACTTTAGAGTAGAATAATGACGAAAAGACTTTCATTTTATCACAATATCAATTATAATTGATAATAGCTGATTAAAAGTGGTATATCTTTAATATGTTTATTTTTACGGGGAGAGGATATGACCTATGGCAAGTATACTGATCGTTGATGATGCCGCGTTTATGCGTATGATGATCAAAGACATCCTTTCAAAAAACGGTTATACTGTGGTTGGTGAAGCCGAGAACGGCATTAAAGCAATTGAAAAATTCAAAGAAGTAAATCCTGATCTTGTTATCATGGATATTACAATGCCTGAAATGGATGGAATCCAAGCTGTAAAACAGATTAAAGCAATAGATGATTCTGCCAGGATTATTATGTGTTCGGCTATGGGACAGCAGGCTATGGTCATTGAATCTATCCAGGCCGGAGCAAGAGATTTTATTGTAAAACCTTTCCAGGCTGAACGTGTTCTGGAGGCCGTCAGAAAAGTTGTTGGCTAATCTGGCCCTGAAGAAGGGGGACTTCTATGTTTTTTGAGATGCTTGGAGTATTGTTTGCATTTGGAGCAATTTTACTGCTTTGTTATTATACTACCAGGATTATTGCCAAGAAAATGTCCGGCGGCACTAAAAACAAAAATATGAAGATAATAGAAACCCTTTCCTTGGGTCTTGATCGATGTCTTTATCTTATTCTCGTAGGGAATAAGTATTTTCTTTTTTTTGCCAGCAAAAAGGGTTTAGAACTTGTTTCAGAGATTAATACAGAAATACAGACTGAGGATTCATCGGAACAGGATGATACAACGAATGTATTTAATTTCAGGAAAATCTTTGATACCTATTCCGGATTGAGTGATAAAAAAGATAACGACTCAAGTGGGGGAGTTGAAGCGGAAAAGAGCAAAGAAACAGGGATTCAGCGAAACATTAATAGACTAAAGAAAATTAATACCAATAATCACTAAAGGGATGAATCATGCAAAAGAAAAAAGTAGTAATCTGTCTAATATTGACTCTGCTATGTTTTGCTTTGCTAAGCACCGTTGTCTTTGCCGCCCCGGGAATTTCCATTTCAGATGATGGAATTACTATTAATTCTACTGATGACCCGGAGGAAATCAGTGCCAGCATAAAGCTGCTGCTACTCCTGACGGTGTTATCGGTATTACCATCAATTCTCATAATGATGACTTCCTTCACACGCATAATTATAGTTCTCTCTTTTTTGAGAAGTTCTATGGGCACGCAACAAACACCGCCCAATCAGGTGGTTATAGGGCTTGCTCTATTTTTAACATTTTTTATTATGTCCCCTGTTATAGCTGATGTTAATCAAAATGCTCTGGTACCATTTACTGAAAACCGTATTTCATTGGAAGAGGCTATAGATACCTCTGAAGATATAATAAAGGCTAATATGCTAAAACATACAAGAGATAAAGACTTAGCCTTATTTGCCAGTATAGCTGAGGTGGAGCCGCCGGAGGAATTGACAGATCTTCCGCTGACGGTTGTGACGCCTGCTTTTATGATAAGTGAATTAAATACGGCATTTCGGATGGGGTTTATGTTATATATACCTTTCCTGGTAATAGATATGGTGGTGGCCAGTACGCTTATGGCTATGGGTATGATGATGCTGCCTCCGGTGATGATATCAATGCCATTTAAAATATTACTGTTTCTTCTGGTAGACGGATGGAATCTTTTAACTGAAACCATTATTAAATCCTTTGTAAGATAGCTGCTTGAAGTGAGGGATAAAATTGGAACAATACCTGCTGGATGTAGCCAGAGATGCTTTATTAACTGTTATAAAGATTGCCTCGCCGGTACTTTTGATTGGCCTGGTGGTAGGTTTGACTGTCAGCATATTTCAGGCTACAACTCAAATTCAGGAGCAATCACTGCACTTTGTTCCTAAAATTTTAGCCATGATAGTTGCTTTGCTTCTCTTAGGTTCATGGATGCTCACTACAATGAAAGAATTTACTTTGCGAATGTATGACAGTATGCTTCGGTTTATTGGTTTGTGAGGTGCTGTAAAACAAGGGGGTAACCATGACCATCATACCCTTTGATATATTTCAGAATATATGGACTATATTCTTGCTTGTATTGGTTCGCATTACAGGTATGTTTTTCTTATCCCCCATTTTTGGCAGGAGGAATATCCCTAATTATTTTAAGATAGGTTTCTGCTGTGTTTTTTCCATTATTACGGCAAATTCTGTGCCTGTACCTCAACTGACTTATACATCTCTAACAGCGTATGCCGTTCTTATAGCCAGAGAACTTATATTAGGATTAATGCTGGGCTTTATCTCCTATTTGCTGTTTTCCAGCATTTATATTGCAGGTCAGCTAATAGATATGCGGATAGGCTTTGGTATGGTATCAGTGTTTGATCCTATCACAAACCTTCAGATTCCAATTACTGCTGACTTTTATGTTATAATAGCAACTGTAATGATGCTTATTACAGATGCCCATCATCTTTTAATACAGGCAATGGTAGACAGCTACAAGATTCTTCCCATAGGCGAGGCAGTATTTGATGGCGCTGCTATAAGTCAAGTTTTTAAACTATTCACTAATGTTTTTGCACTGGGATTTAAGATAGCGGCTCCTATAACAGTTTCAATTTTAATTACTGATATTTCGCTGGGGATTATCTCTAAAAGTATGCCTCAAATAAATGTGTTCATGCTGGGTATGCCTGTTAAAATAATACTTGGAATATCCATTATCTTAATTACTATCGGTGCTTTTAAGGGGATTGTGAATGTCATTATTCAAGGGACATATGAGGAGATGTATAATTTTCTGAGACAGGCGAAAGGCTCATGATTGATATTAACCTTCAGCTGTTTGCTGATACATCTGACAAAACAGAAAAAGCTACACCTAAGAAACGGCAGGACTTAAGGAAAAAAGGTCAGGTTATGCAGAGCAAAGAGTTGCCTACAAACCTGATTTTATTAATAATGTTTATTTCCATTAGAATACTTGGCAAAAGTCTTTTTACAGGTATCAGCAAAATTTTTAATATTTTTTTCACCCAAACTTCTGAATATAATCTGCAGGAACC
>FZPS01000185.1_pt167 | contig 34164 bp, 27 predicted proteins | sample 1817821 | NCBI WGS metagenome assembly FZPS01 (sample SAMEA104158645, study PRJEB21678) | metagenome | place: Germany | collected 2015-04-21
CATCTGTTTCACTCATGCCTAAAAGCACAAATTATAAAACAAAATAGCAATGATAACCTTTTCATAATTTTACATATAACATATAATAGCTACAAAAATAATTATTTTTTTTATAAACACAGCAAATAGCGTGCAAAAATATATGATTTTATAAAAAAATATTTAGACTTATTCTTTTAAGAGAAGTGTAACAAAAAAATATGTGTAATTTCGTATTTTGTTGTATCTTTGCGTTCAATTTAGAAAGTTAGAATCAATGAAACATATTCGAAATTTTTGTATTATTGCTCATATAGACCACGGGAAAAGTACTTTGTCTGATAGACTATTACAATATACAGATACTGTAGCAGAGCGTGATTTTCAGAATCAGCTATTAGACAATATGGACTTGGAGAGGGAGAGGGGAATTACTATAAAAAGCCACGCTATTCAGATGGAATATGAACATGAGGGCGAAAATTATATTTTAAATTTAATTGATACTCCAGGTCATGTTGACTTTTCATATGAAGTAAGTCGTTCTATTGCTGCATGTGAAGGGGCACTACTGATTGTAGATGCAACACAAGGAATACAAGCTCAAACAATTTCTGTTTTGTATCAGGCAATAGAAAATGATTTGGAAATAATTCCTGTTTTAAATAAAATGGACTTAGAGGCTGCTATGCCTGAAGAAGTCGAAGACCAAATAATTGATTTAATTGGTTGTGCTAGAGAAGATATTATACATGCAAGTGGAAAAACTGGTTATGGAGTTGATAAAATATTAGATGCTGTTATTAATAAAGTTCCAGCTCCAGAAGGCGATGACCAAGCTCCTTTGCAAGCATTAATTTTTGATTCTGTTTTTAATTCATACAGAGGAATTATTGCATATTTTAGAATTTTTAATGGAAAAATTTCTACCAAAGACTTAGTTAAATTTGTAAATACTGGAAAAGAATATGATGCAGATGAAATAGGTGTCTTAAAACTTGGTTTATCTCCTCGTGAAACTCTGTCTGCTGGCGATGTGGGCTACATTATTTCAGGAATAAAAACTGCTGCCGAAGTAAAAGTTGGAGATACTATTACTCATATCGAACGTCCTTGCGAAAAAGCTATTGAAGGTTTTTCAGAAGTAAAACCTATGTTGTTTGCTGGTATTTATCCTGTTGATGCTGATGATTATGAAGAACTTAGAGCTTCTATAGAAAAACTTCAGTTAAATGATGCTTCACTTACATTTACATTAGAGTCGTCGGCAGCTTTAGGTTTTGGATTTAGATGTGGCTTCCTTGGTTTGCTTCATATGGAAATTGTGCAAGAAAGACTTGATAGAGAGTTTAATATGGACGTAATTACAACTGTACCAAACGTTCAATATTTAGCTTACACAACAAAAGGCGAACAAGTAGTGGTCTATAATCCTTCTGGAATGCCAAGTCCAAGCCATTTAGACTATGTTGAAGAACCTTATATTAAAGGTAGTGTAATTACAAGAGCTGAATATGTTGGTCCAATAATAAAGTTGTGCTTAGATAAACGTGGAACGCTTTTAAATCAAGTGTATCTTGCAACAGATAGGGTAGAGCTAAGTTTTGAACTGCCTTTGGGCGAAATAGTTTTTGACTTTTACGATAAGTTAAAAAGTATTTCTAGAGGTTATGCTTCTTTCGATTATCATCAATCAGGATATAAAGAGTCGAAATTAGTGAGATTAGATATTTTATTAAATGGCGAAATGGTTGATGCTCTTTCTACTTTAACTCATATTGATAATGCTCAAGGATTTGGAAGACGTATGTGCGAAAAATTAAGAGAATTAATCCCTCGTCAGCAATTTGATGTTGCGATTCAAGCTGCTATAGGAAGTAAAATAATTGCACGCGAAACCGTAAAAGCTCTTAGAAAAGACGTTACTGCAAAATGTTATGGTGGCGATATTACTCGTAAAAGAAAATTATTAGAAAAACAAAAAGCTGGTAAAAAGCGAATGCGACAAATTGGTTCTGTAGAAGTGCCACAATCCGCTTTCTTAGCTGTGCTTAAATTAGATTAAAATATTTTATCTCATATCAATAACTTCTGCGTCAGGATATAAGTTGTTTGAATATTTTATTTCAGTATCTGGAATAGAAGGATTTTCTAAAAACTTTTGAATTTCGATTAAATAGCTAACTCCATCTTTACCAACATATCTTGCAGAATATATTTGCTTTTTAGTTTTATCAACTTTTAAAGTGATTTTAGAATATTTCTTATCTTCAATCACTTTTGGGTACATGTCTATTTCAACTAAAGGACGATTTGCTTCAAATTTATCACTTATATATTTTATTTTAAATTTGTTTTTGTAATCTTTTAATATAGTTTTTGGGTTCATCATATCTGCTTGGTTTTCTGAATTATCAGTAATGTTTATCTCTTCAGCATCTTTTAGATAAGTCCAATTAGTTTTACCGTCAGAATGAACAATTTGTCCCATTATGTCCAACTTATAATATCCTGCTTTGTAAGCAGCACTTCCAGAATAAGAATCTCTTTTCTTAGTTTGTAAATTTTCAACAAACATTTTAAAATCAACTTTAAGGCTTGTGTATCTGTCTGCTTTAGCAGCTATTTCATCAAGTAAAGCTGTTGCAGCAGCATCGTTTTGAGAGAAACTATTAGCATAAAATAATATTATGCTTAATACTAAAATTATTTTTTTCATCATTTCAAAATTTTAATTTAAAATTATTTATTACTTAAGCTATTCAAATATTGTTCCAAACTATATTCATCTGGAAATAAAACTTGTCTAGCTTTAGAACCTTCGTTAGGTCCTACTATATTTGCTGCTTCTAATTGGTCCATAATTCTGCCAGCTCTATTATATCCTATACTCATTCTTCGTTGAATAAACGATGTAGAGCCTTGTTGATGTCTAACAATTAGTCGTGCAGCTTCTTCAAAAAATTCATCTCTTTCGTCTGGGTTTATCGCACCGACACCTGATGAACCTTCTGCTATTTCTGGTTCTGGAAGTTCAAAAACATTTGGATAAGATTGTTGTTTGCTTATATGGTCAACAACTAACTCTATTTCTGGAGTATCAACAAATGCACATTGTATTCTTGTGAGTTTACCTGTACCAGAAATTAACATATCTCCTCGACCTATTAATTGATTAGCACCTGTTGAATCTAAAATTGTTTTTGAATCGTGTCCATTAGTTACTTTAAAAGCTATACGTGTTGGGAAGTTCGCTTTTATAACTCCTGTGATTACATCTGTAGAAGGACGTTGTGTTGCTACAATTAAGTGAATGCCAATAGCTCTTGCTTTTGCCGCAAGTCGTGAAATAGGAGCTTCAACTTGTTTGCCTTCTTGAACTATAATGTCGGCAAACTCATCAATAACAACAACTATATATGGCATGAAGAAATGTCCTTTATTAGGATTTAATTTTCTTGCAATAAATTTTTCGTTGTATTCAATGATATTTCTAACTCCTGCTTGTGTTAAAAGAGTATAACGCCTATCCATTTCTATACACAGCGAGTTCATTGCTGGAACAACTTTACTAACATCTGTAATAATTGGATTTTCTTCACCAGGAAGTTTAGCAAGATAATGTTTTTCTATTCTTCTATAAACAGAAAGTTCAACCATTTTTGGGTCAACTAAAACAAATTTTAACTGCGATGGATGTTTCTTGTAAAGTAAAGAAGTGATTATAGCATTTATCCCAACAGATTTACCTTGTCCTGTAGCACCAGCAATTAAAAGGTGAGGCGTTTTTGCAAGATTGAAAACAAAGGTTTCGTTAGAAATAGTTTTTCCTATTGCTACAGGTAGTTCATAGTTTGACTCTTGAAATTTTACAGATTTAATCACAGAACGCATAGACACAATTTCTGGTTTTGAGTTAGGAACTTCAATACCTATTGTGCCTTTACCTGGAATAGGAGCTATGATTCTTATTCCAAGAGCAGCCAAACTAAGCGCAATATCATCTTCTAAATTTTTAATTTTTGAAATTCTAACTCCCGGTGCAGGAACTATCTCATATAAAGTTACTGTAGGTCCTATTGTAGCAGTGATTCTCGATATTTCTATCTTGTAATCTTGTAAAGTGCTAACAATTCTATTTTTATTTGCATTTAATTCGTCTCTAGTAACATCAGATTTGCCTGTAGGATAGTCTTTTAATAATTCAATAGGAGGCATTTTGTAATATTCCAAATCTCTTGTTGGATCATAGTCTCCAATAAAATCACTATTGATTTCGTCATCGCTTAGAGCTTCTTCTTCGGTTTGCTCGTTTATTGCTAACTGTAAATTTTCTTCTGTTACAACTTCTTCAGGTTTGGCTTCTTCTTTTTCATTTTCATCATCATCTTTTTCATCTTCATTATCAAAATCTACTACATTTGGTATCATTTCAGAATTTTCATCGGTTTTTTCAGTTTCATCATCTTCGTCATTTTCTTTTCCTATTTCTTCCAAATCTTGTTTGAAGTTATCACTGTCATCTTCAAGCAAACCATCAGACTTAATTGTTTTTATATCATTTATTTTTATTTTGAACCAGTTTAAAGAATTTTTAAATGTGTAAATAGTTATAATTATTGCTGTAATAATTAATATAGTGTAAGTTCCTATTTCTCCTACTAATGCGTTGAGCCACAAATAAATAAAATATCCATGTGAACCGCCAACCATAAAATAATTATCTTTAAAAATAGCGGCAAGTGCAACGCTTAGCCAAATTGTAAAAATTAAACTTACAAAAAGAAAACGCCAAACATTTGTTAATTTTATATTTAATAATCTTAATCCAAAGACTCCAAAAATTAGAACAAACGAAAAAGACGGTAATCCAAACCAATTATAAATAAAGTGGTTTGATATTAAAGCTCCAATTTTTCCCATCCAGTTTTCTACGCTAAAGTCGGAATTTGTAAAAAGTCCTTGAAATCCAACGCCTAGCATGCTTTGGTCGGCTTTCCATGTGAATAGGTAAGAGGTAAAAGACAAACATAGAAGTATTGAAAAACCAAGTAGTAAAAGACCTAGACTTATTCTAAATTTTTCATCTTTGAAAAATCTAATAATATTATTGTCTTTCAATGACTTCTTTTCTTTTTTTTCTTTTGTATTTTTTGACTTTTTCGCCATGGTTCAAAATTAAAAAAAATCCCCATGTAGAGGATTTTTTTTTAATCTATTTATTTAAACAGGGTTGTTAATAAAATATTTTACAGTCCAAACATTCCGCCTAATTCTTCAGAGGTTTTAAGTTCGTAATCATCAGGAATAACAAATAGTCCACCTTTTACTTTGCCAGCTTTAAGTTCTTTAGCTGTCATTGTCATTGTAAGACCTTGTTGAGTCATAGAATACTCCATAAGAATTCCTTTAATTCCTTTAAAACCATTTAATTCATTTATTTTTTCAGGAACGTTAAATTCGTCAGTGTAATAAATTTCCACTACATCTTCGCCGTTAGTTACTTCAGCTTTTTTACATTTGTATCCAGCAATCATTTTTGTTTCGTCAATAAACTTAATTTCAGGGTCTTTCATATCTGCTTCGCTTAAAGCTTTGTCAATGTCTTCTTTTTCTTGCTTCATAGCAATTTTCATTCCCATAGCGTCCATAAGTATAATTACGCCACCTTTGTCAAAGTCAGAAATTGAAGCCATAGAATAAAAAGCTGATACTTGGTCGGTTCTCACTTTATTTCCACTAATGTAAGTAATGATATTGGTAGGCAATTGAGCCTTTGTCATTTCATCTAATTCTTCTTCAGAATCATAAGTAATGTCATAAGTAACTGTTCCTCTAAAGGGTTTTGCCTTTTTTTGAGAAAAACTAGAAAGGCTTAAACTAACTGCCACTAAAACCAAAAGTAATTTGAATGTTGTTTTCATAGAATATTAATTTTTAATGTTAAGCTTAAAATATTATACAATTATCATACCACAAAGATATAACTAAATTTTTGTAAATAAACATTTTTTTGTAAAAATTATTAAAATATTGTTAAGGGATTGGATTACAATGAACAGATAATATTCCAATCTTACTTTATAACAACATTCACAATCTTTTTAGGAACAATAATCATTTTTACAATTTGTTTTCCTTCAATCCATCTTTGTGTGTTTTCGTTGCTAAGAACAGCTTCTTCAATTTGTTTATTATCCAAATCAAGTGGCAGTTCTAATGTGAAACGAGTTTTTCCATTAAAAGAAATTGGATATTCAAAACTGTTTTCTACTGTATATGCAGGATTATATGTGGGCCACATAGCTTTTGTAATGCTTTCTTTATGACCAAGCAAATTCCACAATTCTTCGGTAATATGTGGTGCATAAGGCGACATTAAAATACAAAGTGGTTCTAAAATTTCTCTCTTATTGCATTTTCCTAAATCGTTAATGCAAATCATTAAAGCACTTACGCCAGTGTTAAATGCAAATTTTTCTATATCATCACTTAGTTTTTTAATTGTGTTATGAAGAATTTTTAATTCTGCTGCATTTGCTTTGTCATCACTTACAAAAAATTCATCATTATCATTGTGGAATAATCTCCAAAACTTACGAATAAATCTAAATACTCCTTCAATTCCATTTGTGTCCCAAGGTTTTGCTTGTTCTATAGGTCCTAAAAACATTTCATACATTCTAAGTGTGTCGGCTCCATATTTTTCAACAAGCTCATCAGGATTTTGAACATTGTGCATAGATTTCGACATTTTTTCTATTTCCCAAGAACAATGATATTTGCCATCTGCTTCTAAAATAAATTCTGCATCTTTAAATTCTGGTTGCCATTTTTTAAAACTTTCAATATCTAAAATGTCGTTGTGCACAATGTTAATGTCAACATGCAATCTTTGAGTTTCGTATTGGTCTTTTAAATTATAAGAAACAAATTTATTTGTGCCATTTATTCTGTAAACAAAGTTTGAACGTCCTTGTATCATTCCTTGGTTTATCAGCTTTTTAAATGGTTCTTTGTTTGGCACTAATCCAAGATCGTATAAAAACATATTCCAAAAACGAGAATATAATAAATGCCCAGTAGCGTGTTCTCTACCGCCAATGTATAAATCAACATTTTGCCAATAGTTAACAGCTTCTTCCGACACTAATTCATTGTCATTATTTGGGTCCATATATCTTAAATAATAAGCTGATGAACCTGCAAATCCAGGCATAGTTGATGTTTCAAGTTTGTGCCCATCGGCGGTTTGCCAATTTTTAGCTCTTGCTAATGGTGGTTCTCCATCGTCTGTTGGTAAATATTTATCAATATCGGGTAACTCAAGCGGAAGCTCGTCTATGCTCATTGTTTTAGGAATACCGTTTTTATAATAAATTGGAAACGGTTCTCCCCAATATCTTTGACGACTAAAAATTGCATCTCTAAGTCTATAATTAATTTTTGCTTTTCCAAGACCTAGTTCTGAAATTTTTGAATTCATTTTACTAATAGCTTCTTTAACTTCTAAGCCATTTATAAAATCTGAATTAATTAATATTCCGTCTTTTGAGTCGTATGATTCTGTCCATTCGCTTGTTGGAATAATTTTTTCGTTTGGATTTTTTATTACTTGAGTAATATTAAGATTAAAATGTTTAGCAAAAGCAAAATCTCGTGAGTCGTGAGCAGGAACCGCCATAATAGCACCTGTACCATATCCAATTAACACATAATCAGCAATATAAATTGGAATTTCTTGTTTTGTAAATGGATTTATAGCATAAGAACCTGTAAATTGACCAGACACTTTTTTCTCTGTCATTCTTTCAACTTCAGAACGATTTTTTGCCCAATTTATATATTCTTCAACTTTTACTTTGTTTTCAGCACTTGTTAATTCAGAGCAAAGTTCGTGTTCTGGAGCTAAAACCATAAAGCTAACTCCAAAAATTGTGTCGGGACGAGTAGTAAAAATTTCAATTTTTTTATCCGAATCTTTAATGTCGAAAAACATTTGAACACCTTCGCTTCGTCCAATCCAGTTGGTTTGAATATCTTTAACAGGTTCGGGCCAATCAATAGTTTGTAAACCTTCTAGCAATCTGTCGGCATAAGCAGTAATTCTTAGCGACCATTGTTTCATTTTTTTCTTTTCAACAGGAAAACCACCTCTAACAGAAAGACCATCAGCAACTTCATCGTTTGCTAATACTGTTTTTAATTTTGGACACCAATTCACTGTTGTGTCGGCAAGGAATAGAAGTCTATATTTCATTAAAACTTCTTCTTTCTCTTCTTTCGACATTGTATTCCATTGTTCAGCAGTAAAATCTTCATGCTCGTCGCAATATGCACTTACCGCTTTAGAACCTTGTGTTGCAAATATTTCTGTCAAATGTTTTATAGAATTTGCTTTATTAAGTTTAGTGTCATAGTAATGTTCAAATAGCTGAACTACAGTCCATTGAGTCCATTTGTAGTATTTTGGGTCGCTAGTTCTAACTTCTCTATCCCAATCGTATGAAAAACCAAGATTGTCTAGTTGTTCGCGATAGCGTTTTATGTTTTTTTCTGTAGTAATTGCGGGATGCGTACCTGTTTGAATAGCATATTGCTCGGCTGGTAAGCCAAAAGAGTCGTATCCCATTGGATGCAAAACATTGTATCCTTTTAATTTTTTATATCTGGAATAAATATCTGAAGCTATGTATCCTAAAGGATGTCCAACATGCAAGCCCGAACCAGAAGGATAAGGAAACATGTCGAGCACATAGTATTTAGGTTTTTTATTGTCAATTTCAACTTTATAAGTTTTGTTTTCTTTCCAGTAAGCTTGCCACTTTTTTTCTATTTCTTTGAAATTATATTCCATAATCAATAAAATTTTGTGCGAAATTAAAACTTTTTATGTATAAAAGCTTCTAAATATTCAAAAAAACCAATTAGAATAAGTTTAAGTTCTAATTATTATTTATAACTTTGCAGTAAATTGTAATAAATATGAAGAAATCCGTAATTTTAATTTCGCTTTTATCAATAGTATTATATTCTTGTAATTCAGGTTCTTATAAAACTGTAGCTTATGCTCATGGACAAGCTGGCGATATTATTGTAGTAATGAATAATCAAGCTTGGGACACAGAAGCAGGCGATAGTTTGAGAAAAGTATTTCATGAATATGTTTCAGGTGTGCCAATGGAAGAACATATGTTTGATTTACATCAAATACCTAGAGAACAATTTGTAAAAGGAAATAAACTTCATAGAAATGTAATTTATCAAGAAGTAAACTCTTCTATTGAGCAAGCAAGTATTAAGATTTCAAGAAATAAGTTTGCAATGAAACAGGTTTTTGTAGAAATTGCAGCACCCAACCAACATGAATTTGCTAAAATAGTTGCACAAAATAAGAAAAAACTTGTTGATATATTTCTAGAAGCAGATAAGGCAAGATGGATAGAGACTTTAACAAAATATACCAACAAGATTGCAAGTAAAAGAGTACAAGAAAGATTTGATATTTTTCTACGTATTCCTTCATATTATAATATTGAAGAAGACAGAGATGGATTTATGTGGATATGTAAGGAAGCAAAAAATTATAGTACTAATATTTTAATTTATTCTTGGGAAAAATCTGATACAAGTGTTTTAACAGCCGAATATTTAATTTCTATGAGAAATTTAATACTGCAAAACAATATTCCCGGAGAAAAACCTAATTCTTATATGACAACAGAAACAAAATATGACTATCCTGAATTTTCTTTACTTATGCACAATTCAATGCAAACAGGCAAACTAAAAGGCTTGTGGCGAGTGCATGGCGATTTTATGGGTGGTCCTTTTGTAAGTTATACAAAAATTGATGAACCAAGAAATAGATTAGTAACAGTAGAAGGCTTTGTTTATAGACCTAATCAAGAGGTGAGAGACCTTATTAGAGAGTTAGAGTGGACTTGTTCAACTTTTGATATAACTTTTTAATTTATCATATTTTGTAAAAATGTAAAATAATAATATTTTTGTAAAAAATTAAATAAGAAAAATATGAATTTGAATAAAGTGATGTTAATCGGTCGTTTGGGCAAAAAGCCTGAAGTAAATTATATTCAACCAGATTTACCAGTAGCAAAATTTTCTTTAGCTACAAGCGAATATTATAAAGACAAAACAGGAGCTAAAATAGAAAATACAGAGTGGCACAATATTGTTGCTTGGCGTGGGAATGCAAAGTTTGCCGAAAATTATTTAAACAAAGGCATGCTAGTTTATATTGAAGGCAAAATTCAAACTAGAAGATGGGAATCTCAAGATGGAACTGCACGTTATGTAACAGAAATTGTTGCTGATATTCTTAGAATTTTAGAAAAACGCGAAAATAGAGAATTTACTCAAAATTCTCAAACTCAAAATACAGAAGCAAATTCTAAAAGCAGCTTTGATGAAAGCTCAAAACAAGAAAGCCAAGACTTTATGGCTGATGATGATGTTTTTGGTGGTGATGATTTAGGAAATAATGATATCTTACCCTTTTAATTAACATAATTATACAACTTTGGACCCTGAACCGTTTATAAATTCTATTATTTTACTTAATGCAGCTTTTGATACAAAAGTTGTTATAATAGAAGCAATTGCAATAGTGGTTTTATTATTTTGCTCAGGAATGATTTCTGCTAGCGAAGTAGCTTTTTTTAGTTTATCAGCAAAAGATTTACATAAATTAAAGAAAACTTCACCAAAATCGTTTGAGAGAATAGTTAGACAATTAGAAAGACCAAATTGGTTGCTGTCAACAATTCTTATTGCAAATAATTTTGTAAATATTACAATAATTATTCTTTCAACCTATTTAACCCAATACCTATTTGCTGGAATGGATACAAATAGTGTTGCTTATATTTTATTGCAATTAGTATTAATAACATTTTTAATTTTATTGTTTGGTGAAATAATGCCAAAAATTTTAGCAGCAAAAATTCCTGTTAAAGCAGCTAAAGCTATGAGCTTGCCTTTGTTGATTTTAAGCATTATATTTTATCCAATAAGTTATCTTTTAATTCATTCAACTAATTTTATTAATAAAAGATTAGAAAAAAAACATAAAAATAAAATTAGCATTGAAGAACTTTCTCACGTTATTGAGTTGGCAGGCGAGGATCTGAAAGAAGATAAAGAAATGCTTGAGGGAATTGTTAATTCTATTAATTTAAGTGCTAAAGAAATTATGACATCACGTATTGATGTTTTTGCATTGGATTATAATTTAACTTTTTCTAAAGTTGTTGAGGGAATAGTAAATTCTGGATTTTCGAGAATACCAGTTTATGTCGATAATTTAGATAATATTAAAGGCGTGCTTTACATCAAAGACGTGTTGCCTTATATATATTTGCAAAATAAAGATGATTTTAAATGGCAAAAACTTATTAAGCCGCATTTTATAGTTCCAGAATCAAAAAATATTAATGAATTATTGAAAAATTTTCAAGATAAAAAACTTCATATAGCAATAGTAGTTGACGAATATGGAGGTGTGAGTGGTTTGGTAACTTTAGAAGATGTGCTTGAAGAATTTGTCGGAGAAATAAATGACGAATCAGACGAAGATGAGGAAACTTTATTTGAAAAAATAGATGATAAAGCTTATGTGTTTGATGCTAAAATTAGTTTGGTTGACTTTTGTAAAATTATTGATGTTGATTATTCCATATTTAATGAAATTAAAGGAGAATCAGATAGCTTGGCAGGCTTGATTTTAGAGGTAAATGGCGAAATCCCTAAACAAAATAAAGTTTTAGAAATTGCAGGATTTTTATTTACTATCATTGATTCTGATGAAAGAAAAATTATTAAAATAAAAACTAAACTACCTGATGAAGTTCAATAAAATTCATATTCTTTTTTTTCTTATAGCTTTTATTTTTATTTCATGTAAAGATAAAAATACTATTCCTAAACCTAGAGCATATTTTAGAATAGATTTTCCTGAAAAAGCTTATAAACAGTATGATGACGATTGCCCTTTTAAGTTTGAAATTCCTGTTTATTCATTTTTAATTAAAAATAAGGAAGAAAATTGCTGGATGGATATATATTTTCCCAAAAATAGAGCAACTGTTTATATGACCTACAAGGAATTAGACGATAATTTACGTCAATATCTTGAGGATCAGCGTGAATTTGTTTACAAGCATGTTGTTAAAGCCGATGCAATTGAAGAAACTGAGTTTATAAACTATGATGATAAGGTTTATGGTATGCTCTATAATATTAAAGGCAATACCGCCTCTTCGGTTCAGTTTTATCTTACAGATAGTGTTAATCATTTTTTGCGTGGCTCCTTGTATTTTGATGTAAAACCTAATAAAGACTCATTGGCTCCAGTTATCAATTTTATTAGAGGTGATATAGAGCATTTTATGGAAAGTTTTAGTTGGAAATAAAATGTGTGTGTTAAAAAATTTTGTTCAAGGTAAAGCTATTTCTGGCATAAAAGAAATTTCAAAAGATTTAAACTATTTGTATTCTTATTGCGACCTGACAGCTGTTGACAATATGCTTTTGATGCAGTCTGGTTCTCTGGCAAGGCGTTTAGAAATTTTAAATACTCGAGCTTTAATAAAAGATTGTGGTTTAAAATTAAGCATAATTTATAAAAACCGAAAGCCAATAGTAGAAAATGGTTTTGTAAGTATTTCGCATTCAGATAGTTTGGTTGCTTTTGTCTGGAATCCCGATTTTGAAATTTCAATTGATATTGAAGAAATAGGCGAAAGAATTACACGAATCGCAAGAAGAGCTTTTTCAGAAGATGAATTAAAATTTGCAAACGATGATATAGTAAAGTTAAATTTGTTGTGGAATGTAAAAGAATGTGTTTACAAACTAGCAGGTATAAAAGGTTTGGAATTTAAAACACAAATCCATGTTTTTCCATTTGAAAACATTGAAAACATCGAAGCAGAGCTAATTACTTCAGAAGGTAAACGAAATTTTTTATTTCATGGCAAAATTTTAAAAGAGCATAGCTTGGTGTATGGTAGTGAAAAAGTTAAAACATTTAACAGAATTTAATCAAAAATCCTCTTTTAACTTTTAACACTTCAACTACGTTCAGTGCATCGCTTTTAACTTTTAACTGATTATGCGTCAGCCCCTTTACCTTCGGTGAGCTCGTAAACTCGGTTCGACTTTTAACACTTCAACTACGTTCAGTGCATCGCTTTTAACTTTTAACTGAATTAAGATATATATTCTCTCCATTTGTTTATGCAATTTTGCATATCTTCGGGCAGGTCGGAATCGAAACAAACTTCTTTTCCTGTTGAGGGATGGATAAAACCTAATGTTTTTGCATGTAGGGCTTGGCGTGGGCATATTTTAAAGCAATTCTCTACAAATTGTTTATATTTGTTAAAAGTTGTTCCTTTTAAGATTTTGTCTCCACCATATTCCCAGTCGTTGAACAAAGGGTGTCCAATGCTTTTAAAATGCACTCTAATTTGATGAGTTCGCCCAGTTTCGAGTTGGCATTCAACTAAGTTTACATAATTAAATCTTTCTAAAACCTTATAATGAGTAATTGCTTCTTTGCCGTATTCACCATCTGGGAAAACATCCATTATTTTTCTATTTTTCAAATTTCGTCCCACATGTCCGGTAATGGTTCCTTCATCATTTGCTAAATTTCCCCAAACCAAAGCTTGGTATTTTCGTTTTGTTGTATGGTCAAAAAATTGTTTAGCAATTTTATTCATGGCAATTTCATTTTTTGCAACCACAAGCAAACCCGATGTGTCTTTATCTATTCTATGCAAAAGTCCGGGACGAATTTCATTTCCAGGAGTTGAAGGTAATTGTTGAAATTTGAACATTAGAGCATTCATAAGCGTGCCTTCATAATGTCCAAAACTAGGATGCACAACCATTCCGGGATTTTTGTTTACAATTACAAAATCATCATCTTCATATACTATATTAATAGGTATATCTTGAGCTATTAGTTCAGTTTCGGTTTTAGGAAAAGAAAGAACTATGCTGATAATATCGCCGGGTTTTACTTTGTAAGAATTTTTACTTGGTTTGCCGTTTACTAAAATATTTCCAGCTTCGGCAGCATTTTGAATACGATTTCGCGATGTGGAAGCCAATCTGCAAACGAGATATTTGTCCAAACGCATTAATTTTTGTCCTGGCTCAATAACTAACCTGTGATGCTCAAAAAGCTCTTCGGACTGTTCAAATTCTTCTTCATTAACTTGTGGTTCGAGATGTTCTTTGTCCATTTTTAACGGGCTATGAGCAATTTTTGTGTTTTGTAATTTGCTAAGTTAGAATTTAATTTTACTACATACATTCCTGAACTTAAAGCAGAGATGTCAATTTGACTTTTTACTTTAGAAGATAATATTAATTTTCCAGTAAAATCGTAAATTTGAACTATGTCGTTATCAGAGAAAGATTCAATATTTATAAATTCATTTGCAGGATTAGGATATATTTGAAACTCAACAAAATTATCTACAAGCACATTGGATTGTTGTTTTTTAATTTCGTATTCAAAAACTGGTCTTACCATCAAAGCACCAAAAATTGAAGAGTTTTGCCAAGTTCCATCAACATTATAAAACAAGTGTTGGCTTGCATCATTATGAATATCGAAACCGCAATTAAGCATATCGTCAGTAGTTTTTGTCCAACCAATATAAAAAACATCATTAATATTTAAGACTGTATCTAAGGGATAATAAACAAAACCATTTATTTCGTCGCTATATTCTGGCAGTACACCTAGTTTTTGGAAAATTGTATCTCCCGGAACGCCACCATTATCTTCCCATACATTTAAAAAGAAGTATTTTTTATTTCCTTCGTTTAAAACTTTATTAAAATAAATATATACTCCGTATAATCTTCCATTTGTGATTGGTTTAAATTGATATGCTAAGCTTGCGTATTTGGTATTTTGTCCTGATATTCCATATCCTTTTTCAGCAGTACCATCATCATAAGCATAATAGTTTTCAAATTTTTGATAATATCTGATAGTATCATTCCAGCGATATCTAAATCTTTCGGCAGCGTCATCAGTTGTGATATAGCCTTTAAGTAAAAATCTAGCAGAGTCTTCAGAGTTGGAATTGAAAACATATGGAATTCTTCTGCTATAGCTTATTGTTTCAAAGGCTTGTATATTTTCGTTATCGTCATTCATTGAAAAACCTGAATTATTTCCATATAAATCAATAATTTCAATTTGTCTATTAATAGCAAAAATATCTGGTCCTGTATTTCTATAAACCCATGTTAGTGTGTCGTTTATTAAGCCAGAATGATTTGCTTTATAGTGTTTCCATGGAACTGCTTCAAATCCGTTAAGCATAGAGCCAAAATTTTTAATAAAGGCAACGTCATTTGCTATTGTGTCTTTATATGTTCTTGCAGTATCAAGCATTACAAAGTCTATGTTCCAATGGTCGCAATTGCTAATCCAACTAGGTTCGTAGTTTGATGATATGCTTGCATAATTTAAAAATCTAAATTGAAAACCTTTTACGAGTAGGAGGGTGTCTGTTATTGGAATTAAAACATTTTTAAATTCACTCATTGCGTTTCCGCCTGCAACATGCCATACACTTCTCCATGGTAAGTCAGGAGTTTTAAATTGCACAACAAGAGAATCTCCTGCTTCTGGTTTGTTCCCATTTCCACCAGCTTGATAGAAAAAGCTAAAATACACAGAGTCACTTGGACTTACAGCAAGATTAATCGGTTTTGAAGTTAAATAGTCAGCTATTGCAGAACTTAGAGAAGGTAAGTGAGTGTATATATTACCAAATTCGTCAGCAGCATCAAGAGTTGCTGTCATATAGGTCATTGGGTTTATGGCATAAGTATTATTTATGAATGCATATTTATCCAACCATTTTGTTGAATCGGGATAAACATAAGAAGCTGAAAAATCATCAAAAAAAGGAAGTTCCAAAGTGTCAACAACAGGGTCATTTTTTAGACTTATTTTATTGAAGTAGTTGCGACTATATTGTTGCAAAAACATATTGCCATAGTCAACAGTATATTCTTGAGCAATAGAAATTACAGAAATTAGAATTGAAATATATAAAAAACTTAATTTTTTCATCATTAATTTTTATTCATCAGTATTTTCATTTTCTTCTTCACTTAGCTTAGCATTTGTTTCATCTATAGCTTCGTCAATTACAGATTGGTCTTTTGTTAACCAAATATCAACACTATAACCTAAATTTACTTGATTTATTGTGCTAGCTCTAGGCGATTGTCGATAAATTTTTGCATTTGTTGAATCTTGCGAACTTCTAACAGTATTATCATAAACAACAGCCCCAATGTTAAGATATAAATCTAATAAAAGATTAGATGCCTCTTTTTTAGTTAAGCCAATTAAAGTAGGGACATTTGTTGTTTTGTCGCTAAGTCCTAAACCAAGAACTAAATCAATTGTTGCACCTTTTTTTATTTTTATGCCGGGTTCTATGTCTCGTCCTCTGTATAATTGTCTAATTACAACATTTACAGAAATGTCAGGAACATACTTTAAATTTCCGACTTTTAGTCCATAATTTTCAGCCATTGAGTTTACCATTTTTACTGACATTCCAATAAATTGAGGCATAGATATTTGTTCAGTTTCTTGCGAGTTTATTTTTACATAAATTTTTCGTCCACTCTTTACAAGAGAACCAGCTTCTGGATTTTGTTCTGTTATTGCACCTTTTGGAAATTTATCATCAAAAACAGTATCAACAATAACATATTGAAACCCATTTTCTTCAATGCTTGCTAAAGCTTTGTCGGCTTGTTCGCCAACAAACTCTGGTACTGTAACTGATTTACCATGTTTTGTGTATATTTTTAAAGAAAAATTTACTATTATTACAATAATAATAACAAGAGCGATAGCAGCCAGCACATTAAAAATAAATAATTTGCTTTTCAAAAAATTTAAAAATTTATTTTTGCCTTTAGCTTTTTTCATACAAAAGATTTTAGGTTGTAAAAATATTAAAAATCTATGAATACACAATGAAAATATAAGATAGATTTTTTCTAATTTTATTTTTTTGTAATAAAACTAGCATTAAAGCAGGTGGTTTTGTTAGAATTATTTTTAATAAACTACAGTTACAGTTCCTGTTAGAGGATCTAAATTGTTGCGCAGATCGATTACATACAAATAAGTCCCTGCTGGTACGGGTTTGCCATTAAATGTTCCATCCCAAAATTCGTCACCAGATCTAGCTTGATATAGTTTTTGTCCCCATCTGTTAAATACATAAACAAAAGCCTCTTTATACATTTCGATATAGTCAATTTGCCAAGTATCATTTATACCATCTCCATTTGGTGTAAATGCATCTGGAATTTTTAAGCATAAGCTAGAGCTTTCTTTAAGCAAAATATTTAAAGTTTTACTACAAGTGTTGTTGTCAGTAACAGTAACATAATACTGCCCAGCTCCTAAATCAGTTACAATATTTGTTGTGTCATTAGTATTCCATAAAATATTATATGGTAAATTTCCACCTACAATTTGTACGCCAACCGAGCCATTTTTAGCTCCTTTACATGTTATATGATTTGCTTCTGCATATAATCTAATTTCACTAGGCTCACTAATTGAAAAATAGACTTCTTTTTTGCAATTATTAGCATCAAAAACTTGCACAGAATAATCTCCTGCATGTAATGAGTGAATTGTAGGTCCACTACCTATAGTTGAATTAAGCTGACGCCAAAAATAATTATATGGTAATGTGCCTCCTGTAGCTTCGGCAATTGCACTTCCGTCAAATTTGCCATAACAAGTTAGATTTGTAACTTGTAAATCAATAGTAATAGATCTTTCAGGTTCTTCAATCACAACAAAATCAGTATGTTGACATCCATTCATATCTGTAACTTGCACTACATATGTATCGGCTTTCAATGATGTAATATGGCTAGATGTAGGTCCGTGTTGCCACTGATAAGTATATGGGAATACTCCTCCAGCAACATTTACAGTTGCCGCACCTGTTTTTTCGCCACGACACATTACATCTGTTTTATCGAAAGATATTGTTATTTTCTCTGGTTGTTGTAATTCGTAAGAAACTGAACCATAGCAACCATATGTATCGGTAACAGTTACAGTATAAGTGCCTGCTCCAACATTGCTTAAAGTTTGGGACGTTTGTCCTGCAACCGACCATTGATAAGTGAATGGACTAGCTCCGTTCTCCATATTGGCTTGTAAAATACCCGTTGTGTATCCATTACAACTTATGCCTTGTAGTTCTATAATTGATGCGTTAGAACCACCAAAAAAATCAACATTAGCGTTAATTATTTTTGTGCAGCCATTAGCATCTGTAATAGTTGCAGTATAAGCTCCGGGATGAAGTCCCGTGATGTGTTCTCCAGTATGTCCTTCTGTCCATTCTACAGTATATCCTCCAACTCCGCCCGAAATATTTAATATTAATTCTCCATCGAGTTCTCCACATTCAGTTGCCACATTACTAACACTTGTTTGTATTGGGGCAGGATTATTTAAAGTTCTACAAACTTCTAGGCTACAGCCAGCAGCGTCAGTAACAGTAACGCAATATTGGTTTCCACCAATTAAATTATGTGCAATATTACCAGTTGCACCAGTACTCCACAAATAAGTGTAGTTAGGTGTTCCATTAGTAACAGTTATGTCTATCCAGCCATTTGCATCGTTATAACACAGAGGGTCAGTAGCAGTAACGTCAACTTCAATACCTGGCGTAACAACTATTTCATGATTAATAGATGTTTGGCAACTATGTTCGTTAGTTACAGTTAGAGAATAAGATCCAGCATTTTCTAAAGTACAGTTTGTTATAATTGGATTTGTATCTGTAGATGTAAATGAATTTGGTCCTACCCATTGATAAGTTGCATTATTTACAATTGTAGCATTTAGCTCTATATCTTGACCAGTACAATATGGGGTGTTGCTTGTAACTGTAACTGCTTGCACAGGATAAACAATAACATCAACAGAGTCTATTGCTTGACAACCGTATTCATCTTCAACACCAACATAATATCTTCCACTCATCGAAGGTGTTGAAGCAGGTCTGCTAGGATTTTGCTCATAAGAACTATAGCCGTTAGGTCCTGACCATTGGTATGAAATTGCAGGATTTTCGGTAGTTACAGTCAAGTCAAGGGTCTCGCCTTGACAAATAGGACTATTGCTTGAAGCCTGTGGATTTAATGGAGGAGTGCCTGCCATGATAATGGTTTCAATATATTCACAAATTCCTTCTGAATCTGTAATTGTTATAGTATATTCACCGTAACACAATCCAGAAATGTTTGCAGTATTAGCAATAAATCCATCTGGGCCACTCCAATTTATTGTATATGGAGGAGTGCCACCACCAATGTTTGTAGTTTCAATTTCTCCATCACAACCTCCGCCTATACAGCTAATAGGATGTGTAATATTTACATCAGCTGTAATGCCGATTATAGTAAATGGTAAATTAACAGCGTTGTTAACATTTTCACATTTATCTTCTACACTTCCTGATAAAATAGAAAGTACGTAATCTCCACTATGAGATAAATAGTCATCAAGTTCTAAAGTCCATACATCATCATACCAAGTACCAGCATAGGTATTTGAAGAAGCAGCGGCGCAAACTATACTATGAGTACTATTAATGTCGTAAGTTCCATTAGGGCCTGTTAAAACAAAATCGTTGGGCTGAACACTAGAACACCAAACAGCTTCTGTAAACTGTATAGTTAAAGATGAGCTACCGCAATAAGGTTCATATACTAAACTTTCTAGCTCTGGGGGAGAATTATCCACCATTGTTGCTGTGCTTGCACCAAAATTTATTGTATAACCATCTTGTGTAGAGCTAAAATTAGATACATTTAAAACATAGGTTTCCCCAGGTGAAACGCTTAAGGCAGAGTTCCAATTAGAACAATTATTAGGTCCTTCACAACTAGATGATCCGCTTCCCATTCCTGTATTGCCAGATGTTCCGCAATAATTACAAACTACAGGAGGGTGATTGTACCAGTCAATTAAATCAAAACAATCTACTCCATTATTCAAACTATAAACAGCCCAATCGTAATCATCACTACTATTATAAGGAGTTATTGTAAAAGCTAATTCGCCACTAGTTTGAGCAGTAAAAGTGTACCACACATTGTTTTTTTCGCCTGTAACTAAACAATTAGGACAATTATGCGTAGAAACAGCCATTCCTTGGTGTTCGTTAAAGTTAAATAAATCATAATAGTGTCCTGTACCTACATAAGATTGTGGATGATTAGAGACACTTGCGCATAATGGTCTAGCACCTAAACAATCTTGTTCGGTTGGTGTGGGTAATCTTTTGTAAGCAACGGTTCCTAATGCTGTTCCATCAGTTGAGCAATAAAAGTTATATAATCCAATAGAATATGTTCCACTTGTAGGGCAAACCCAAACTAATTCCGAACCATAACCACAATGGTCGTCGTTTGATTGATAAGTTAGAGAGCCGTCAGCATTATGTAAATCTATCATTGGGTCGTTTGTGTAAGAACCTCCACCTTGGCAAAATGAAAAAATAATAACTTCGCCAGCTGCAAGTGTAAAAGTATATCTATCTCCAGCTTGAACCCCTGATATTGTTTGCCAATTATCTGTGGGGGTTAAATTTCCAGCTAAAGTACTTCCAGAGCAAGCAAAACTATAATTAAATAAAGCTGTCAAAATTATCAAAAATGCTGTTAAAATAATTTTATGTAACTTTTTTTTCATAACTACCGATTTTGACATTATTACTCAATTATATATTTGTCAGGTTCTGCTAATAAACGCTTTTGCTTTTCTGGCGTATAATTGTAAAACTCTTCTTTAGAAATAACAATAGGAAATGTTGCTGTTCCGTTTTGTATTTCTTTTTTATACTTTTTTTGATTTTTCATTACCCATTGTTCTTTGGCAATAGCATAATTTTCTGCATCTTTTATTTTATCGCCTGTGGATTTATAGGGCTCAAAATTTTTAGAAGCTCTTTTGTATGGAGATGCAAAAAATTGTAATTTATTTGTGTTTTGTATTTCTCCATTTACTGAAATTGTAGAAAAATCATAATCATATCCTTTGGCTTGCAAGAAACTTCTAATATACTCTGGCTCTATCTCTATTGGTAAATAAAGTTGACAACGAGTTTTGTTTTCGACACTTGTGAAAATACGTCCGCTTATAATTGCAGGATCTTTTAATATATCACTTAATAGAGCTTGTCTCTCATCTTCATCTTCGCCTAAACCACTAATATGAAAATATACAGTTTTACCTTCATTTGTAAACTTTGCTTCAGTAAATTTCATGTTTTGTTGAGAATAACAAGCAGACGCTTTTATGAACATAATTAAACATATAAATATTTTTGTTCTCATATTTTAGAAATTATTAATAAATAATTTAAATGGTTAATTTAATCTCCTACACAAAGCCCATTATAATTAACTTAATATTTTAACGGATTTTTTACAAAAAGGTTGCTAATTTGTAACTAAATTAATAAAATCGTTATTAAATAGTTGTTCTTCTAAATTGCTGTGTTAAAAATATAAAGAAAGTTTGAGTTTAATTTAGTCTTTACTTTCTGAGAAAATTTGCTCAAAAGAATAGTCTTCTTGTAATTGAAACAAATATACATTGGAGTTGGAGTAGGATTGTGCAGAATATTGAGGTTTTGCAACAAAAACTTGTTTTCCACTAAGTCCTTTATGCTCATTTTCGTTTGCTACCATTCTTGCTAAACTATTTCCATATTTTAAGTAATTTCTTACCCAAAAATTGATGGCATCATAAGCTAAGAAAGAATTTTCGTCGGGTTCAATTAAAAACATTTTGCGATAGCTTTCGACAAATGTTTTTGTTTCTTCATCAGTATAATCTATATTAGTTCCTGAAAAATAAGTGAACTTAGAACTTAAATAATATTTAGGGTCAATTGTTTCGTATTCTAAAATAGCAGGATTGCCGATTAAAGTAATTGCATAATCTTTTAGTGGAAATAAGTCTAAAAAGATTTTTGTGCAACTAACTTCGTTTTGGAAAGGTAAAATAAAAACGTTTTCTTGTGTTTTAGAAACTGAACTTTCTAAATTAAGTAGTTTTCCGCCACTATATTTAATGATTTTAACATTTGTAGAACTACCTAGTTTTGAAACCATTGCATCATAATGCTCATTTGCTAATTTTATTTGCTCTGCTGTTGTTCCTTGAATTATTAAATATAAATTATCTTTGTTTTCTGCAGCATATGAAGCAAGGCAATCTATTACAGCTTCAGCTGTAGGTCGAATAAGTATGTTTTTGTTGTTATTAATTACTACTTCACTATGATTTACAAAAGGCAATAAAATATAGGGTTTTGTATCGTAAAGATTTTTGTTTAAATAGTCAACTTGAGATTTAAAAGCAGGACCAATTATTATGTCTGTTGATTTTAATTTTCCGTCTTTTAACAAGTTTGAAATTACAGTATTGTCTTTCCCAATATCGTAAACATTTACAGAGATATCTACATTGTTATTTTCAAACTTTTCTAAGGCAAGCAAAATCCCCGAATAAAACGAAATTATTTGTTCTGTAAGCAAATATAGTCTCTGTTCTTTTTTGCCTGTCTCTTGTCTGTATAAGTTATTCAAATTTGCATCAACCTCGAAAGGTAACAAAATCGAAATTTCAACCTTGTTTTCAAAAGAATACCAATTTTTGTCATTATCGAAATCAATGTTTGATAAATCTTCAAAGTTGTCAATGTCTTCAATATCATTAGCGTTGTTATCTAAATTGTTTTTATTTGTCGATTCATTTTTTTCAGGAATATTCTTTTCTACTTCATTTTTTTTAGGAATTTTTAAAACATTTCCTACCAGAAGTCTATTGTTGTCAATTTCAGGATTTAAGTTAATCAACTCTTCTTTTGTAATATTATATATTCGTGATATACCATATATAGTTTCACCTTTTTCTATTAAGTGATAAATAAAATTAACAGTATCTTTATCTTTATCTGTTTCTTGAATTTTAGTGTCAATTAAATTATAAGGAAACATAATCTCTTGACCAACTTTTAATGGTTTTCCTTGTTTTATATCTGGATTGATGGTGTAAAAATCTACTTCACTTACTCCATATTTTCTGCATAATGAATATAATGTGTCGCCGGGTTTTACGGTATAAATGATGTGTTTCCCATCAGCCGAAAATTCATTAAGTACAGGTATTTGTAAAGTTTGTCCTATTTTAATATTTGTGCCTTCTAAGTCTGGATTTGCTTTATAAAGTTGTTCTTCGCTCACACCATAAGCTTTACAAATTGAATAAATGGTGTTTCCTTCGGCTACAGTGTGAATATAAAATTTTTCATTATTGATTATTGTTTTTTCAGTAGATATTTCAATCTCAGTTTGTGCTGATAGAACATTCGAGAATAAAACAGAAATTACAATAAACGACAAAAAAATATTTTTCATAATACAAATTTTGACACAACAAAATTACAAAATATTTTTAGAAAACAAAGTAGTATCTCTAAAAGAAATTTTATTGTTTAATAATAACTATTTTAAGGCAAAATTTAGACCAAAACCAAATAAGTTGTCTTAAAATTGTTCAACCTTAAGCTAAGATTGTAACAATTTTAAGACAATATAAAATTTTTATTCTTTTACAGGAATATTTTTTAGAGTTTCAACCATATAGTTCCAGAATTTTTCAACTGAAGAAATTAATATTCTTTCGTCAGGAGAATGTGGATAGCGTATTGTAGGACCAAAAGAAATCATATCCCAATTTGGATAAGCAGCGCCTAAAATTCCACATTCTAAACCAGCGTGAATAGCTTTTATTTCTGGAGTTTTGTTGTATAGCTTTTCATAAGTTTTAAGCATAGTTTTTAAAATTGGAGAATCCATATTTGGTTTCCAGCCAGGATAAGCTCCTTCGTATGCAACTTCGGCACCTATTAAGTTAAATAAGCCTCCAATTTTGTACATAACGCCTTCTTTTGCAGTGTCAACTGAACTCCTTACCAAACAATGTACAGCAAATTTTCCATTTATACATTTTACTATTGCTAAATTATTTGATGTTTCAACCAAGCCTGGCATAGCATCGCTCATTCTTTGAACGCCGTGAGGACAAGCATAAACTGCTTTGCAAATCTTGTGCATTTCATCGTTAGCCATAATTTTTGCTGGAGCATTGGTTTTTTCAACTTTCATTTGCAAGTCTGGTTCAGATTTAGAAAACTCTTGTTTAAAAATTTTCTCAAATTTAGCAACTTCGCCTTCAAATTTAGAAGCTTCTTTTTCAGAAATAGCTACAATTGCAAACGACTCACGAGGAATAGCATTTCTTAAACTTCCACCATTAATTTCTGCAATTCTTAAATCGTAAAAATGTGTAGCATAAGTTAAGAAACGGAATAATATTTTGTTTGAGTTTGCTCTACCAATATTAATATCCATTCCACTATGTCCGCCTTTTAGCCCTGTAACAGAAAGTTTGTAAGCAACAAAACCTTTTGGCATGTCAACTTCGGGATAATTCATAGTTACGTTAACATCAACACCTCCAGCACAACCAACATAAAGTTCGCCTTCGTCTTCTGAATCTAAATTCAATAAAATATCACCTTTCAAAAGACCTGGTTTTAGGTGATTCGCTCCAGTCATTCCAGTTTCTTCATCAATTGTAAACAAAGCTTCTATAGGACCATGTACTAAACTTTTGTCTTCTAAAACAGCCATAGCAACTGCACAACCCATGCCATTGTCTGCTCCCAAAGTAGTGCCATTTGCTTTAACCCATTCGCCGTCAATCATAGTTTCAATTGGGTCTTTTTCAAAATCGTGAACTTTGTCGGAATTCTTTTGAGGAACCATGTCTAAATGACCTTGCAAAACAACACCTTTTCTATTTTCCATACCAGGACTAGCAGGTTTGCGGATAATTACATTACCAATGTGGTCAACAATTGTCTCTAATCCAAGGCTTTCGCCAAAGTTCTTCATAAATTCAATTACTTTCTCCTCTTTTTTAGAAGGACGAGGTATTTGAGTTAATGAATAAAAATGTTTCCAAACTCTTTCGGGATTTAATTTTTTAATTTCGCTCATAATTTAATTTTTTAAATTTTTTTTACTATTTTTGAAGTCATAAAACTAATAAAATAAATAATATTTACAAAAATTTGTATTAAAATAAATTTAATTAAATGAAAAAAATATTTTTAACACTTACATTAATCTTATTTGTACAGCTTATTTTTGCTCAAACTACTATCAATTGGTTAGATTTTGAAACAGCTATTGAAATGCAAAAAGAAAATCCAAAAACAATTATTATTGATATGTACACCGACTGGTGCGGGTGGTGCAAAAAAATGGATGCAGAAACTTTTCAAAATCCGCATATTGCGAATTATATAAACACGTTTTTTTATCCTGTAAAATTTAATGCCGAAGGTTTTGATTCTATAAATTACAAAGGTAAAGTTTATGTAAATCCTAATGTTGGAAGACGTTCAACTCATCAATTAGCTCAAGAACTTATGGGTGGACGAATGTCGTATCCTACAATGGTTTATATAGATTTTGAAGAACAAGTTTTTCCAGTTCCAGGATATATGAATCCACAAAACCTAGAACCATTATTAATTTATTTTGCAGAAAGAATAAATAAATTGGCAAATTTCGTAGATTTTCAACGAGAATTTAAAGAAACTTTTGATCCAGATAGCACAGCTAAGAACACAGGAGATATAAATTGGGTAGATTTAGAACAAGCTTTGGAATTAAGACTTACAAAACCTAAAAAAATTCTTCTTTTTGTAAATTCAGATTTTAATAATAGCAGTAAAGTAATGCTTGCTTCTTCTTTACGACATCCTGTAATTTCAAACTTAATAAATGAAAATTTTTATCCTGTAAAATTTAATTTTAATCATCAAGATACAGTACAAGTTTATGAAAATACTTTTATAAACGAGCAGTTGCAACCTAACTATCCGCATCAATTTATTATTGCACTTTTGCAACCCGACATAAGGCTACCCTCAATAGTGTTTTTTGGCGAAGATTTTTCTCTAATTTTTGCTTTAAGAGGATATCAGTCTGCACAACAATTAGAAAGATTCCTAGAGTTCTTTAGCAAAGATTTACATAAAACAGGCGAAGATTGGACAAAATTTAACGAAAACTTTAAATCTAAACTTTAGCTTTTGATTAAGATGTTAAAAAATATTTTTTAATTTTACAAAAAACTGTAAGTATGAAAAAATTAATATGGTTAATTTTATTGAGTGGATTTTTAATTTCAAAAACCTATTCACAAAAATGCTCTATTGATGAGGCAGAAAATATTGCAATAAACACAATTAACGAAAAAATCAATCCTATTTCAAAAAATGCTCAAAGTTTTGAAATTAAAAATATTGAAGTAGTTTACTTTAATGAAAATGAGGTGTTTTACCTTGTGAATTTAAGACCTCAAGGTTTTATTTTAATTTCTTCTGAAAAATCAGTTGAGCCTGTTTTAGCATTTTCATTAGAATCTGATTATGAACTAGAAAATAATCCGTCTGCAAAATTTTGGATAAATAATTATGCAAAGCAGATAGAATATAGTATTCAACATGTAACAAAAGCTACTTTAAATGTTGATAAAGAATGGCAAAGACTTAGTCGAGACCCAAAAGATTTTATTCCAAAATCAAATATAAAAACAGTTGAGCCTTTGTTGTTTACAAAATGGAGTCAAGGAAAGTATTACAATGCTCACTGTCCTGTTGATGCCGCTGGATCTGACGGACATGTGGTTGTTGGTTGTGTTGCTACTGCTATTGGACAACTAATGAATTATTTTAGATATCCAACTGTTGGCATGGGAAGTTATGGATATGAGCATCAAACATATGGCTGGCTTGAAGTTGATTTTTCGGAACAGCACTACGACTACGACTTAATGCCAGTATTTCCAACAGATTACAATGATAATTTAGCTCGTCTTTTATATAACATAGGTGTGTCAGTTGATATGAATTACGGACCACAAGGAAGTGGAATGTACAATCACAAAGGAGCATATACATTATATACTTATTTTGATTATGCACCAGAAACAACTTATTTATTTCGCGATTCTTTGCCCGAAGATTTTGATTGGAATGGTAATTTAGTTTTTCATTTAGATCAAAAAATTCCGCTATATTATGCAGGCTGGGGAGATTATGATTATATTTCAGGTCATGCTTTTATTCTTGACGGATATAGCGACTCAACTCATTATCACATAAATTGGGGCTGGGGAGGCTCTATGGACGGTTATTTCTTTATTGAAAATTTAAAACCAGGTGGAAGCGATTTTACACTTGCACACGAAGTTATTGCGAATGCGGTTCCTAACAATCCATGCCAAGGCTGTTCAGAATTAAAAATATTAAATTCAATTGAAGGGGTTATTGAAGATGGCAGTGGACCTTTAAATAATTATCAAAATGATTTAGAGTGTTCGTGGCTGATTACTCACAATGATTCAATAACTGGAGTTGAGTTTGAGTTTTTAAAATTTGATTTAGACGAAAATGATTATTTAATATTTTACGAAGGCGAAAATGAACAAGCTCCTGTGGCAAATACTTTTTTTGGTGGACAAACAGTAGAAAATTTTACCGTAAATTCAGACAAGGTATTAGTTAAATTTGTTAGCGATGCCGAAAATACCAATTTGGGTTGGCTTTTAAAATACAAAGCAGTTTTACCTAAATATTGCGACATAATAAAAGTGTTAACAGAACCAGAAGGGATTATAAGTGATGGAAGTAATTCTTATCAATATCATAACGATACTTATTGCACTTGGAGAATACAACCAGCAGATGCTGAGAATATTGAAATAACTTTTTTAGAGTTTGATACAGAGCCAATAAATGATTATGTGAGAGTGCTTAACTCTTCAGGACAAGCTGTAGGAACATTTTCAGGCGATGCTTTACCCGACAAAATACTAATAGAAGGAAATAAAGCTACAGTGATTTTTAAAACAAACAATGATATTAGAGCCGGTGGTTTTAAACTTAAATATCAAACTAATGTAAATAGTAGTGAAGAAATTTTTGCAAATAAAATAGAAATATATCCAAATCCAGCAGAAGATTTTCTGAATGTTAAAATAAATAATGATAGAAATTATACCATTAACATTATAGGTATAGACGGTAAAATTTATTTAAATAAAACCGAAAACTCAAACTCACAAATAAATATAGAAAATCTTAGTTCAGGAATTTATTTTATTGAGATAATACAAGATGGTGAAATTTTAAGGGAAAAATTTGTGAGGAAATAGTCGGGAAGGTTTAATAAAGTTGTATATTTGGCTTGTAGAATAAATGTTAAAGGAGGAAATATGAAACGTTTTACTATAATAATTTTTTTGTTAGCATTATATATTAATGCTTTTTCGCAAGATGAGGATTTGCAGATGATATTTGATTCAATAATTGCAGAAGCAGATTTAATGTACAAATACGAAAAACTGTTTGGAATTCAACAGATTTGTTAATGATTAACAAAAACTTACAAAAGAATTATGGTGGCTATGTTGTAAGTCATTCAGCAGATTCTGTCTATGTAGTCTATATAGACAAAAAACAGGAACAAAGTATTGCTAGATATACTTATACTTCTGCGGATTTAAGTAAACCTTGTTACATTAGTACAGAACTTTCAACTTTGTCTGTCGAAGAAAAAGAGCTAGTTGATATTAAAACTAAAATGCTTAAACAAATTGTTAATAGAAAATATAAAGTAACAATACCAAACGGATTTAGTCCAAATTTTGTTTTAATTAAAGAGGACAATTTTTATAAACTTTATGTGATAATGGGAACATCAACATATGGGGTAATACCTTTTGGTAATGATTATTTATTTAAAGCAAACTCAAAAGGAAAGATTATATATTGGACTAAGTTCCACTCTACTATGATTCCGGTAATGGCAGAAACTGATGGACACAAAGTAGTAGAAGCAACACATTCTCATTTGCGAACAACACCATATATTACAGCAACAGATATATGTACTTTTAGGCTTTATGCTCAATACACAGAATTACAAAAATTTTCAGTATATTCACCTGCTATAAAAAAAACAATGACATATATTTTAGAAACCAATAAAATTGAAGTAAAAGAAAAATAATGAAACTATCTAACTTAACCACATTTTTTAGTAATTTGTAACAAGCTATTTACCTCTAAACCACTCTCCCCATATTCTTATAATTTAAAACTTGAATTTGTGCTGTATCATTTTCAAAATCACCAGCATATAAGATGGCTTTGTTGCTTAGTCTGTCTTTTAATAAGGATTCTAATGATTTTATACCTGTCTCAAATTCAATATGATAGGTTTGTGATGACTTTATTTCAATAGCAGAATAATTATTGCCGTTTTTGAGTAGCAAATCAACTTCAACTCCATTACTATCACGATAGAAAAATAAATTACTGTCTTTTCCTTGATTGTGTCGATTTTTAAAAGCTTCCATCACAATAAAATTTTCAAAAAGATGTCCACGCATTTTATCTCTTGCTAATTGCTGTTCTGTTTCAATACCTAACAGATAACAGGCTAATCCTGTGTCGCAGAAATAAAGTTTTGGCGTTTTGGTCAATCTTTTTTTCATATTTTCATAAAAAGGAGCTAGCATTTTGATAATATAAGAAGCTTGCAAAACAGAAAGCCAAGATTTAATAGTATTTACAGAAACTCCAACTTCGCTAGATAGTTCCGAAGCATTGAATAAACTTCCTATACGTCCAGCACAAAGTCTCAGAAATGTTTGAAACTGCATTATGTCTTTTATTTGTAATAAATCGCGAACATCTCTTTCTAAGTAAGTTTTTACATAAGATGGATAAAACAAATTGGCTATGTTTTTCCCAGAATATAGTACAGGATAAAAGCCTGTTATTAATATTTCATCTAAGTTTTTTTTATCTGCTTGCGTCTTAACTTCGTTGTATGAGAGAGGCATAAGTTCTAAAATCCCTGTTCGTCCTGCAAGAGATTGCGTAATCTTTTTGATAACAGAAAATTGAGAACTGCCCGAAAGTACAAAACGTTTTTCAGGATTTTCATCTACTAAACCTTGTATGTAGGAAAGTAAATCTGGAGCATTTTGAACTTCATCTAATATCATTCCTTCTTGATGCTGACTGAGAAATCCAACGGGATCATTTAAGGCAAAATTACGAATATCTAAATTTTCTAACGAATAGTAGGGTAAATGATCAAATACTTTACGCAATAAGGTGGTTTTTCCAGATTGACGAGGTCCTGTCATAGTAAGAACTGGAAAGTACTTGTACATTTCAAGCATCACATCAGTTATATCTCTTTTAATAAATTCTTTACTCATATTTATTTATGCAAATTTGAAGTTCAACTGCAAAATTACATAAAACTATTCATTTATCCAAATTCTTTACTCAAAATAAAAAATTGATAATAAACTTGGTTGTATATATTGGTAACAAAGGAAAACCTTGCAAACTTTTTATTACTAAAATAATCTTTATCTTTGCAATATAATTTATTAACGTATAGATTTTTATATTTTTATGGGAAAAACACTTATTTGGGGAATATTGTTGACAACAATAGTATTTCTAATATCAACATTTGTTGGTGCAAGATTAAATTTGAACATCGCATTTTTTAATGCTTCTTTTGGAACAGATATGCTTATGCTAATACTTTCAATAGGCTTGATTTATGGTTTGAAAAAGTATGTGAGATATAGAATAGCACTGCCAAGATTTAGAAAGATGTTAAAACCAATGTTGTTTGGTTTTTTGGCGGCAGTAATAATAAATTCTCTTTTAAGTGGTATAGGAAATATCTTTAAAATTGAGTCAGAATCGCATTTTGCTTTTGATATAATGTCGCCATTATAGATTTTTCTTTATATATTTATCTTGGCAAGTATAGCAGAAGAAGTTTTGTTTAGAGGTTTCCTTCAAAATATTTTAAAACCACTCCAAAATAAAGGAATAAAAATATTTAAAAGACATATTAGTCTTCCTGTAATTGTTGCAGCACTTGCATTCTCATTAGTTCATTTGATTTTAATAACTTCAGGAGCAGGTGCATATTTTATTTTTAGAACCCTTGTTTTTGCTTTTGTTCTTGGTTTGATAGCTGGTTATTATCAAGAAAAACATAATAATAATGCTTATGCAATCATTGTGCATATGTCAGGGAATTTAATGGGAGTAATAGCATCTTTAATAGTGTCATTTGGGAATTTAAGTTAAAATAAAAGACTATGAAATTTAAGTTTGTTATAATAATCGGAATAGTTGTACTAATAGTTGCAATAGCTATCGCGATTTTTGCATATATAAATATGAATTATGATTATCTAAATGAACATTTTTTAGAGAAAAAGGGATATAAATTAGGTTTTACTGAAAATACTGCAAAATTAAACGATGGCTCTGAAATTTATTATATAGAAGGTCCTAATAATGGTCCAAAACTTCTTTTGCTTCATGGTCAGCAAGTTAGCTGCTACGATTACGCTAAAGTATTACCAAACCTTTCAAAAGAATTCCATGTTTTTGCCCTTGATTATTATGGTCATGGAAAATCATCAAAAAATCCCGACAAGTATAATGCTGTTGAAATAGGAAATGATATAATTTGGTTTGTTAAAAATGTTATTAAGGAAAAAATTTATATATCGGGACACTCTTCTGGAGCCTTGCTAGCCGCATATGTTTCTGCAAACGCACCTGATTGTATTATAGCTACAATTTTAGAAGATGGTCCTTTTTTCTCTACTCTTCCTAACAGGGCGGAAAAAACTATTTCATGGTTAGAATTTAAAAATATGTACGACTATCTAAACCAAAACGAGATAGGTAGTTTTATGGAATATTCATTAGAGCATAACTACATGCAAGAAATTTTTAATGCTAAAGATCCACAAGCTTGGAACAAGGTAATAAAAAATCCCGCCTTAAAATATTTAGAAAAACATCCCGGCGAAATTCCTATTATTTGGTATTATCCGCCAAAGTTGGGAATAAATACTATTTATGCTTTGAATGCAAATATGCAGGACGGAACTGGTAAATATGATTTGAGATTTGGACTAACATTTTATGACTTTTCGTGGTTTGAAGGCTTTGATACTGAAGAAATTTTGAAAAATATAAAATCGCCTACTATCGTAATGCACGTAGCACCGAGTGATATAACTGCTCCAAGTTATTATGATGAAAATGGAGTTTTGCTTGCTGCAATGGACAAAAAAGATGCCCAAAAAGTTGTTGATTTAGTACCTAATAGTAAATATGCTGGAGGTTTTAAATCAGCTCACGATATTCACGCAGACCTGCCAGACGAGTTTATAGAGGTTTTACTCGATTTGAAAAATCAAATAGAGAAAACAAACTAAATTTAAGATGAAAAGAGTTTTTATAAAAGATAAAACCAAATTTATCAAAAGAAATAAAGCTCATAAAATAGAAATGTTTTCTGAAGAGCTAATAAAAGATTTACCTGAGCCTTTAAAAAAATACCTTCGCGTTTGTGGATATATAAACACACCTGTTCCAGTAAATGCTAATATATATTGGACTGAGTCTTGGTTGAAAATGTCGCCGACAAAGGAATGGAGCGAACTTCATACAACACAATTTAATTCTGTAAAACCAATAGGACGGCTAGCCTATATGAAAATTTTAGACATGCCTGTGGCGGCAAGAGATTTATATCGTGATGGTTACGGAGAAATGAAAGTTAAGCTATTTAATTTGATAAATCTAGCTTTCGATAATAGTAAAGAAGTAGCACAATCGGCACTAATACCAATTTGAATTATATGTTAGTCCAACATGTGCCTAAAAAAATATAATCATATGCGCAAATAGATATAACTTCTGTAGGAGAAAGTAGAGATGTTATTTGTGTTATATATTCTTTTAGTGCATCTAATGTCAAAAATAACCTGTTACTAAAATCTCGTTTGAATTTAGCCCAAACCTTCTCAGCTGGATTTAGTTCTGGCGAGTAAGGTGGCAGAAAAATAAGAATTATATTATCAGGTATAACTAACTTTTTAGCTTTATGAAATGCCCCATTGTCAAGAACCATTATTTTTAGTTCGTTAGCATTAATTTTAGAAAATTCATCTAAGAAAATCTGAAATGTATCACTATTACAAACAGGCATTTCAAGAAGAAAGTTATCTCCGTTAATTGGTGAAAAAGCTCCAAAAAGGTAAAGTGATTTAAACACCTGATGGAATGGACAGATAGGTTTTATTCCTTTAGCAGTCAAAGCTTTCCCATTCCTAGTAAAAAGTCCAAATCGACTTTCGTCTTGAAAAAAAAGATTTACTTTTTCGTATCTGTCTTCTTTAGTTTTGATTGCTTCGATGCAGATTTGACTGAAGTTTTTTTTAAAGCCTCAACTGCTTCCATATCTTTTCTGATATGACTTTTTCTAGCAACTTTTATTCCAGAGCCAAACTCTCTAACACAGTATTTATAAAGTGTATTGTAGTTTATTTTTTTATTAAGTTCTTTTTCAACCCACGCATGTAATTCTGTATAGCCTCGAATACCATTTGAAGGATTGCTTAATAAAGCTTCGATTTTATCTCTTTCCTCGGCGGTAATCAGCGAAGGTTTATAACCTATTCTTTTGTGGGAAAGCAGTAAGTCTATTCCGCCTTTCAAATATTGAGTACGCCATGCTTGGATACTATTATGATTTACTCCTATAAGGTCTGCTAACTCACGTTTTGAGATACCTGTGTCTTCATGTTTCTTTAATTCTATTAACATTTTTATTCGTGGCGACATGAATAAGGTACTAGACTTTAGTAATTTACGCAAATACTCAAAACTTTCTTTTACTATTATAATTTTAGGTGCTGCCATATTGATTTATATTTTAGTTCAAAATTACAAAATAAAAATTAAATTACAAAATTTTTTGGACTATTTTTTTAATCAAAATGGTATAAAAATTCGCCGTCCTCGCAATAAATTTGCAGATGTTAGTGAAGCTTATCTTGAATACAGC
>FZPS01000018.1_pt663 | contig 34163 bp, 29 predicted proteins | sample 1817821 | NCBI WGS metagenome assembly FZPS01 (sample SAMEA104158645, study PRJEB21678) | metagenome | place: Germany | collected 2015-04-21
TCCTTATCCCTTAAAACTAATACATAAAAAAACATGGCCTACAGGGCTTTTCTTCTCCCTAATAAACCATGTTTTCTAATACTACTTTATTTACCCCGTTTCATACATTTGCAAAATGATAGGAGTTTATTTGATGTAGACATCTTACCCTATTCCCTTAAATCTCTCTCCGGCCTTCCAAAGCCTTTGACAACGTCACCTCATCGGCATATTCCAGATCGCCGCCCACAGGAATGCCGTGAGCAATCCGGGTAACCCGGATTCCCATGGGTTTCAGCAGCCTGGCAAGATAGATGGCTGTTGCTTCACCCTCCACATCGGGATTGGTGGCAAGAATAACCTCTTTTACCTCGCCGCTGCCCAGCCTGTGAAGCAACTCTTTTATTCGGATATCATCCGGACCGATGCCTTCCATAGGCGAGATGTTGCCGTGAAGAACATGGTATACCCCGTTATAATCCCGCATCTTTTCCATGGCTATGACATCCCTGGGATCTTTAACTACACAGATAAGAGAATGATCCCTGCTGTGGCTGCTGCAGACAGCACAGACATCCCGATCCGTCATATTGCAGCAGACCTTGCAGTACTTAACCTCTTCTTTGGCCTTAATAATGGCCTTGGTCAGATCCAGCACCCTGTCCCTGGGCATATCGATAATATGAAAAGCCAGGCGCTGGGCAGTTTTTCCACCGATGCCAGGCAGCCTGGACAGCTCGTTCATCAAGCGGGCTATAGGCTCGATATAATAATTCATGGGTTTCCACACCGCTTTCCCTAAATCGTTTTTTATTTAAAATAATCCGGGAGGAATCCCCATTCCGCCGGTCAGTCTGGCCATTTCTCCCTGTACCATTTCATCAGCTTTTCTGACTGCTTCATTAACAGCGGCTATAATCAAATCCTGCAGCATCTCTATATCATCCGGATCTACCACTTCGGGCTTTATATCAATTTCCAGAATTTCCTTCTTGCCATTGGCAACAACGGTAACCATTCCCCCGCCCACAGTGGCTTCCACCGTCTTTTCCTCCAGCTCCTGCTGCATCTTCAGCATCTGCTCCTGCATTTTCTTGGCCTGCTTCATCAGGTTGTTCATATTCCCCATGCCGCCGGGAAATCCACCTCTTGCCATATTTTATTCCTCCTCGAAACTAAATTTCCACACAAGACAGTTTCATTATACCATATTGATTAATTAGTCAAACCTGTAATAGTCATTTTGTTGAGAAGATATGGGTCATTCCTCTTCCACAACCTCAACCAGATGCTCACCGAAAACCTCTATGGCTCTTTTTACCACATAATCATCGTCAGCAGCCGCTGCCTGCTCATCCAACTGATCCTCCAGCAGGCATTTTACCCTGACCTTGGTTCCCGTAACCTTCTCCACCGTTTCTTCAATGAAGGTGCAGTTGTTTTCCTGCTCAATCAGCATAACATGAAATCCCAGAGATGGCGGGAACACCAGAGAAAGAACGCCTTTCTTGTCCGGCAGAGGCCTTGCGTCTGCCAGAATAACATGGATGGACGGCCTTTCCCGGCTGATAATCTCCAAAATGTCAGGCCAGGCCGCTATAAGGCTGCCCGTACCGGTATTTGCAGCAGGGGCATTGGCTGCAGCCTTTTTTTCCTCAGGTTTCACCTTTTTACTGCTTTGGGATTCGGTTTTATCTGAGCTTTTTTTATCCACTTCTTCATAATACAGAGAAGACAGGTCTTCCTCTGTGCCGTTATCGTCCTGTATATCAGGCGGAACCGGCGGAAGGGAAGCATCCATTGCCGGGTCAAAAGACTGTTCTCTTGTAACAGCGTACGGAATATCATATTCCTGGGTTTTAGATAGCGATGAATCGGTTATTGCCGCTGCCCCGTTCTTCAGTCTCTTTTCCAGGTATTCCACCCGATCCTTAAGAGCCTCCAGGGAGACTTCCTCCTCTGGCCTGCAAAGCCTGACAGCAGCAAGTTCCATCAATATCCGGGGCTGACTGCTGTATCTCATTTCCGATTCCAATGGTGACAACACTTCAATGGAACGAATCAGCCTTGCCTCTCCGGCCCCTTCTGCTTGTTTTCGCAGCCGGTCCAGGGTAGAACCTGCTGCATCCAGCAGGTTTTCCGGATTGCTGCAGGCTTTGACAATCAGCAGATTTCTCATATGGTGCAGCAAATCCCGCAAAAAGACGGTGAGATCCTTCCCATCGTCCAAAATCCGGCCTATTTTATGCAGCAGACCCTGAAGATTGCCGACCAGTATGTCATCAGCCGCCTGAAACAGAAAGCCCTGGTCAGCAGTCCCGAGGATGGCAAGGATCTCATCATTGGTTATATGACTGCCGCAAAAACTCATGCATTGATCCAGAAGGCTGAGTGCATCCCGCATACCGCCTTCAGCCCAGCGGGCAATGGTATGCAGACCGGATTCTTCAACGGAAATATTCATGCTGCTGCAGATGGCCTGCATTCTCTCTACCATTACTTTTTGAGGGATTCTCTTGAAATTGTATCTCTGACAGCGGGAAAGAATGGTGGCAGGCAGCTTGTGAGGCTCAGTGGTGGCTAAAATAAAGACAGCATGAGCAGGCGGTTCCTCCAATGTTTTAAGAAGAGCATTGAAGGCTCCTATGGACAGCATGTGAACCTCGTCTATGATATATACCTTGTACCTTCCAATCGCAGGCGGAAACCGGACCTTATCCCTCAAATCACGTATTTCATCTACGCCGTTGTTGGATGCGGCATCAATTTCAAAAATATCCATGTTGCTGTCCGAAGACAGATTGATGCAGACCTCGCACTCCCCGCAGGGACCATGCTCCGTAGGAGACATGCAGTTGATGGCCCTTGCAAATATTTTGGCCGTGCTGGTCTTTCCCGTACCCCTTGAGCCGCAGAACAGATAGGCATGTGCAATGCGGCCGCCGGAAAGTTGGTTTTTCAGGGTGCGTACTATGGTATCCTGGCCTACAACATCCTGAAAGGTGTCCGGACGCCATTGCCGGTACAGTGCTGTATAAATGACGATTCACCTGCTTTCCCTTGCATTGTGCTTCTTTTCACATCATTATATCATAAAGAAAGGTTGAATGTTAGCCAAAATTAGCATAAGCCCTTACCATTTGGAAGTAAGGATTGCTATATAACCTTTCGGATCTTCCCAACTGCAAGCAGCACAGCGGGCATGATAAAACATACAAATATGTTGATTGGCAAGCCTATGTAATTTGAGAACTGTTCCAGCTCCAGTCTGTTTATGCCCAGATAAAAGGCAAAAACAAATGCAAATAAGGCAGCCGGGCTTGTAAAATACTTTACTTCTGAAAGGGAAAAAAGAGATTTTATGACACTGACAGACAGATAAAGGAAGAAACTGATAACCGCAAAATCAATAAAGACCCAGAATGCCAGGGCTGCCGACTCAATCCGCTCAATAGTTTCCAGCAGGGATATGCTTTTTATAGACACAAAATAAGGCAGTGGAATCCGCCTTATCACAGTATGGCCATAAACACCAATAGTCTGTATCAATACCATCATTCCTGTAATTGTGAGTAATAAGGCTGCCTGCAGACCAAACCTGCGAATGTGCTCCTTGTCGTTTATTTTATCCCCAAAAAAGAATATCAGGGAAAAGTACCCCCATATGCCTAAAAAGGGTTTAATTGTCCTGGTCAAAGGTATGATGTCAAAATGTGTTACCGGAAGCAAATTGATTATCTGCACATTCGGCAGGCTGACCAGGAATAATGATATATAAACAACCAGGAACAAATAAAAAAGAAATTCAACCGTTCTGGCTATATTTACTATCCCGCCTCTGACAGCAAAAAAAACAGCAGCAAGCATGGTTATATAGAAAAATGTAGGTGTAGTATTGGGCAGAAGGGATGACAATATCCTTTCCGTAAAATACCTTGTATACAAGCCCATCAGTATCATGAACCATACAAGACAAAAGGCCAATATTGCTCTTCCTGCAATATTACCAAAAACCTTTATATAAAGTTCCCCAAGACCGGCATCCCTTTGATTTTTAAACAAAGATTGCATTATGTAAACCAAGCAGATAAATGGCAGCACAGAAAACAAGGGAGCCAGCCATCCTGCCCGCCCTACCGCTTCTGAAGCATATTTAGGCAGGATCCGTATGACTGCAGAGCCTTGGGCAGCAATAGAAAAAATAACAGCCTGCCGCGTAGAAATTTTATCTGTAGATGCCAGCACTTAAATCACTACTTTCTGCCGGTTATTGTAAGTATAAGCTTTGAAAAGCTTGTACGTTCCGGGTCTGCAAAATAGAATATGCCAAATAGTCCAGCAAGCAGCATAAGTATTATATAAACGACTGTTTCCTTCTTCTGCTTCTTTGCTTTCATCTGAAGAATATCATAAGTGCCCAGCCCGGCCATTACAAGAATAAAGTAAACCATCTTATTTCTTTCCTTTTAATCCGCTTGGTTCATCCAGTTCATAGCTTTTTTTTATATGGGACTCAACCACTACGTGAGTTTTCAAATATTGCATTATATTAATCCATTGATCTTCTATCTTATGCCATTTCACAGGGTTTTTCAGCCTAATCATATCGCATATGCTAAGACAATCCGACTCCGCCTCCCTGACCACTCCCAGTACCCTTTTAATTTCATTTTCCAGAATGGATGATTGCTGGGCTTCCATGTATTCGATATTCTCCTCATATATGGATGGCACCTGGGATTGAATCTCCCCCAGATTGCTTACCACTGTAGTTTTAAGGGTGATTTCCTCCAGGACATCGCCGGCAAAATGAGGTATGGCCTCAGTATTGCTGAAAATGAGCTCAAGGGTAACATCTTCTCCAGTTAAGTCCTTTACCGTGACTATGGATGAATCTATTTTATTAGCTATCAGATTAACCCCCCGTGATATATCTCTTCCAATATAGCTGACCAGATTCAGATCTGCGGCAATTGCATATCCATCACTCTCTATATCAGGGGCTTTTTGCCCCTGACTGCTTTCCCGATTAACAAGCTGGATACAGGGGATGCGGGCGCTGCCAAAATGTATGTCGAAAAAGCGCATCAGTTCCACCAGTTCCAGTTCTTCTGATGTACCAAGCAGCTTGTAGCTCCGTCCCAAGCTTTCCAGCTTGTCTGCTATATAGAATTCCGACTGATTGAACTTCATCATAAGTTCTTTGGCAGTTGTCCCCTTAACGACATAAACTCTGCAGTTTAACTGAAACTCATGGTCCCGGGAAGCAAAATCAATGTATTTGGCAATATTATCACGTGCTGCTTCTTCTCCAATAAGCAAATACTTGGTATGAGCCCAAAACAAGCTTTTATCAGTATTGTTTTGTATGTTCCGCACCGCATCAAAAAGCGTTTTTCCTTGAGTCGTGGTAATCAATGCTTTGCCGCCCGGGCTGACTTTTCCTTCTTCCCCGCTGCCATCCTGCTGGGTTTGTCCTCCTTCTGACTGTTCCAGTATTCTGCTGGCTATAGTGATAATATGATTGCCGGCCCCATCATTGGATTTGTCAAGGCCCAGCACCTCTACCAAGAGCAGGTCATCAATCTCCCTCCGCATTGGCAGTGCGGTAAAGCTGCATCCCGGAGTGCTCAGAACAAGAATTAAAATCAAGGATATAATTAGTTTTTTCACTTCATCACCACCTGCTAACGACGTTTTTTGTTAATAATCTTCAGGGTTTGAGGTCTTTTCTTCATAAACGGCAGCGGCATCCGGATCAGTGTATCATAAGCAATCTGCTTAACCTCACTGGGAGCGAAAGGGGAAAGGTAGGGTACTCCAAAGGTTTCTATGGTGCTCAAATGATATACCAGCATGATAAAGGCCAGGGAAAGCCCGTATAATCCGGCAATGGAAGCACACAGCACTAAAATCATGCGTAAAAGCCGAATCCCGTTGTTTAGATCCTGGTTGGGTATAATGAACCCGGCTATACCGGTAACCGCTATAATTATTACTGCCACAGGTGAGATTAGCTTGGCTTGAACGGCTGCCTGCCCTACCACCAATGCCCCGATAATGGAAACAGCCTGACCGATAGCCCTGGGAAGCCTGATACCGGCTTCAAGCAGCATTTCAAAAGCAATCAGCATCCCGATAATGGATGTAACGGTAGGAAAAGGAACCTCAATTTTGCTTCTTATGATGGTGATAGCCAGTACCGTGGGTATCATCTCCTGGTGAAATGTGGTCACTGCAACATAAAAGGCAGGCAGGAAGAGGGCAATGAAAGTAGAAAAATAACGAAGCAGCCGATCCACGGAACTGATTATGTAGTGATAAGCATAATCATCGGGCGTTTGAAAAAACAGGGTTATAGAGGCAGGAACAATATACGCAACGGGCATACCGTCAATAAGGATCCCCACCCTGCCCTCTACAATGTTGGCACAAAATTTATCTGCCCTTTCCGTGCTCAGCACCTGGGGAAAAGGAGAACTTCTTTTATCAACAATATACTCTTCGATGAAGCCGGCAGCCGCTACCGCATCTTCATCAATCTTGTCAAGACGATCGATTACCTCCCTGACAATATTCTCATTTGTCAGGTTTTCAATATATACCACGGCTACCGGTGTCCTGCTTTGTCGTCCTACTATGGTTTCCCTTATACGAAGATAAGGTGTACGAATTCTCCGGCGCACCAAAGATGTGTTCACCCTCAGGACTTCAACAAAAGCATCCTTGGGTCCCTTTATTGCATTTTCGGTGGTGGGCTCGGTGATATTTCTTTTTTCAAATCCCTTGGCATCAAATGTAACAGCCCGTTTTTCCTTATCAAATATCAAAGCAACCGAACCATTCAGAATGTCGCTTAATACATCTCCCAGACTGGTTTGTATTTTTCGGGAGGCGTGATATACCGTTCCATGTTCAATAAGTTCAATTAAATCATCGAATACCTTTACCTTCCCCAGGTCCTTTTCCTGGGTTAAAGGCTTTAAAATATTATCACTGACCAGTTTTACATCAATCATACCGTCCACATAAACAACCGTGACCGGAAAATTTCGGTCTCCGTTTATATAATGCTCCTGATAGATGATATCGCTGCTGTCAGCTAAAATTGCTTTCGCATTGGCTGTCGTTACGTCTTTATTATTGTCAATAAATTCATCCAGCAAGTATTCTTCATCAGGGCCGGCCGGTTTCTTCCTTGTCCAGAAATGTTTCAACAGTCAGCTCCCCCTCCGTAACATAGGTTATATGTGGTAGTTTTACACCTCCTTGCCGGTTTAATACGCACATGCTCTCATATGTTTACATAATAGAGATAGCTGATACAGCCAAAAATAAAAACAAGCCATGAACAACATGGATCATGGCTTGCATAAAAATTAAAGCTGTGCACCTGTCTCCGATTTGCACCCATAAGCGGGAACCGGGCAGTTAACTCCTACCAGGCTTCCCTGCGGCACACAAAGGGGTCCACTTACTGCTGCTTCCTTCCGGACCTGACAGGGTTCATGGATCTCTGTTGCGCAGGACCCGGTCATCATCGCCACTTACACGGGCCGGACCTTACAGACAACAAACCTCGGACAGGAATTCAACCCCGCTATAGCGGATTGCGGGTTACAGGGCACCGCTACCTCCCCGTCTAGCACAGCAAACTTGATAGCTTGTTTTTAAGCAGTACTATTATAACATGGAAGTATTGAAATATCCATGAGAATTACTGGTACTTTTCAGAAAAAAGCTGTGGACAGAAAAAACTGAAATGCTATGATAGGATAAGAAGCTGATTATTATAATGCAGGATAAGAATAATAGGGAAGAAAGAGGCATTTTGTTTATGAATGAAAGGAAAGTTGTCGTGATCGGCGGCGGGCCTGCGGGAATCATGGCTGCAGCCACAGCAGGCAGCCGAGGATGCCAGGTAACCCTGCTGGAGAAAAATGAGAAACTGGGCAGGAAGCTTTATCTGACAGGCAAGGGGCGCTGCAATATCACCAACAATGCAGACATGGAGGAATTTATTGCAAATGTGCCCACCAATGCAAAGTTTCTGTACAGTGCATTCTACACCTTTACAAATCAGGATTTGCTGGCCCTCCTCGGCAGACTGGGACTGAAAACAAAGGTGGAGCGGGGAAACCGGGTATTTCCCGCCTCCGATAAATCTTCAGATGTTATCAAGGCTTTGGAAAAGCATCTTAACAGCAATAATGTGAAGCGGCTGACCGGCGAAGCAGACGGCATAATGGCCGAAAATAATAAGGTTGCCGCAGTACGGCTGAAGGACGGCAGGCTCCTCCCCTGCCAAGGCGCTGTCGTGGCAACAGGAGGCCTGTCCTATCCGGCTACCGGATCTACAGGTGACGGCTATCGTTTTGCCAAAGAACTGGGGCACACCATCATACCTCCCGCTCCTTCGCTGGTTCCCCTGGAGACCGTGGAAGACTGGCCGGCACAGGCTCAGGGTCTGTCTCTCAGGAACATTTCAATCAGCGTTCTGGATAAGAAAAGCAGAAAAATATTTGAGGATTTTGGAGAGATGGTCTTTACCCATTATGGTCTTTCAGGACCGGTAATACTGTCCGCCAGCTCCTACATGAGGAAAATGGAGTCCGGCAAATACCGAATCAGGCTGGATCTTAAGCCCGCCTTGACACAGGAACAGCTGGATGCCCGGATACAACGGGATTTCGAAAAATATGCCCGAAAGATTTTCTCCAACAGCCTGAATGAGCTGCTGCCTAAAAAATTGATACCGGTTATCATCCGCCTGTCAGGAATTCCGGCAGATAAACCTGTTCATCAGATAACCAGGGAAGAACGGCTTTCCCTGGTGTCATTGTTAAAAAGCCTGACCTTAACCATAAAAGGATACCGCCCTGTAAGTGAAGCCATAATTACTTCGGGAGGTGTTTCAGTAAAGGAAATAGATCCGGGCACAATGGAATCCAAACTGGTGCAGGGCCTGTTTTTTGCAGGCGAGGTTATAGATGTGGATGCCTATACCGGCGGTTTCAACCTGCAAATTGCCTTTTCTACCGGATACCTTGCAGGCATGAATTGCTGACAGTTTTATGATAGAAAAGACCGGTTTAAGTCCGGTCTTTTCTTTTTGGCTCCCTTTTGCTGCATTTTCCTCAGTTGGGTCTTATTTTCCCTTTTCATATTTCTTGTACCAGCTGCTTAAATTTTTACAGTTGTTTTTCTTATGGTTCTTACCGTTATTGCCCTTACTCAGATTAACAATTTTATTCCAGTTGATGCCCTTACACCGGTCGTTTCCTCTGCTCCATGTAATTTTCTTATTCTTGTTGTTTCCCTTATTGCTCTTATTGCCCTTATTCTTTTTATCAGCTTTATTGCTGTTATTTTTCTTCCCGCTGTTGTTTTTCCTCTTGTTATTCTTTTTGTTGTCCTTCTCCTCGTCGTCATCTGACGATTTTTCATCATCCTTGTCCTTCGCTTCCGGGTCATCATTGTCTTTGTCCTGATTGTCTTCGCCGCCATCGCCTTTATCTTGGCCGTATTCGTCTTCATCGTCTCTGCCGGCATTATTTTTGTCATCCTCGCCTGCATCATCTTTTTCTTCCCCGGCTTCCAAGTCATCAACATCATCCTGATCGTCATCTTTTACATCGCTGTCTTCCGGGTCTTTGATGTCTTCCTGATCGTCATCAGTGGATACGGTGTCTTCCTCATCATTAAGATTTTCGCCCGCCTTTAAATCCTGCCTGGCCATGGCAAAGGCAGCCTTGATATCACGCTTTATGCCCTTAAATACCTCCTTGATTCCCTTGAGGGCTGCTCTTGGTTCCAGCTGCAATGCTTTTGCCGTTACGCCGATACCCCTTCCGTTTTCCAGGAATATGTCCAATACCTCTTCGAAACTCTTATCTGTTTGCTCTGCCAAAGAAGATACAACCAGAAGCTGTCTGAGATTCAGTTCACCCAATGCATACAGCTTTGCTGCATCTTCCCCCAGTTTATCAGTTAACACCCCCACTGTAACCAGTTTCTTCAGGGGCAGCAGCAATTGCTTATCTTCTTCTGCATCGCTCTCATCTTCGTCTTCTTCCTTTGTATCAGTGTCATCCTCATCACTGCTTTCCTCTGTCTCAGTTTCTGTATCCTCACTGTCTTCTTCCGTGTCAGCATCCTCATTGGAAGCATCATCTTCCATAACAGTATCATCATCTTCCTGCTCTGTTTCCTCAGCGGACTGCTCTCCATCATTATCGCTTTCTTCGCCGATATTCACTTCGTCTTCCTCATCGGCTTCCAGGTCAGTTACAATAATGGTTACTTCCAAATCACCAATTGTTCCGGTAACGATTTCTTCAATTTCAGTTCGAATTTCTTCCGGCATTTCCTCCAGTATGGTATCAACAAGCTCCTGCCGTGTCAGGAGGCTGTCCTTGAACTTGCTCAGAACCTCATCAATATCCCAGCCGCTTAGTATGGCTTCATCAAGCACATCGATTGCCCTTTCAAGAGCAGCCTTATATGCCTTCATGGCAACCAAACCATATTCGTGTTTGTTTTCTTTCACCATATCTCTTGCTTCTGCCAGCCGTTCCCCCGATATATCATCCAGTAAGCCGGCTTTGGCAGCTGCATCAAATGTGACCAGCAGGCGGAGTTCCTTCAGGAAATTATCAAGTCCATACAACCAGCTGTCTGGTGTAATACCCGCTTGGGGCACTATGCTGTTTTCCCCTGTCTCTTCATTTTGGGCTGCCAGGCCTGCAACGGGCAGGGAGAATCCAGATCACTGTTGATTAATATAAAGTTAGCCAGAATATATTTGCGGTGGCGTTCCAGGGTTTTCCTGCTGAAGTCTGCCCTGCCTTCAATTTCCTTAAGCGGCAGGGCCTTTCGTTTTATGATATAGGCGCTGGCAGAGGAATCCTCTGAGAGTTTTTTTGCCAGCTGTATCATTCTGCGCCTGGCGGCAGCTTGTTTCGGGGAAGCAGAAACCAACGAATCAAAATCGATGGAATACTCCATTAAAAGCGTCCTGTATATGGTGATTTCCTGCCGAAGGTTAAACCGCTCCTCCTGAAAGGATATGGTTTTCTCCACATCCTCCGGTATCCTGAGTCCGCTGTTCCTGCTGCCGTCTTCCTCTTCCACAAGCTGGCTGACGCTAATTTCACGAATGGCGCTGTTCTTTTTATACAGGTCTATAATGTCCCTTTTAATCAACAGTCCGGCAAAGGTAAAAAACGATGCTCCCTTATCCGCATCATAGCAGTCAATGGCACGGTTGAAGGCGCTGAGAGCAATGGGATATTCCTCGTCATTTTCAATATGGATATATCTTCCTTTTACTCGGCTGGCCGTACTCAGTATGTAGTTGGAATACTTTTCGATGAACTGGCTGCGGAGTGCCTTGTTACCCTCTCTGATTGCCCTAATGTCATCTAAAACTGCGTCCCGGCCTCTGTCTTTCAAAGCCGCTCTGAAGGGAAACACTCTCAAGGAAGAATCACCACCTGATATAAGATACGAAAGACCTCCGGTTTTTTTGGGGGTAGGAGTAAAATAATTATAATATTTTCTTAATACTTTCTTAATATTTAGTTTATACTGATTCGAATTCTGTGTGCAACGGTAATTATTGGAACACTGGATTTGCAAAAATAGGAACATGCCATGCTATTGTATAATTCAGAAGGAAGTGGTATACTAAGTTATGTACAGAACAAATGTTCGTATGAGTAAAAGGAAAGGAGAGACCGGCATTCTGCCGCTGCTATGAAGATCTTAATGAAACCCATCAAAATGATTGCCTGGTTTAATGAAGACGGAACGCTTCATCCTGTCCGTTTTAACATGAAACAGAAGGATGAATCCCATATAACCATTCGCATTGACCGGGTCATTAAGAAACGGGAAGAAAAATTGGCAGGCAACCCTATGCTGGTTTATACCTGCCAAAGCATAATCAACAATATTGAAAGAATCTACGAAATCAAGTATGAGCTCAGAACCTGTAAATGGTATCTTTTCAAAATGTAAGGCTCACTTTCAGACCCCTTACTTTACCAGTTTTTCCACCATGGGGGCTCTAAGCCTTGCTGCAACAGGCAGGTCGGAGCCCATCAGCGGCCTGACATAGGCACGGAATGCTTCCGTTACATGATTGCCCTCTTCATTTATGAATTCATCGGGCATGAGCTTGGTCAATGCCGCAATCTCTTTAATGTCGGTCAGCTTGTAATCCACTGCATAATTTCCTACCCTGTGGATAGTTACGGAACCTTCAAGATTATGGAGAATTGCATATTGTGCAGCCCTTTCTCCTACCTCTCTTGCTTCAATCTGGTCTGTGTCTGATACGCATCCCATGAAGGAACGCTGCAGATAACCAAAGGTATCGGCACGAACCCGTTTAATATTCAGGTTGTCCCTGATATGCTTGGACAGCACGTCTCCCAGTGCACCGGAGCCGGACAACTGAACATTTCCATGGGCATCCTTTTCCACCTTGTCTGCGAATTTGGTTATAATGGGAACACCGTCTTCATCCTGTACGCCTTCAGATATGGCGATAACACAGCGGCCATATTTATCATACACACTTTTCACATCTGCCAGGAACTTGTCTGTGTCGAAGCAGCGCTCGGGCAGATATATGAGATGGGGACCGTCATCGGGGAATTGCTGGGCCATTGCTGAAGCCGCTGTTAAAAAGCCTGCGTGTCTGCCCATAACGACTCCTATATATACGCCGGGCAGGGCACGGTTGTCCAGGTTAACTCCCATAAAAGCCTGTGCCACGAATCTGGCAGCTGAACCAAAACCCGGTGTGTGGTCATTGACCATCAGATCGTTGTCAATGGTTTTTGGAATATGAACAGCCCTTAACTCGTATCCTTCTCTCTTTGCATGCTCACTTACAATGCGAACAGTGTCAGAGGAATCATTTCCGCCGATATAGAAGAAGTAACGGATGTCATGAGCACGCATAACCTCAAACATCTTCCTGCAGTATTCAGCATCGGGCTTGTCCCTTGTGGACAAGAGAGCGGAAGAAGGAGTGTTGGCCACCATTTCCAGGTTATGTTCGGTTTCCTGCGTTAAATCCAGGAACTGCTCGTTGATGACACCGGATACACCGTTTAAGGCACCGTAAATCCGGGTTACCTGGGGGTATTTTCTCGCTTCCAGAACAGCACCCACCAGGGATTGATTAATGACGGCAGTAGGGCCGCCGCCTTGTGCTATCAGTACTTTGCCTTGCAATTTCATGATTGCCCTCCTTATGTAAAATATGAAATTATTAATGCTATCTTTTCCGTATAAGGCAGCATTATTTCGCTGCCATGGTTCATCTTATATTTTTTGTCTGAAAAAGTCAAGGATTCAGGCCCTTTCCAGGCTTATCTGCCCCACAAACCATTCAGCCACTCCACACACAGGGAAAACCAGGTTGCAGCATGGGGATTAATCCATTCCGCCGCCTCTCCATAGCCGCCGGCAGTCTCCTTATCGCAAAGGGACAGTCCGTGCACGCCCTCCGGATAGATATGGAGTTCAAAGGGAACGCCCTGCTGCCTTAAGGCATTGGCAATCAGGAGGGAGTTTTCCACCGGTACGGCTTGGTCATTAAAGGTATGCCACAGAAATGTGGGCGGCGTCTCCTTGTTGACATGATGCTCCAGGGACATGCTTTTCAGCATTTCTTCCGAAGCATCCCCGCCCAGCAGGTTTTCAAACGAGCCTCTGTGAGCATGCTGTCCGGAAGTAATGACAGGATAGCTCAAAATCTGTGCATTGGGTCTGTTCATTCCATGGGGCATGCCGATGGCTTCCCTGATCCAGTCCTGCTGCCAGAACACCCCCAGGCTTCCTGCCAGGTGGCCTCCTGCAGAAAAACCGCATACCGCAATCCTGTCCGGATCCAGATGCCATTTGCCGGCGTTTTCCCGGATAATCCACATGGCACGGGAAAGATCCAGCAAGGGTGCGGGATGCCTGGAGGGGGAAGTCCGGTACCTTAACACAAAGGCATGAAAGCCGGCTGCAGCAAACCGTATGGCTATGGGTTCCGCCTCCCTGTCGGAGGTAAACTGATATCCGCCGCCGGGGCAGATTAGCACTGCGGGCCTTTTATCATGATGAGCCATTTCCGGGCTGTAGTCCGGCACATAAGTGGTCAGAGTCGATTTTAACTCATGGTCCTCCGGTTTATAGGAGCAATTATCCCAAATTTCTATGGTTTTATGATACATGTTTATCCTCCCGTTTATCCGTTTACTGAACTAATTCTGAAATCAGATAAGATAACCTGACTGACTGGACATGTATGAATGTTTCCCTGAACAATAGATTATTCTCTGTTCAGTGCCATCTTCTCCTCATCATAGGGCCGAATCAGAGATTTCAGCAGGGGTATATCCTGAACAGAGGGATCCAACCATACATCCTCCTGCTCTCTGGGAAGTATGACCGGCATTCTGTCATGAACAAGGGCTACCAATGGATTGGGCTGAATGGTCAGAATGGAAAATGCCCTGTAGGCCTTTCCTTCCTGATCCCTGAAATCTTCATATATGCCTGCCATGGAAAACAAGGAGGTCTGCTTCATGTAAACACGGTACTTGGTTTTGTCCTTCCCCGCCCTGCTCCACTCAAAGAAGGCGGTAGCCGGCACAAGACAGCGCTTCTGACGAAAGGCCCGGCGGAACATGGGTTTGGAGTCCACGGTTTCACCCCGGGAGTTTATAATTAAACCCTTTCTGTATGGTGAGGCAAAGCCCCACTTCATGGGAACCAGCTGCCTTCCGGGATCCTGAATCACTATGGGCACCTCATGGGAGGGAAATACCTCCGGGGCCCATACATCCCTTATCCATCCTTTTGCAATGCCATAATACCGTAAAATTTCCTCCACATCCGCATGCAGCATATATCTTCCGCACATCTTTGAGTTCACTCCTCGTATATTCCAATACGCCCCGGTGCCGGTGTCAAAAGTCATTTCTCCTTTTCAGTTATACTCCCTGTAATTTATATAATACCACATAATCCGTGCATCTCCAGTTATTTGTAGAATATTTTTACAGTTGATTTTGAATAAATTAAGAGTTTTCGTCAAAATAATAGAGTAAGATTGAGAAGGGAGGCAGCATAGTATGAGCAATATTATGAAACCGGATGAGTTAAGACGGCATATCAAGAACTTCTTATCAGGCAACCGCTATGGTTCCCTGGGAACCTGCATGAACGATATACCTCGTTCAAGCCCGGTGCAATACTTTCTGGGCAGGGATCTGGAAATATATATTCTGTCAGCAGGAGGAAGCAAGTTCCAGTACATAGGACACAATCCCAATGTATGCCTGCTGGTCAATACCGACTATATCAACTACACCAGAATTGAGGGAGTGCAGGTGTTTGGCAGGGCCGTCACCAGCGAACAGGAACCCGAACTGCTTCAGGAAGCTTTGGAGTTCTGCCCGGACTTGCATGCCGTAAGGTCACAGAAAGATTCCATAAAGGCCATCAAAATCATACCCGATGAGATAGTTTATCTGAATTCCAGGGAAACCGGGGACAGAACCAAGCAAATATTAACCAGCGGGCAAATAGTCAGGCATAAAGCGCAGTCAGCCGGAGAGCTGGCCTTCCGATAGCTCTTCACTCAACAAGACACAAGCCTTCAAAAGCTCTTTCAAAGCGGATATTGTCCGACTGATTCCGTCTGCGGGGCCCGGCATGCCTGCCGCCTGCCCTGCGGATTTTTGCGTTCAGGTGCCGTTCAAACAGCAAACGATCCAGGTTATCCCTGGTGTAAATCAAACCGCTGGGATGAATGGCCCTGGCACCTCTGGCACATACCATGGCTGCCAGGCCGTAGTCCTGGGTTACAACGATGTCTCCCTTGTGTGTGCGGTTAATCAGGGCAAAGTCCACTGCATCCCTGCCCCTGCCTATAACAACCACTTCCGCATAGTCATCCTCCAGAATATGACTGGTATCAACAAACAGAAGCACCTTAAGTCCATGTCTTTTTGCAGTCTCAGTGATTATCCCCCTGACAGGACAGGCATCAGCATCCACCAGTATTTTTCGTTGATCCTCTTTGTCTGTCATTCATATCCCCATCTTTCCTATATTAGATTATAGTCTACCCGGTTACAGGCGTCAAAAACAAAAAAAGAGAACCTGAATATCAGGTTCAATGAAGGAGTTATATTATGAAAATCACCACTTGCTGCAAACCCCGACGCCTCCGGGCCCCAGATGGGATCCAATCACCGGGCCGATTTCATCAATTTCAATATTTATATGCGGAAACCTTTCCTGCAGTTTTTGCTGTACCAGGCGGGCTTCTTCAGGACACAGTATATGCAGCACTGCAATATTTGCCGCATCATCCGGAACGCTGTCAATAATGTATTCCAAAGCCTTTGCCCTGCCCCGCACCTTGGCTACGGCCTTCAGGCTGCCGTCCACCAGTCCCAGGACGGGCTTTACGCTTAGGAGCGATCCAATGGCGGCCTGTGCAGCGGAAAGACGCCCTCCTTTTTTAAGATACTCCAGTGTGTCGGCAGACAGGTGGACCTGCATCCGCTTCTTTTCCCTTTCTATGGCTTCCGTAATTTCCTCCCTGCTTCTGCCTTCTTCCGCCATGCTGCAGGCAATTTTAACCAGAAGCTTTAAGTTCGATACGGTGGTCTCTGAATCGATAACCGATATTTTATCGGGTGCTGTCATAGCTGCCGCAGCGGAGGCACTGTTAAATGTCCCGCTTACCTTCTCCGATATCACTATCGTTACAATTTCGCAGCCTTCAGCCAGAATTTCTTTATAAGCAGTAGCAAAGGCATCAATTGACGGCTGGGATGTGGTGGGAAAATCCCTGGAAGTTTCCAGCTGCCGGTAGAAGTCTTCAAATTCACCGGGAAAACCCTCGTCTCCGGTCACTCCGGAAAATGTAACGGACAAGGGCACAATCCGTATTTTATGCTGTCTGGCATATTCTCTTGTAAGATAAGCCGTGCTGTCGGTTACTATTCTTACTTTGGACACTGATGAAATCCCCTTTCTTATTTCCTTCATAACTTAATGTTTTGATAATATGCTTTACTTTATTCTTCTTCAGTGCTGCTCTTAATATATGATGATAATACCAGGTACTAATACCAAAGTCAATAGTATTAGAAAAAAAAACTGCGCAGCCAAAATGCTGCGCAGTTTATTAGCTTAAAATCACTGTCTTCTTCTGTATTCTGCCAATTGCCTGTATCTTCAGTCTGCTTAACCGGCAGTTGTAATCCTTTCCAGCCGGATGCCCGTCTTATGATCATTCAGATTGACCTCTTCCAGGGAATCCTCTGATGTCATTACCAGCTCCAGTGCCAGGGTTTCAGTTTTTATATAATCCTCAAAATGTTCCACGGCCCTGCTGACTGCATCATCTGCATTAAGGAAAATCCGGATGTTGTCAGTCACTTCGTAACCGTTGTTCTTACGCATCTGCTGAACCCTGGAAACCAGTTCCCTGGCCAGCCCCTCGTCTACCAATTTCTGGGTCAGAGTGGTGTCCAGGATAACAAAAAGATTGTTTTCTGCGGCCACATTGAAGCCTTCCCTGGCGCTGATGGTAATGAGAACATTTTCCTTGCTGATCTCATAGGGCTCCCCATCCAGATCAATTGTCAGGGTTTCCCCATTTTCCAGCCTGGGAGCCGCATCCGACGCATCCAGCCCGGCCAGTGCCCTGGCAAAGAGCTTTATTTTGGAACCAAGCACAGGACCGGCAACCCTGAAGTTGGGCTTGAGCTGGAAATCCATAAATTCATGGAGCGACTTGGCAAAGACCACTTCTTTCACATTCAGCTCTTCCTGAATCAGGGGGATCAGATGGCTTATTTTTTCTTCATACTTCCCGTCAATCAGCACCTCACTGATTGGCTGTCTTACCTTAATGCGGGCCGACTCCCTGGCGGCACGGCCAAGGGTAACCAGACTCCGGACCAGATCCATTGTTTCTTCCAGCCCAGGATCAATGAGTTCCCTGTCGGCAGTGGGATAATCGCTCAGGTGCACTGAAAGCTCTCCCGTCAGATTCCTGTATATCTCCTCTGAAAGGAAGGGAGCAAAGGGCGCAAACATCTGGGCAAAGCCAACCAGGATTTCATAGGTGGTATTGTATACCGCTTTCTTGTCGTCGGTAGGTTCTGCTGCCCAGAATCTTCTTCTGGAGCGGCGGATATACCAATTGGACATGTCCTCATTGATAAAATCCTGCATGCGGCGGATCGCCCGGGTCATGTCATATACCTCCAGATCCTCCTCAACTGCAGCCTTCAGGCTGTTGAATTTGGACAAAATCCAGCGATCCAGCTCCGACCTATGATGGTAGGGCACAAAGAATTCCCTGGGATCCATATTATCGGTGTTGGCATAAAGGGTAAAGAAATGGTAGACATTCTTTACCGTGCCAAAAAACTTGCTCTGCACCTCACGCAGCCCATCGATATCGAACCGGGTTGGGTTCCAGGGCGGTGATACATAGAGAAGATACCAGCGCAGGGTGTCCGCACCGTACTCATCAAAGAGTTCAAAGGGATCAACGGTATTTCCTCTGGACTTGGACATTTTGATTCCTTCCTTATCCAGAATCAGATCATTGACCAGGACGGATTTATAGGGCGACTTCCCTGTGACAAAGGTGGATATGGCCAGCAGTGAATAGAACCAGCCCCGGGTTTGGTCGATGCCCTCACAGATAAAGTCAGCGGGAAAGAGTTCGTTAAAGTTCTCCTTGTTTTCAAAGGGATAGTGATGCTGGGCAAAGGGCATGGCACCGCTGTCAAACCAGCAGTCGATGACATCCTTTACCCGGGTCATTACCCCGCCGCACTTCTCGCATTTTATATGAACTTCATCAACATAGGGCCTGTGAAGATCTATGTTTTCATCGATGGGCTCCAGGGCACGTTCCACCAGCTCTCTGCGGGAGCCGATACTGTCGGTATGACCGCAGTCACAGCGCCAGATATTAAGCGGCGTACCCCAGTAGCGGGAGCGGGATATTGCCCAGTCCTTCAGATTTTCCAGCCAGTTGCCAAAGCGCTTCTGCCCTACAAACTCAGGATACCAGGATACATTGTTGTTGTTTTCAATAAGCTTGTCCTTCAGCCTGGTCATGGCAATATACCAGCTGGGCTTTGCATAGTAGAGCAAGGGGGTCTTGCATCTCCAGCAATGAGGATAATTGTGTACTACCTTTTCCCTTCTGAACAGCTTGTCATTTTCCGCCAGCCACCGGATGATCTCCGGGTCTGCATCCATAACAAACATGTCCTTCCAGGGAGTGGCAATATAACGGCCGTTTTCATCCACCGGCTGGAGAACCGGCAGGTTATATCTTGTCCCGGTCAGATAGTCATCCTCACCAAAAGCAGGAGCGGTATGCACAATACCGGTACCGTCCTCGGTGGTGACATAGTCGGCCAGGGTAACAAAGAAGGCCTTCTTATCCGCCTTGGTAAAGGGCATCAGCTGCTCATACTCCATATACTCCAGTTCACTGCCCTTCAGCTCGGCCAGAACTTCATATTCGCCGCCCAGCACTTTGGAAGCAAGGGTTTTTTCCACATAATAGACGGTATCCTCAAATTTTACCCTCAGATAGGTCTCATCCGGGTGGACGGTAAGTGCCACATTGGAAGCCAGGGTCCAGGGCGTGGTTGTCCATACAAGGAAGTATTCATCCTTGTCCTTGCGCTTGAATTTTACATAGACCGTAGTTGTCTTAATCTCCTGGTAGCCCAGGGCCACTTCATGGGAAGCCAGGCCCGTTCCGCAGCGGGGGCAGTAGGGAAGGATCTTATGCCCTTCGTAGAGCATGCCTTCCCGATTCATCCTGTCCAGAATCCACCAGGCGGTTTCTATATAATCGTTGTCCAGGGTGATATAAGGGTTGTCCATGTCAATCTCATAACCCATCCGCCTGGTCATCTCGCGCCATTCTCTTTCATAGCGGAAGACCGACTCCCGGCACTTCTGATTGAACTCGGCGATGCCGTACTCCTCTATATCCTGCTTGCTTTTGAGATTCAGGTTCTTTTCCACTTCAATCTCAACCGGAAGGCCGTGGGTATCCCATCCGGCCTTGCGCTTTACCTGATATCCCTTCATGGTTTTGTAGCGGCAGACCGAATCCTTGAGGGTTCTGGAAATAACATGGTGAATGCCGGGGTGCCCGTTGGCAGTGGGAGGCCCCTCATAGAAGATAAAGGATTTGCTGCCTTCCCTGATGGCTATGCTCTTATCCAGAATCCGGATTTCATCCCAAAATGCAGATATGCCTTTCTCATTTTCATTTACAGGCCGGTCGGATAAAGCCTTAAACTCTTGCATAAAATTCATTCCTTCCTATATTTCCGTCTGTTCTTTATTCTATTGATACTGCAGGTTCTAATCTCAGTCAAATCAAGTGCTGCAAAATAAAAATCCCCTGACATATGTCAAGGGACGGAATATTCCGCGGTACCACCCGATTTACAGGGCCATTCCTTCCGGGAAAATGCCCTGTCTCTCTTTCCAATAACGCTTTGATGCGGGGAAGCCTAGTTTGAACAAGGTCATTTCAGCCTCCGGCTCCAAGGTGATCTTCGTATCAGGGCATCATCACGTGCTTCCACCCAAGGCATCGTGTCTCTGTAAATCCGACCCTGTACTACTGTCCTTTTCGCAGCCTTTATATTAATTCAGTTTGCAATTTATGATACTTGATAATATAATATTTGTCAAGATGCAGGCACTCCGGTTTTGCACCATGCTGCACCGTCCCAGCCCGGTAAGCCGGCAGCTACCCAGTTGACGAGGATGTGATAGGATTGAAATGGATAAATAAATTGGAAATAAAGTACAGACGCTATGCCATCCGTGATCTGATGGCCTATATTGTCATCCTGAATGCAGTGGTTTTCCTGCTTTACATGTTGATACCCCAAAGCAGGCTGTTTCAAAAATTATCCCTTGACCCGGCTGCAGTCCTGAGAGGGGAGGTCTGGCGGCTGGTAACCTTCCTTTTCCTTCCCCCCACAACCAGTCCCTTCTGGATTATATTCACCCTCTATTTCTACTATATGGTGGGCAGCAACCTGGAAAGCCAGTGGGGAAGCTTCAGGTTCAACCTGTATTACCTGGTGGGTGTATTAAGCACCATCGCAGCTTCCTTTTTAAGCTTTGGCACCGTCTCCAATGAGCATCTGAATCTATCCCTCTTTTTGGCCTTTGCCTACTTATTCCCCAATTTTGAGGTTCTCATATTCTTTATACTGCCCGTAAAGATTAAGTATCTGGCCTGGCTGAACTGGGCCTTCATTGCCTATTCCCTACTGTTCGGCCCCCTGCCCCGTAAGCTGGCGGCAATTGCTTCAGTGGTAAACTTTTTCCTCTTCTTCGGACCGGACCTTAAGACCACCATAAAGCTTCGCTGGCAGACCTACAAAAACCGAAAGCGGTTCAGGAACGCCTTTAAGAACAACAATCGCTGGTAAAGTTATAGAATTATAAGAATCTGTCCGGATTCGATCAGAACAGCATCAGGCTGACTGCCATCACAATCATGCCTGCTACCAGGCCGTAGATGCTCAGATGATGCTCCCCGTATTCCCGGGCTGTTGGCAGCAGCTGATCAAAGGAAATGAAGACCATGATTCCGCCCACGGCGGCGAAAATAATGCCGAACATAGCCTCTGTCATGAATTTGGAAAGAATCAGATAACCGACAACGGCTCCCAGGGGCTCTGATATTCCTGATAAAAAGGAATAGAGAAAGGCCTTTTTGCGGCTGTTTGTAGCATAATATACCGGCATGGAAACTGCTATTCCCTCCGGGATATTGTGAATGGCAATAGCAATGGCAATTCCAATACCCAGACTGGGATCCCTCAGGGAGGCCATAAAGGTTGCAAATCCTTCCGGAAAGTTATGAATGGCTACAACCAGGGCAGTAAGCAATCCGGTTCGAAGCAGTCTGCCTTTGTTTATCTGTATCATGTGTTCCGGCAGATCTTCCGGCGCGTCACCGGCCAAGTCCTCCACCTTTCGGGCCTCATGGGGGTTTTCATATTCCGGCACCAGGTTGTCAATAAGAGCAATGATGAACATTCCTGCAAAAAAGGCCAGAATGGTAACCCAGGAACCTGTCTTCCATCCCAGTTCCGCTGTCAGAGTTTTTCGGGCTTCAGCAAAGATTTCCACAAAAGAAATATACACCATCACGCCGGCAGAAAAGCCCAGGGCAACGGACAAAAATTTTGTATTGGTCTTCTTTGTGAAAAATGCAATGGCACCGCCGATTCCTGTGGAAAGGCCGGCAAACAAGGTCAGACTTAAGGCATACCATACATTAGCATCCATATTTGCATATCCCCCTGATTATTGTACTTGTTCGATGCTTGCTTGATTTATCTATATGATTATTGATAAACAATTCACTAAAGCAATTAACACAAACCCGCCTGCTATTTGATTACTTCCTCAATCTGGCCTCCGCCCAGGCATTCCTCTCCCAGATAGAAAACCACATACTGCCCCGGGGTAACGGCCCTCTGAGGTATGTCAAACCATACCCTGCAGGTGTCCCTGCCGGTGACTTCCACCCGGACACCCTGATCCGGCTGCCGGTAGCGGAACTTGGCCTGACAGGAAAATTCCTCAGCAGGCGGCTCACCTGATATCCAGTTTATATCAGCAGCTGTCAGCCCCCTGGAGTAAAGTGCGGGATTCTGTTCCCCCTGCGCCACATAAAGGATATTGTTTTCCAGATCCTTTTCAACCACAAACCAGGGCTCACCGCTGCCGAAACCTCCCCCTATGCCCAGGCCTTTTCTCTGACCCAGGGTATAATACATCAGGCCGTCATGCCTGCCCACTACCAGATCGGGCTGCTCCAGGCTCCTGATTTCTCCGGGCCGGGCCGGAAGATAGCCGCTTAAAAACTCCCTGAAATTACGCTCCCCGATAAAGCAGATCCCGGTGCTGTCCTTGCGATGGGCTGTTTTCAGACCTGCTTCCTCTGCTATGCGGCGGACCTCCCTCTTTTCCAGGCCGCCTAAGGGAAACACGGCTTTGGACAGCTGCTCCTGGTTCAGCGCACACAGAAAATAGGACTGATCCTTGCTCCGATCCAAGCCCTTTAGCAGACGAAACTTTCCGTCTGCCTCCCCGATCCGGGCATAGTGACCCGTTGCCAGATAATCTGCACCGATTTGCATGGCATAATCCAGGAACATCCTGAATTTTATTTCCTTATTACACAAAACATCAGGGTTGGGTGTTCTTCCTCTCTTATACTCCTCCAGAAAGTAGGTGAAAACCCTGTCCCAGTATTCCTTCACAAAGTTCACTGAATAATAGGGTATATCCAGCTGATTGCAGACGCGAACCGCTTCCTCATAGTCCACTGTGGCGGTGCAGACACCGTTTTCATCCGGCTCGTCCCAGTTTTTCATAAAAACACCGATCACCCGGTAGCCCTGCTCCTTCAGAAGCAGAGCTGCCACCGAGGAGTCTACCCCGCCGGACATTCCTACTACTATATTAATCTCAGAATTGGGCTTAGCCAATCTGCTCATATAAATTCAGCCTTTCTCTCCATTTCATCACTGTTTTTTATCTATGGCCCATATATGGCCTTGATTTCAGAAACATCATCCTTATTTTTTCAGATACCGTCAGTTTCGTCAAGTAATTTTATAAGCCGGGCTGTTATTCCCCAGCCAACTCTATATATTAATACTATTGAAATTTGTTATCAATTAATAATTATTATTATTTATTTTTTTCCAGCATTGTGTTATACTAATTTAAGGCTTGCTGGCACGGAAGAAACGAACATGCCCGGATAATGACATGACCGGGAAAGAATAAACGGAGGGATTATTAATTGGCAAGAAAAAAAGGTCCGCGATTTAAAGTTGCGAGGCGCCTGGGTGAAAATGTATACGGTCACCCAAAAGCCCTGAAAAGAGGCATAAAGAATCACAGAAAGCTGTCGGAATACGGAATGCAGCTTATGGAAAAGCAAAAACTGAAGGAATATTACGGAGTGCTGGAAAAGCAGATGACCCGCTATGTGGAAAAAGCCCTGCGCTCTGCGGGCAATACAGGCGACAATCTGGTGCAGTCCCTGGAGTGCAGGCTGGATAATATGGTCTACCGACTGGGATTTGCCTCCAGCCTTAGGCAGGCCCGTCAGATGGTGGTACACGGGCATATAAGGCTGAACGGAAACAAGGCAGATCGGCCTTCCATGGAGGTCAGACCCGGGGATACAATCTCCCTGAAAGAGAAGTCTCAGAGCATAGCCTTGTTCCGGGATGCCTTCCTCTCCCATACCCTCAATGTACCCTACCTGGAAAAGGATGAGGAAAGATTTACAGGAGTACTCATAAGAAAACCGCTGCGGGAAGAAATTCCGGTTAATGTAAAGGATTCTCTTGTAGTTGAATTTTATTCAAGAAGATAAAGCTTCAGCCTTTAGCTCAGCTTGCTGTTTCAGCTTACCTTGTGCGGGGTAATAATTAGTTACAAAAATAGTATATTTTTGTCCGATACCACTCACACTATTAAAAAGGAGGCTGGAGCATGGCTAAGAATATTGAAAGAGCAAAAAGCCAGAAAAAACCGATTGAAAAGCATGATACCGCCGCCTGGGCAAACATCGAGAGCCTGAAACCCGTCTCCCGTGTTCATCTGCCCAGTGAAGAAGAAGTAAGAAATGCAAAGGATTATGTAGACTCTAACCAGAAATAATTGATCAGGGATAAACCTGCTTTATGCCAATGAACGGTGAAACAGTTTTGATAAACATGCAGTAATGAATAATAAAGCCGGTGAACAGCAAAAGGACGCGGATGCGTCCTTTTGCTGTTTTACTGTTTTCCTCAGGTATCACTCAGTTTTTGAAACGGCAGCCGCTGCCTGCTTTCCATATTCCACGCACTTGGCAATGCTGTCTGCATCCGGATTCCACATAACCCTGATGCCGTCATCAATGAGCTCCATGCCGCATTCCTTCAGGAGCCCGGTTATCATCTTCACCGATTCCCCGCTCCAGCCGTAGCTTCCGAAAGCTGCTGCCTTTTTATTCTTAAACTCCAGCCCCCGGATTTCTTCCAGGATGGCGGCAACGGCAGTCAGAATCCCCTTGTTTATGGTGGGTGAACCCACCAATACGGCCTTGGATTTGAAAACCTCGGTAATGACATCATTTTTGTCAGAACGGCCTATATTGCAAAGCTTTACGGTTACTTCAGGATCGGCTGCCCGGATGCCGGATGCAATGGCTTCCGCCATCCGCCTGGTACCGTTCCACATGGTATCGTAGATCAGAGTTATTTGGTTTTCCTGATAATCCCCGGCCCATTCCATATACTTCTCCACAATCTGTAAAGGATTGTCCCTCCACAAAATACCGTGACTGGTGCAAATCATGGACAAGGGCAGATTGAGGCTTACAAACTCATTGATTTTTTTCTCTACAAAGGAGCTGAATGGTGTCAGAATGTTGGCATAATACTTAATTGCCTCCTGATACAGCTCGGCCTGGTCCACCTGATCATTGAACATGAATTCTGTAGCATAGTGCTGACCGAAGGCATCGTTGCTGAACAGAATCTGTTCTTCTGTCAGATAACAGAACATGGAATCCGGCCAATGCAGCATCCGGGCCTCGATGAAAATCAGTTCTTTCTTTCCAAGGCTTAACCTATCCCCGGTCTTTACCTCAACAAAGTTCCAGTCCTGATGATAATGACCCTTAAGAGAACGCACTCCGTTCCGGGTGCAATAAATCGGAGTATCCGGGATCTCCTTCATCAGTTCGGGAAGGGCTCCGCTGTGGTCCACCTCAGCGTGGTTGGCTATGATATAATCAATTTCACTTAAGTCAATTTCCTTTTTCAGATTCTTCACAAACTCATCGGCAAAGGGCAGCCATACGGTGTCAATCAATGCCACCTTCTCATCCCTTACCAGGTAGGAGTTGTAGGAAGAACCCCTGTGAGTGGAATATTCCATGCCGTGAAACTCCCGGAGCTCCCAATCCTTCTTCCCAACCCAGGTTACACTCGGACTTAATTTGATGCTCATACCATTCCTCCTCCGTTTTTGTGATTGTTCGGACCCTGTTATGGGTACAGTATAGTATAATTTTGCCAAATATTCAATAAAAGATGACAAAAGAGGCTGACGCACAGAAAGTGTGTGCGCAGCCCCTTCAGACTGACAAAATATCAGGAGCATCAATTATAGCAATGCTCTTTTTTACTGAAAATTATTCCTTGGAATAATCCATCTCTGCCATTCTCTTGTAGTTGGCATATCTTTCCCTGGCATGTTCTTCAGCCAGAGAGAACATCTCATCCGCAATATCCGGGAAGGTGTTCTTCAGTGAGGTATATCGAACCTCGGAACTTATGAACTTCTGGAAGTCTTCCTTGGGCTCCCTGGAATCCAGCTGGAAGGGGTTCTTGCCCTCTTCCTTGAGTTCGGGGTTATACCGGTACAGATGCCAGTAGCCGGTGTCAACCGCAAACTTCTCCTGGTTCATGCTGGTGCCCATTCCGGTCCTGATACCGTGGTTAATGCAGGGTGAATAAGCAATTATCAGGGAAGGTCCTTTGTAGTTTTCAGCTTCACTGATAGTACGGACGGTGTGGTTCATATTGGCTCCCATGGCAATCTGGGCTACATAAACATAACCGTAGCTCATAGCCATAGCACCCAGGTCCTTCTTCCTAATCTTCTTGCCGGCAGCTGCAAATTTGGCAACGGCAGCGGTAGGCGTTGATTTGGAGGATTGCCCGCCGGTGTTGGAGTAAACTTCTGTATCCAGCACCAGTATATTCACGTCATCTCCGGAGGCCAGAACCTGATCCAAACCGCCGAAGCCGATATCATAAGCCCAGCCGTCTCCTCCGATTATCCATTGGGAGGGCTTGATCAGATAGTCTTTCTTCTCCAGGATTTCCGTTATAATGGGATTATTCTTGTCAGCTTCCTTTTCGATGGCATCCAGAACTGCCTTGGAAGCCGCTTTACTCTTTTCACCGTCATTGAAAGCATCCAGCCAGCCCTGGAAGGCTTCCTTGATGCCCTGGCTGAAATCAGCCTCCAGGGCTTCCTTCATCAGATCGGCAATTTTTTCACGGATTTGCCTTACTCCCAGGAACATGCCGTAACCGAATTCGGCATTGTCTTCAAAGAGGGAGTTTGCCCAGGTGGGTCCCTTACCCTCACGGTTTACGGTATAGGGAATGGAAGGTGCGCTGGCTCCATAAATGGAGGAGCAGCCTGTGGCATTGGCAATCATCATTCTGTCGCCAAAGAGCTGGGTCAGCAGTTTGATATAAGGGGTCTCACCGCATCCGGGGCAGGCACCGTGGAACTCAAACAAGGGAGTTACAAACTGGCTGCCCTTCAGGGTGTTCTTAGCCATTACGCCTTCCTTATCTGTGACAGTGGTTGCAAATTCAGCGTTGTCAAATTGTAATTCAATCTGCTCTTCAGCATCCTTCATAATGAGGGCCTTCTCCCTGGCAGGGCAGATATCGGCACAGTTGCCGCAGCCTGTGCAGTCCAGGGGACTGACCTGAATACGGTAATGCAGACCATCCATGCCTCTTCCGACAGGCTTCTTGGTCTCAAAGGTTTCAGGTGCCCTTTGCAGTTCTTCATCATTCAGCAGGTAAGGCCTGATAACCGCATGGGGGCATACCAGTGAACACTGGTTGCACTGGATACAGTTGTCAATCTGCCATTCAGGCACATTAACGGCAATACCGCGTTTTTCATAGGCAGTGGTACCCATTGGGAATGTGCCGTCTTCCATCTTAGCTTCCGTAAAGGTGCTGACAGGCAGTTCATCACCTTCAAGTCTGGCCATGGGGCGTTGAATTCTGCTTACGAATTCGGGCTCATCCTCCAAAACTGCCGGGGAATCAAGCTGTACGTCCGCCCATTCACCGGGCACATCCACCTTGTGCAGGGCGTCCAGGCTCATGTCAACGGCCTTGTGGTTCATCTCAACAACCCTGCGGCCCTTTCTGCCATAGGTCTCCTCAATGGAATCCTTCAGGTATTTTATTGCATCTTCCAAGGGAATAACCTCTGCCAGTTTGAAGAAAACAGTCTGCATAACCATGTTAATGCGATTTCCCAAACCTACTTCAGAAGCAATTTTAATGGCATCTATAACATAGAAGTCCAGTTCCTTTTCAGCAATATCCTTCTTAATCTGAGCAGGCAGCTTTTCATCCAGCTCTTCCACACTCCAGGGACAGTTCAGAACGAAGGTGCCGCCTTTTTTGATGCCCTTCAGTACATCGGTCTGATGCAGGAAGGAGCGGTTATGACAGGCTATGTAGTCTGCCGAGTATACCAGGTAGGTGGACTTAATGGGTTTGGTACCGAAACGCAGGTGGGACAGTTGTACCGCCGGACTTCTTGCTGTCATAGGAGAAGTACCCTTGAGCAAACAAATCTGTATTATCACCGATGATTCGTATGGCTGCCTTATTGGCACCCACCGTGCCGTCCGAGCCAAGACCCCAGAATTTACAGCTGATGGTTCCTTCAGGAGTGGTATCGACGTATTCAGCTTCCGGCAGGGAAGTATTGGTCACGTCATCCACAATGCCGATGGTGAAGTTGTCCCTGGGCTCATCCTGCATCAGATTGCGGAAAACGGACAGAATCTGGGAAGGAGTGGTATCCTTGGAGCCCAGGCCGTAGCGTCCGCCCACGATAACAGGCTTCTTCTCCTGCTTGTAGAACACATGCAGGACATCCTGATAGAGGGGTTCACCAAGGGAACCGGGTTCCTTGGTCCTGTCAAGAACGGCAATCTTTTTGACTGTTTCCGGCAGAACCTTCAGGAAATGCTCTGCTGAGAAGGGACGATACAGACGAACACGGATGGTGCCCACCTTTTCCCCTCTGGCCAGGAGATAGTCGATGGTCTCATCAATGGTTTCACACACGGAACCCATTGCAACGACAACGTATTCGGCATCCGGAGCACCGTAATAATCAAAGAGCTGGTAATTGCGCCCTGTTATCCTGGAGATTTCCTCCATATAGCGTGAGACCACTTCCGGTACTGCCTGGAAGTACTTGTTGGCAGCTTCGCGGCCCTGGAAGTAGATATCCGGATTCTGAGCGGTTCCTCTTACAACCGGCCGGTTGGGATTGAGAGCCCGCTGGCGGAATTCATGAATAGCCTGATAGTCTACCAGAGACTTAAGATCCTCATAATCGATGACCTCGATTTTCTGTTCCTCGTGGGAAGTGCGGAAGCCATCGAAGAAGTGCAGGAAGGGCACTCTGGAGTTTATGGCAGACAAATGAGCAACAGCAGCCAGATCCATTGCCTCCTGCACACTGGCGGATGCCAATAGTGCGAAGCCTGTCTGACGGCAGGCCATAACGTCCTGATGATCGCCGAAGATAGACAGGGCATGTGCTGCAATTGCCCTTGCACTTACGTGAAAGACCGCCGGCAGCAGCTCGCCTGCCATTTTGTACATATTGGGAATCATCAGCAGTAATCCCTGTGAAGCTGTATATGTTGTAGTTAAGGCACCGGCAGTAAGAGAACCGTGTACCGCTCCCGCTGCCCCCGCTTCGGACTGCATCTCAACTACCTTAACCTCTTGTCCGAAGATATTCTTTTTCCCATGGGCGGACCATGCATCAACTTCTTCTGCCATTGTGGAAGAAGGAGTGATGGGATAAATGGCAGCAACATCGGTGAAAGCATATGAAATGTACGCCGCAGCCTGGTTGCCGTCCATGGTTTTAACCTGTTTCGCCATAGCGATTCCTCCTCTTGTAATTTAAGTACTGGATCACATATTAATTTGTGAAATGTTTAACCGTTAAGCTTGCAAAAGCCCCATATCCTATCGCTCTTACCAGACTCTGATTTTAATTTGGACCCGCCGGATGCTTAAAAGGCCCTTACTGCATCCTGATCGGCAGTTCCTATATTATCTGTTATGACAGGATTATTCATGCATAGGGCATGACAAACAAGACCTATGCAAAGAGGCTCGTAACTATTCTATCATTTTTTGTACCATATGTATAGGTGAAAATGTAAAAAGCAGTATAACAGGAGAATCTATTCCCCGTATACCCGGTCCACAAAGCTTCTCAGATTTTCCAGCCCTATGGCAATGCCCTCCAGGGGTTCCTCCATGCCCTCAAATTCTATGGAAAGAATACCGTCATAATTCTTGCCCTTCATTATCTTCAGGCATTGGACAATGGGCACATCTCCATGACCAATGACGGCTCCTCTCAGATAGTTGCCGCCCCGGCTGCTGAACCATCCCCTGCCGGGATTGGGCTGATTGCCGGATTTGACATGAAAATCCTTGGCGTGGACATGGAATGCATAGGGCATGAGCCGGCCTACTGCCTTCTCAGGTTCCTCATCCACACAAAGGAAGTTGCCCATATCAACCAGAAGACCAAAGTTAGGATGATCCACTGCTGTTACCAGTTTTTCCATCCGCTCGCTGTCCTGGGCAAAGAATCCATGATTCTCCACCATGGTTTTAATACCAAGATCCGCTGCATATTCCGTAACTGCACGACAGCCCTTTGCCAGCCTGGGCAGGACAGCATCAAAGCTTTGAACTCCTTTATAACCGGAAGGGAATCCCCATGCTGCGTCATGACGCATGCCGGGGCTGTTCAAAATCCGGGCTACCCGGACCTCTTCCTTCAGCCTCTCAATTTCGGCATCCAAGTCTCCGCCGCACCCGCTTATAAAGTCTCCTGCTATGGTATAATTGGCAACCTCAATCCCTACCCGCTCACATTCCTCCCTTACCTTTGGCGCAAAGGTGAGAGGCGTCTCCCCTTCCGGCAGGGCAAAGGTAGAGAATTCAATCACATCAAAACCCATTTCCCTGGCCTTGGATATTACATCCAGCTGTGACATTCTTCCACTGTGCACCAGCTTGCTGAAGCTGTATGAACTGACTCCTATTTTCATGCAAACTACCTCCTCGACTTACTGTCAGATTCAGGTTACACCAGCCAAAGACAGGTGTCAATATATCCTGCCCATAAAAGCCCGTAAAAAATAATTGAAAATAATTCTCAATAAACTGTTTCACATCCCCACAGGCGGTTATCTATATATTGCTCGAACAAAGAGCATGTTTGATAACCGTTCTCAACCCGTGTGAGAGATGAAAGCCTCACATGAAACCCCCTTATTCATACCTGTTAGCTTGCATTTTATCCTCCGCTGACCCCGGAGGACTTTTTTTGCCTTTTTTCAGGCCGGCCTCCCCTGCAGATCAATTTCATAGAGCAGAATGGATGCCATGAGCCGGCCGGGCAGGCAGTCCGGTTACACCTGCCCTTCCGGCATTCAGTGTGCCTTTACTCATAACAGCAGAAATATCAGCGGCATGGTAAGGATGGAAAGAATGGTGGAAATGCTTATTACTCTGGAGGAAAGAGATGCATCTCCCCCGAATCTTTCTGCAAAAATGGCGGTATTGGCTGCAGCAGGCATGGCGGAAAGAATGACACAGACCTGAAAAACATCCTGGGGCAGCCTGATGAGCCGCAGCAGACCGTATACCAAAAGGGGCAGAATTATCAGCCGGATTGCACTGCCCACATAGACTTCGCTGCCCCGGAACATTTCCCGCATGGGTATGGCCGCCAGGAGTGAGCCCACTATCAGCATGGACAGAGGAGAAGTCATGGAGCCTATCATGGATACTGCCCTGGCAATGGGTCCCGGCAGCGATATATTAAAGAGAAACAAAAGCATCCCGATGCCAACGGATATAATAACAGGATGGGTCAGAATCTTCTTTATGGTATCTTTGTCGCTTTTCCCGGAAAATATCATGGCACCGTAGGACAAGGCCAGGACATTAAAGGGTATGACATACAGGGCACCATAAAATACCCCCCTGCTGCCAAAGATGCTTTCCAGTACCGGAAAGCCCATAAAACCGCAGTTGGAAAATACCGCTGCAAACTGAAGGACCGAGCGGATCCGCCGGGGATAACGCACAAAAAGAAATTTTGCAGTCAGCATGAAAAAAAGATGGATACAGAAGGACATTACCAGCACTAAAACAGCATTCCTCAGCATCTCTCCGGAAAATTCAAAATTAAATGAAGAAATAATAAGCATGGGCTGGGTGATCTGAAGCAGCATTACAGACAGCTTCCCCGTCATGTCCCCGGTAATAATATTGCGCTTCCTGGCATAAAACCCGGCCAGAATTATCAGAAACAGCATGATAACCTGATTAACTATTATATTGATTTCCATAATACCCTCAACATTCCCTTATTTTGAAGAAATCGAGCGCGGCAAAACACTCGTTTTTCCATTATAGCACAGAAATCGAGTAAATTCTTACTCCAGCAAAAAGGAAAGGGCCAAAAAGAGTATCATGGAACCGTTCATCAGAAGGAAATTCTGAATTGCAACAGGGAAGGTATCCTCTTTACTCTGCCTTCCCAAAAATGCCCGTATGTTTTTTCTGACCGGTATTATGGTTAGCAGCACCGGTATAGCTGCCAAGGGCAGTATGCCAAGAATCAGGAGCAGAAGAATGTCTGTAAAGCCAATATAATAGAGACTCTGAAACAGCCTTAATGCCCTTTCTTTGCCTATATACAGCGGCAGAGTGTAGCGGCGGTTTTCCAGATCCTCATCCATATCGCAAATATTGTTGGCCAGCATCAGATTGGCAATTCCCAGTACTGCCGGCAGGGACACAAGAAAGATGACCAGGAGTTCCGTCAGGTTGAGTGAAATGGTAATCAAACTGCCCTCAAAGCTCAGCTGAATGAGGCTGCCGTCTACTGCATGAATGTATACGGAAAGCAGTAAGATAACAAAGCCCATGAAAAAGCCGGAAAAGATTTCACCAAGGGGCATCCGGGATATGGGTATGGGACCAAAGGTATACAAAATGCCCACTGCAAAGGAAACCATGCCTAAAAGCAAAACGATGAGGGAAGTATTGAGATACAACAGTATCCCGAAGCCGACTGCCAGGGCCAGTAAAATAAATATGACTGTCAGAACGGATGAAACCTTTAAATTATCACGGACGATGGCATTGTGCTTCCGATAACCAAATCCATCTTTTAGTCTTGCTTTCCTGAAATCCAGATAGTTGTTGATTGCCGTTGTGGCCATATCAAAACACAGCAGGGAAAGAAGCATAAGCAAGAAATTCTTCCAGCTGAACTGCCTGTAACGATAAAAGGCCAGGAGGGACCCCAGCAGCAAAGGCGTCACACTGGCAGCCTTGGTCTTAATCTCCACCAGCTTGAGAAAGCTCATAAAACCCATTTCGAATACGCCTTCTTCCTAATATTCTTTCTTAGTCTTAAGTATTTCCAGAACATTCTATCAGAAACCCCAGACTGCTGACAATAAGAAATCCTCCTCTTTTTGCATCAGCATGGACTTCAATAATAGTCTTACAACGCAAAAGCAGGAGGATTCTTATATATCAGTTTTCCTTGAATATCAGTTTTCTGCAGTTATCATCAGGATCCGGCAGCTATATTACCTGTCATATCTGCCGTAGGTTTTTGCTTCATCAATGATTATCTCCGCTGCACGCCAGTCGGCATTGGCAGGATATTCGCAGCCGGTGGCCAGGATAAATCCGCCGTCCTTCTTATATACATCAATCTGAGCCCGGCATTCCCTGCGAATCTCTTCCTCCGGGGCATTGATGACCCAGGTGGGATCCACATGGCCTATTAAGGTTGTAATGCTGCCGTACTTCTCCTTCAGCTCCTCCCTGGTTCTGCAGTCGTCCGGCAGGTGCAGGAAGGATATGGCTTCCGGCTTCATGGCTTCAATCTGGACATCAAAATAAATGCCGTTGCCGCAGTTATGAATCATCACCATGCAGCCCTGATCATGAATATGCTGTGCCAGCTCCTTAACATAGACCCCTTCAAATTCCTTCCACATTCCCTTGCTCATTATGGACTGGCTGCTGAACAGGGTGTCTATCATAATGGCATTTACCCCGGTGGATATCAGGGCATTCACGTAATCCTTCAGGGTTTCGTTTATAGCCTTCACGGCTCTCTTTACAGCGTCCGGATCATCCAGTATATCCATAAAAATATTGGCC
>FZPS01000179.1_pt153 | contig 34157 bp, 31 predicted proteins | sample 1817821 | NCBI WGS metagenome assembly FZPS01 (sample SAMEA104158645, study PRJEB21678) | metagenome | place: Germany | collected 2015-04-21
ACGCTTATGGGTATTACCGGCTTTCCGTCAGATAGTCCACTAAGCCTTGGAATGCTCGGGATGCATGGGACCGCCTATGCAAATATGGCGGTGACCCACTGCGATTTGCTGCTGGCATTGGGCGCCAGGTTTGATGACAGGGTTACGGGAAATGTAGCCAGATTTGCGCCGAAAGCCAAAATCATCCATGTTGATATAGATCCTGCAGAACTTGGGAAAAATGTTAATATAGATTTAGGCATAAAAGGTGATGTAAAGCATTTCTTAAAGGAATTGTTAAGCATACTGCCATCACAGCAGCATGAAGAGTGGATAAAGACGGTAATGGATTGGAAGAAGGCCTATCCCTTAAAGTATTGCGATAAGGGTTTAAAACCACAATATGTAGTAGAAGAAATCTGCCGTCAAACAGGTGGCAATGCCGTAATTGCAACGGAAGTTGGCCAGCATCAAATGTGGGCGGCACAGTATTACAAATTCAAAGAAAAGAGGACCTTTGTATCCTCGGGAGGCTTGGGCACAATGGGTTTTGGTCTGCCTGCAGCCTTAGGAGCCAAATTGGGCCGACCGGAAAAACCCGTGTTCAACATTGCCGGAGATGGCAGCTTCGAGATGAACTGCCATGAGCTGATAACTGCCGCCAGGTACAACATCCCGGTCATAACAGTAATATTTAACAATCGGAGTCTCGGAATGGTCAGGCAGTGGCAGGAACTTTTCTTTAGCGAAAGGTACTCCCATTCGCTGATGGATGGGGTAGATGCGGACTACGTAAAGCTGGCCGAGGCTTGCGGAGTAAAGGGATACTGCGTTTCAGAAAAGAGCCAACTGTCAAAAGCAATAGAAGAAGCCATGGCCATTCAGGCACCTGCAGTAATTGATGTAAAAATAGATCCCAAAGAAAATGTAATGCCCATGGTCCCGGCGGGTAAAGCCATTGATGAGATGCTGGGCATATAAAGCATATTATCTGCTAACATATATATTTATTTCTAAAGGAGGAAGATTAAAGGATGAGTATCCAGGTATATGTTAACGGTGAATTTTTCCCAAAAGAAGAGGCTAAAATTTCAGTTTTCGACCACGGTTTTTTGTACGGGGATGGAGTATTTGAGGGGATAAGGGCATACGGTGGCAGAGTTTTTAAGCTAAAGGAACACATAGACAGGCTATACGACGGAGCGAGGGGAATTATGCTCGACATCCCTCTTACAAAAGAAGAAATGACAGAAGTGGTACTAGAAACCCTTAGAAGAAATCAGCTCAAAGATGCCTATATAAGGTTGGTTGTATCGCGAGGAAAAGGAGACTTGGGTCTTGACCCGAGAAAGTGTCAAAAACCAACTATTATATGTATCGCGGATAAAATCGTGCTGTACCCGGAAGAACTCTACACAGAAGGAATGGAAATCATAACGGCAGCTACCAGAAGGAACAGGCCAGAAGGTGTAAATGCCCAGATGAAGTCCCTAAATTACCTCAACAACATTATGGCTAAGATAGAGGCAAACCTTGCAGGGGTTCCCGAAGCATTGATGCTCAACACAGAGGATTACGTAGCTGAATGCACGGGCGATAATATTTTTATAGTGAAAAACGGTGTCTTAATTACCCCTCCGCCCTTTGTGGGAATATTAGTGGGTATAACTAGAAATACCATCATAGAACTGGCAAAACAAATGGGAATAAAAGTGGAAGAAAAGGTCTTTACAAGGTATGAAGTCTTTACAGCAGACGAGTGCTTCCTGTCCGGCACTGCTGCCGAGGCAATACCTGTGGTGAAAGTAGATGGCCGGCCTATAGCCGATGGCAAGCCCGGGCCAGTGACGAAGAAAATCATTGAAGCCTTTAAGGAATTGATTAAGACCGAAGGAACTGAAATATACAAAAACTAAAGGGTCTTTGACAAAAGTTTAGAAGCAAAAAAGGAAGTAGTGCAGCGTTTGAACCGGTTATAGTATTAGCAGCAAATTGTCAGTAAACTTTTTAGGAAAGTAGTGTGGGAAGGGCCAAAATTCTTAAAGGATGCTGGACGCATAAAATCCCGCTGCACCTGCAGTTAGGAAAAACTCCTCTTCCTGCTCAAGCCCTCTTCCCATAGTTGACAATTTAAAGTCAAAGTGTAAGAGGCTTTCCAGGATTTTGTCCCTCTCCTCAATATAGACAATCTTGTGATTTTTATCGAGTTCATTTTTCACAATCTGTTTTTTTATCAAATCCATCTTGTCTACTTCCATATGGGGAATGACGACTTCAGCGCGGGTTTTGGCGATTTCTTTGAGAACGGTGACACTGTGGTGACTTATGCCACAGTGTCTTTTTCTGCTGTCTGCAAAGCTTATCCTGGGAATGAATATAGGCCTGCCGCCTAAGGTGTTTACCGCATCTATTATCGGCCCCTGTTCGATGCCGGAAAACCCGTATTTTGTGCCCGTTCCGGTTATGCCGGGCCCCATAGTAACTATTGCAATGTCTGATTTTAAAATTTCGTAAGCCGTTATCAAGGCCGTGTAAATATTGACGGTTTCAAAATCTCCTCCAAAGGCTTGTCCGAAGGTTACGGTGCCTTGAATTAATTCCTTTTCCCTTAAGTAAGCCACCGTTCGGCTAAAGCTTAAAGGCAGTGCGCCGCCATCGGTCATTATGTATGACACCCGCAGCTCGGGCCGATTTTGCTTTATGTTGAAAACTATCGGGGCAAGCATGCTGTGGAGTTCTCCGATTATAACGGGCATACCTTTTAGACTTTCAAAGTCGTCAAATACTTTATGATAAGGGCTTTGCTGCTCATCGGCGCTCAAAACGGCAAACTGTAGGGGAGTGTATCGGAGTTTCATTATGTGCCCTGTTTTTTCAAAAGTAGGAAATACAGTATCTCCATCATTCACGGAAACGACGAAGTGATAGCCGCCGCTGCCGAGTTTCAAGTCCTGGGCCGTTGTATTTAAAAGCACCCGATCGCCGGGCTTTACGGTTCCCGTTATACTGTCATAGTTTACAGCTTTACATTCCTCATTATCTATTACCACAGCAATTTCGGTACAATTCCGTCTTTTGCATAAAATTTCTTTGACCATGCCTTTTGCATAATTGATCATGATAGTTCACGACCTTCCCAGATTGTCAAGATAATTTAAGAGAGAATTTTTCTCTATCAATTTGGTCAGCGAGTACTTCTCCGTAAAGAAATGTATGCCTATTAAAAATGCCAAAACCGCAATCCTTATATGCCAGCTGAGGGAAAGCACAACTAATAATCCCACTGATATCCCAAGCACGTTAGAACCTGCATCCCCCATCATGGAACTTGCTTTTAAATCGTATGGCAAATAGCCGACAACAAATCCCAAAAGAGGGACAAAGGTAAGCAGTATGTCGGTTTTTTCCGTTAGGTTCAAAGCAGCGAAAAGGGCAAGAAAGATGATTATGTAAACTTTAATTGCTCGGCCGGGCCTTAAATCCAGCAGATTAAAGAAGTTAGTAAACAGTGCTATAATTAGTGTGTTTACTATGACTTCAATAAAAGTCGTCGCAAGAGGGAAACTGAGGACAAAAGCTAGCAGCAGCCCGACAATGGCCTTTAAAGCTCCCGTGGTAAGACGGCCTTTGAGCAGGCTTTTAAAATGGCCCTTAAGTCCGAGCACATCCCGAGTTCCCAACATGTCATCAATAAAGCCGATAAAGCACACTGTCGTAATAGCAAATAGAATCAAGAGAGCATTGTCCATAAAGCTTTCATTGAACAATTTAAGAAATGCATACCAAAGCAGATAATATATCGGAAACATTATGCCGATTCCCTGGGGGATCATTTCGCCTTTATAATTCTTTACAAGCCTGCCACTGCTCTTGAATAGATCTATAAACGCTGGAGTTAAAGCATTGCTGAAGATGGCTGCAGCGATAAAGATTATAAAAACATAAAGCCTTGACAATGGTTTTTCCTCCACAAATATAAACTGATTTAGCTATAAGACAAGTATTATGTTGCTGTCTTATGTTTATGACGCTCGTCAGGCAATACCGCTCGTTCAAGTTTCTTTTTTTTTGATGGTTCTAGGTTTCAATTTTCAAAAGCCTAAATCTTTTAAGCTCAGTCTGGATTGAAACTTTAACACGTTGAATGAACAGCTAAATCGACAAGAAAAAGATTATCATCGAAGCCACCCCGCGAAAAGCTTTTTAACGGCTTTTGAAAAAATCTCGACAAGAACCATTAACAAAAAAATAAATATTTCACTCGCTGGTATTACCTGACGAGCTCCCCACAAATCATAGAAGTTAATTATATTCCATTGAAATCAAACCTATTTTAGATAAAGATACAAATGTTTTTATTACGCTGTTATCACTTTATGACATTCGTCACGCAACACAGCTTTTCCATCAAAGCCGCCTATTAATTAATCTGAAGCAAAAAGCTTTGAAATAAGCACCTTCAATATGTGCCAGAACTGCTTTCCCCGGTGCATAAATCCTCTTAAATCCCTGCCGGTAACGTCATGCTGCATGTTTACATCTACTTCCTTGACCACAAAGCCCTTTCTAAGTATGTCAATCAGCATTCCAACTTCAATTCCAAAACCATCAGGGATTGTGCCTATTGATTTGAGAACTTCTTTTTTAAAGGCCCTCTGGCCTGACAGGGCACTTGTTGTACCATGACCGGTAAAAAACTTCACACCGTGATATGCTAGGGCTTTGACGAAACCAAGGCCTTTTTTCTTGCCCGGCGGCTTGAATCTGGCGATTGTTACATCTGCTTCACCATTTAAAATTGGAGTGACCAGTTTGTAAGCTTCCTCGGAACTATCCCGAAGGTCTGCATCCAGGAAAACTATTATGTCACCATCGGCTTGCTTCAGGCCTTCACGGAGGGCATTGCCCTTTCCCTTGTTCTGTTTAAGCTGAATTACTTCCACTCCGGCATCAATTGCTTTTTTGCCGGTTTTATCTTTTGAGCCGTCATCGATTACGATAATGCCCAAATCCAGCTGGTTTTTCTGGCAAAAAGTGTCACGAAAATTTTCAAGGCCTTTTATGGTGTGTGCTATATTTTTTTCTTCATTAAAAGCGGGTATCAGTATCGTTACCTTCACCTGAGATTTCCTCCTCATTTAGATAGGGCATCAGGGCTTGGGCGCTCTTTTTTACACCGTAATGACCTTCTTTTCCTTTTATTACTAGAATCAAGGAAGTCTGGCCTATAGCCGTATCTACATTGTCTACCGTAGATAGTTGCTGTTTTTTATAGATGTCAATATAGGAAATTTCAACATTGGTAGTTTCTACTCCGGCCAGGGGCAGGGACAACTTTTTGAGTTCCTTTATAAGTGGAATATCTATAATTTCATGCTTGTTGTCTTCCTTACTGCTGCCACCGGTTAAAACGACGTAGTCGGCTGGCTGTTGCAGGTCGCCGTTTACATAAATGATTCCTCTTTCTATCAAAAAGGCAATGTCGTCTGGCTCGTACTTGCCGCCAACGGTTTCTGCAATTCTTTTGAGGATTGCCTGGATTATATTTACATTATCTGCAATGCCGAAGTACTCCTTTAACTGAGCGATTTCACTTTCGCTCATATTGAGGATTTTGTCACTGATGATTGTAACCGAGGTGACCTGGGCACCGGCGGTTTTCAAGGCCTGTCTCATACTGGCATATGTATATTCATCCGTTGTTTCTAAAATTATTATGTGCAGGCCTAACAATTTGTTCTTTATATAGTCAGGAAAAACATTTTTAATATAGTTTTCGTTTATATCGTTAATAGTCGTCAGTTCGCCAAGCTCATTTTGTAGGTCTAAATTGATCCGGTTGAGCTCATCCAGCTTGTTCTCCATTCTCTGGACTGTGATTTCCTGCTGTTCTAAAATGATATCCTGGGAATCTATTTGAATTCCTATCAGGATTCCTATTCCAAGTGCCAAAAATATAGAAATTACAGTTATGACCAGGTACTTTATGTTTATCAGCATTGTTCCAGCTCCTTTAAGGCAAAAGCAGTTTTAGTCGCAGTTCCAAGAGTTTCAGGGCATGTTTAATGGGAGGTGATATGGTGGAAATTATAATAATGGGTACCATGGCTGCGGCAAACAGGCCCATCATATAAGAAGGTTTTAATTTTTGATTGTACAGCTTGCTTACCCCTTTGGCATCAACCAGGCTGGAGCCAATTTTCAGTCTGACTAAAAATGTGCTTCCCATACCTTTGCGACCTTTTTCCAAAAAATCAATCATGCTTGAGTGGGTCCCCACCGCTACAATCAAATCAGCGCCCTTTTCGTATGCCAGGAGCATGGCAATATCTTCGCTGGTGCCCGGAGCAACGAAAGTTTTAGCGTCAAGGTCCAGCTCCTTTACCCTGGAAAGACCCGGCGCCTTGCCGTTGGGGTATGCGTGGACGATTATATCCCTACACATTCGCAGTGCCTCATCGCTTACGCTATCCATGTCGCCGATGACGATATCGGGTTTATATCCGTACTCCAGCAAAGCGTCGGCACCGCCATCTACGCCTATCAGCACGGGTTTCACCTCATCGATATAGGTTTTAATTGCGGCCAAATCTTCTTTATAGTTGTTGCCCCGCACTACAATTAAGACATGCCTGCCCTTTATAACGGTATCGGTTTCCGGTATCTCCACACCGCCCATTATCAGGTACTTTTCTTTCTTGGCATAATCTAATGTATTATCTATAAACTTATCCAGTGAAACTTCCATATTTTTTTTGGCAGCTTCCATTTGCTCTTTTACCTTTTCAGGTGTAAGAAATTCACCCATTGCTACTAATTTGTCATCAACAATGATTTCCCCGCTGTCCCTTATTGTAACTTTTGAGCCTTCTTTGCAGGACATGATTTGCTGTCCCACGTCGTCGATTATGGGGATGTTTGCCTCTAAAATGATGCCGGGACCCGGGTTCGGATAGCGGCCGGTAATCGATTTTGCGGCATTTATCACGGCTTTTACTTTGCTAGCCGTCAAGCCCAGGGCTGCCACTTCATCAATATCTTCGTGATTGATTACTGCAATATCTCCGGGTTCCAGTCGATTGATAAGGTTTTTAGTTTTATGATCTATTTTTGCAGTTCCGATAATTGTCATTTGAAACACCTCGTGTGAAAGACTACTTATAATTTAGCACAACAATACAACTTGCTCAACATGCCCTCCAATTTGCATTTTTATTGCAAGGGCTGAATTAGATTGATATAATAGCGTTATAATAGTGGTATTAACTGGTGGTATCCTTATGAAAAAAGTCATCGTTTTATTCCTCATTATTGCAATAACCATTCTTATTATACCCTGTTACGGATATTCTGCTCAGGATTTGCAAAAAAAGGCGATAATATTCATAGTTGACAATGTAAATTACGATGACCTGGCAAAATACGGCCAGGCAAACATAAGGTATTTGCTGGAAAACGGCTCCATCGGCCTCATGAACACGAATTCCGGCGGTGCATATAACAGTCCTAATGCTTATGCCACCATTGGAGCGGGAACATATGCGGTAAGTTCAACAGTTGGAACATATGCGGGAGGATATGATGACCTATACTACGGTGACGAAATACATAAGGTCTATAAGAGGAATACGGGCGGAGAGATGGATGAGGAGAATATTGCCAACATAGACATATTAGGCCTAAAGCTTTTAAATGAGCGCTTAAATCGCCCGGTTAAAATCGGCCTTTTAGGCTCCCTGCTTAACGAACAAGGCTATAAAACCGCAATAATAGGAACTGAGGCAACTAATTTAGACGATATCAGCAACAGGGCAACATTAATCACAATGAACGGCGAGGGCATAACGAACTACGGAAAAGTAGACGGCAGCCTTTTAACAAGGGACTTCATGAGCCCTTTTGGCATAAGGACCGATTACGATGCTCTATTTAAAGCTTATGAAGACGTAAAGGACAAGGCTGACTTTATCGTCATCCAGACCGGAGACACGTACAGGCTGAACCAATACATGAGCATCTCCCATGAAAGACTTGAACAAGTAAAGGCAGAGATATTTGAAGATATCGATGAGTTTTTAGGGAGAATCGTTGAAAATGCCGACAAAGATATGCTGTTGTTATTGGTCGTTCCCTTTCCCTCAAATGAAGATATTGCAAAAGGCGAGAGGCTAACGCCCGTGATAGTTTCGCATCCTTCTATTCCAAGGGGGATATTGACTTCGGCAACTACCAAGAGAGATGGAATAATTACAAACACCGACTTAGCAGCCCAGGTGCTCGGATATTTTGGCATCGACAAACCATCCATAATGACGGGTCATCATTTGACTTCAAAGCTGATAGAGGAACCCCTGGAGTACCTGAAAAACCTCAATAAAATATCAGTGTTTAATTATAATACGAGGGCGATTGTAGTCAAAACTTATATTGCTTTTATTATCGTGATTTTGCTATTTACTTTAATCCTGATGGTATATTTCAAAGAATACGTCAAATGGATGAAACCATTGCTTATAGCAGTGCTGATTGTGCCGACGGCATTGCTGATTTTGCCCTTGTTTAATCCCTGGAATACCATAAAGTTTGTCTTTTGCTTAATTATGACCGTAACCGCATATAGCGTGGGCATTTTTTACCTGCTAAAAGACAATATGAAGATATTTGTATCCAGCTGTTTATTGTCTACAGGAATTATACTGGTGGATACATTTCTAAGTAATCCGCTGATGAGGGTTTCAGTTTTGGGCTACGATCCCATCATAGGAGCAAGGTTTTACGGCATTGGGAACGAATACATGGGCTATTTACTGGGTACAACCCTTATCGGTACTGCTGCATTAATAGATATGTACAGAGGCAAGGCAAGCTTGCCAAAACTTGTAAGTATAGGCATATATGCCGTAGTTCTGATAACACTGATGCTGCCTATCCTTGGCACAAATGTGGGCGGGACAATGGCTGCCTTTTTAGGCTTCGGTGCCGCGACACTCTTGCATTTAAAAGGTAATATAAGCAAAAAAGATTTGATTGTTCTTTGCTGCCTCTTATTGATATTCTTATTCGCCCTATTTGTTTATGATAGTTTGCGGCCTTCTGAAAGGCAATCCCATATAGGTCAAACCAGCTCCCTTATCAGACAAAATAGTATTTTTGCTCTCTTTCAGATATTTGCAAGAAAGCTTGCCACCAATTATAAACTGGTAAGATACTCCACATGGACCTTAGTCCTTATCGCTACGATGGTAACTCTAGCTGTACTCTTTCGCTGGCCTGTGGGAATACTAAAGAAGATTTTCCGCAAGCACAATTACCTTTATTTTGGATTTATATCAGGTATAATAGGGACAGTGGCAGCATTTGTTTTCAATGATTCTGGAGTAGTAGCTGCTGCCATGGCCATGATACCCATTACCGTTTCTTTGATAATGATGTGTATCGACGAGGATTTACAGACGAGTTTATCAACAGATAAAAACAATTAAAAAACTGTACAAATTAATAGTTGAAAAAAGTGGAGGTTGAAATGAGTAAAAATATTGTAAAGCCATCGACATTGCCGGGCTTTATGGAATTATTGCCCAAAGATCAGATACTTTTTAACAAAATCAAGGATACAATCAGGAAGACTTATGAGAGTTTCGGATTTATTCCCATTGATACCCCCCTCATCGAGAGGTCAGAGATTCTCCTTGCCAAAGGGGGAGGCGAAACGGAAAAGCAGATTTACCGCTTTACAAAGGGCGATACTGACATGGCCCTGAGGTTTGACCTTACGGTGCCCTTGGCAAGGTACGTGGCCCAGCACTTTCCAAATCTCACCTTCCCATATCGCAGGTACCACATAGGTAAGGTTTACAGGGGCGAAAAAAGCCAGCGGGGAAGATTTAGGGAATTTTATCAGTGCGATGTGGACATTATCGGCAATGGAAAGCTCAGCGTTGTCTATGATGCAGAAATTCCGAGCATAATATACGCTACATTCAGGAACCTGGGCTTTGAGGATTTTACGGTCAAGATAAATAACAGGAAGGTATTAAACGGCTTTTTTGCTTCGTTGAACATTTCAAGCACTGCAGATGTATTAAGGAGCATTGACAAGCTGGAGAAAATAGGGGATAGGGGTGTAAGGGCCGAATTAAAAGAGCTTGGATTGCCGGAAAGCATTGTCGACAGAATTTTACGTTTTATAAAAATCCAGGGAAGCGATGGGGAAAAGCTCGAAGCTCTGAAAGCCCTTGACATTGCAAACGAAATATTCCGGGAAGGCATCGAGGAGCTGGAAACTGTAATCGATTATGTCAAAAGCTTCGGCGTACCGGAGAAAAACTACATGATAGACCTAACTATTGCCAGGGGACTGGATTACTACACCGGGACCGTATACGAAACTTTCCTTGACGATTATCCCGAAATAGGTAGCGTATGCTCAGGTGGAAGGTACGATAATCTGGCAGAATTTTATACAACTCAAAAACTGCCCGGTGTTGGAATTTCCATTGGTCTCACCCGCCTGTTTTACCAGCTAAATGAAGCGGGCCTGCTAGAAGGTGATGCCCCCTCCACTTTGACAAAGGTCCTAGTGGTGCCCATGGATGAGACATGCAATGAATATTCCATAAAAGTTGCAAATATTCTTAGGGAAGAGGGCATTGTCTCCGAAGTGCACTTTGAAGAAGCAAAAGTGGGTAAAAAGCTAAATTATGCCAACAAACTGGATATCCCCTATGTCATACTTATAGGGGAAGATGAAATAAGAAGACAAATGGTGTCGCTCAAGGACATGAAAACAGGTGACCAGGAACTTATTACCATAGAAGAGGCCATAAAAACTGTTAAGTGAAAGGAGGACACAGCGTGAATATATTGATCAAAAACGCCAAGGTGCTGGTGTTTGAAGATGGTAAGCTGCTTACAAAAGAAGCCGATATAGCCATTAGCGGAAATAAAATTTCCCAAATCGGCAAAATCAAAACCGAATTTGAGTTTCAAAAGATCATCAATGCAAGAAACATGCTAGCCATGCCGGGCCTCATCAATGCCCACACCCACCTGGCCATGGTTCTGTTTAGAAACTATGCCGATGACATGCCGCTTTTCGATTGGCTTACGAAAAAGATATGGCCCCTGGAGGCAAATTTGACTCCCGAGGCAATCTACAGCGGCTCCATCCTAGGAATTGCAGAGCTCATAAAGAGCGGCGTAACGGGATTTCTGGACATGTACTTTTTTGCCGACGAGACCATAAGGGCAGCCCTGGAAACGGGTGTCAGAGTATATATCGCAAGAGGCTTGACCGATGAAGAGGAAGGCAAGGAAGTTCAACTCGAGGAAACCAGGCGCCTCTTTAACGAATACCACGAATGGGATGGCAAAGTTAAAATATTCGCAGGGCCCCATGCGCCCTACACATGCAGTCCTAGGTACCTCAAAAAAGTTGTAGAGCTGGCGCAGGAACTTGATATAGGAATACACATCCACCTTTCCGAAACTCGAAAGGAAGTAGATGATAGCATAGAAAAATGGGGCAAGACTCCGATAAAGCACGTCTACGACTTGGGGCTTTTCGAAAGGCCTACTATAGCCGCCCATTGCGTACACGTGAACGATGAAGACATACAAATTCTCTCAGAATCCGGGGTCAGCGTGGCACATAACCCCAGCAGCAACTTAAAGCTGGCCAGCGGCTTTGCACCGGTAGACAAGATGCTAAAAGCGGGTGTAAACGTGGCCTTAGGTACAGATGGAGCATCTTCCAACAACAACCTAAATATGTTTGAAGAAATCCATTTGGCATCTATAATACATAAAGGCGCAAATTTCGATGCGGTGTCTGTCCCCGCAGAAGATGTCATAAAAATGGCCACAGTTAATGGAGCTAAGGCCTTTGGCCTTGAAGAGGAACTAGGAAGCATTGAAGTTGGTAAAAAGGCAGATATTATTTTGATTGATCTGAGAAAGCCGCATTTTGCACCGCTCCACAATCCCGTTTCAGCAGTCTGTTACTCTGCCCAAGGCTCGGATGTGCATACGGTTATCGTAGATGGTAAGATTTTAATGGAAAACTATGAATTAAAAACAATAGATGTTGAGAAAGCTATGTACGAAGCAGCTGAAGCTGCCAAAAAACTAGTTGGTGCTTAAGGAGGTGTTTTTTTATGAGGAAAGCCATCATAGGCGGTACAGGTGTGTATGATTTAGGCGAGACTGCTTCTCGCGAAGTAATAACCGAATACGGAACAGTAGAGGTAGACATATTAAACATAAAGGGTGAGGAAATTGCCTTTTTACCGAGGCACGGTAAGGGCCATTCGATTCCACCTCATCTCATTAATTATAGAGCTAACTTGATGGCATTAAAGGAGTTAGGAGTAAAATACATTTATGCAAGTTGCGCTGTAGGTTCCATGAATGAAAACTTTGCTCCCGGTGAGGCAGTGCTGATCAAAGACTTTATAGACTTTACTAAAAAACGGCCCCTGACATTTTATGAAGGGGGTAAGAGGGGCGTAGCGCACGTGCCAATGGATGAGCCTTACTGCCCTAATTTGAGGAAAAAGTTCGTGAAGCATGCGAAAAAGACTGGTCTCGATATAAAAGGTGAAGCTGTATATGTGTGCACAGAAGGACCAAGGTTCGAAACAGCCAGCGAAATCCGTATGTTTCAAAGGCTCGGCGCTGATGTAGTGGGCATGACAAATGTGCCGGAGGTGGTCCTGGCGAATGAACTGGGCATGTGCTATCAGGCAGTTGCAATAATCACAAATTGGTGCACGGGCTTCAAAGGCATGCTACTGGACCATGACATAAAGGGCATAATGGAAGAGAATAAGGAACTTATTACCAGCACCTTTATTTCAGTACTTACCGAGGAAGAGCTTACGCAAGATGAATGCAACTGTGAGAACCCGCTGTTAATTATGGGCTTAATCTAAATCAGGGGGCGATATGAAGTCGCAAAGGGGGATCGTTTTTTGAAAAAGCTTAGTTTAGCCACGAGAATCTTCATTGGCTTGGTACTAGGTGTACTTACGGGTCTTTTGCTTCAATCGTCACCGGAAGTTGCGACAACTTATATAAAGCCTCTGGGAAATCTTTTTTTAAATCTCATTAAAATGATTATCGTCCCCTTGGTACTGTCCTCCTTAGTTGTGGGCAGTGCCAGCACCGGTGATGTCGGAAAACTTGGAAGAATCGGCATAAAAACATTAATCTATTATCTGGTCACTACGGCTTTAGCAGTAATATTGGGTTTGTTTCTTGCAAACTTAATAAATCCCGGCCACGGATTGAGCATTCCTCTTGATTCAACAGCAGAAGCAAGAGAAGCGCCTTCAATAGTCGAAACCCTCCTCAATATCGTCCCAACAAACCCAATTCAGGCTATGGTTGAGGCCAACATGCTTCAAATCATATTTTTCGCACTATTTCTAGGAATTGGGATAACTTTAGTGGGCGATAGGGCCAAACCGCTCCTAAGTTTTTTTGATAGTTTGGCAGAAGTGTCTTATAAAATTGTGGCCATAATAATGGCATTTGCCCCGATAGGAGTTTTTGGTTTAATTGCTCCCGTTGTGGCAGAACACGGGGCATCGGCACTGCTGCCTCTGTTAAAAGTGATAATTGCAGTTTATATCGCTTGTTTCCTTCATGCTGTCTTTGTTTATTCGGCTGCAGTTTATTTTTCTGCAAAGATGAGCCCCGTCACATTTTTTAAGGGGGCAGCCCCTGCCATGATGGTGGCTTTTACCACCAGTTCAAGCTCCGGAACCCTGCCAATCACGATGAAATGTGCAGAAGAAAATCTAGGTGTTCCCAAATCCATAAGCAGTTTTGTGCTTCCCCTGGGAGCCACCATAAACATGGACGGAACTGCACTTTATCAAGGAGTCTGTGCACTTTTTGTGGCACAGGTTTACGGCATTGAGCTTAGCATTGCACAGCAACTGACTGTTGTGTTGACTGCAACCCTTGCTTCAATAGGTACTGCCGGAGTTCCCGGTTCGGGCCTTATCATGCTGACAATGGTCCTGCAATCAATAGGCCTTCCGTTGGAAGGAATGGTACTTGTTGGAGGAATTGACAGAATCCTGGACATGGCGAGGACCTGCATTAACATAACCGGAGACATGGCCGGTGCCATTATAGTTTCAGCCACCGAGGGGGAATTGAGCTTATAGTTTCCATTTCTCCATTTCCAAATTTTGCGATGTATAGTGAGAGGATAACAATAAGACAAGCGCAAGGGAGAACGCATGAGTGTATACAGTATACTGCATAACCGAGTAAATAGTTTAAGAATTTATTCAATCAGACCCTGCCATAGACTTAAAATGGTATTGAAATTATTGTATAATTGTTATTACGGAATTAAAGGAAGCTTGTCAAAGCTTTGGCAAAAAAGATTTTGGGAGGAATACTAATGAGTAAAGACTACGGTTTTGACACCCTTTCCATTCACGGGAAGGCTAAAAGCAAAAATCCTGAGGCTGCATTAAATCCTCCTATATTTATGACGAGCACATTTGTCTTTGACGATGTAAAGGATGCAGCGGATATTATGAACTTTGAAAAAGAAGGCTTCATTTACACTAGGGGCAATAACCCTACATTGAAGCTTTTTGAGCAGAGGATGAGTGAACTGGAAGAAGGGGAAGATGCGGTGGCCTTTGCCTCTGGGATGGGAGCCATATCTTCCGTGCTGTTGTCCCTTCTGTCACCCGGTGACAATGCTGTAGTCCATAAGACCCTGTACGGGTCCAGCTTTACCGTGACGCACAAACTTCTTCCAAAATACAATATAAACTGCAAAAGCGTTAATTTCACGGAACCGGAAGCCGTGGAAGGGGCCATCGATGATAGGACAAAAGTGTTGTATTTCGAAACGCCTGCGAATCCGAATCTCGAGATAATAGACACAGAGCAAATAGCGAAATTGGCAAGGCCGAAAGGCATCAAAGTTGTTGTAGACAACACCTTTGCCACACCCTATTTTCAAAGGCCTCTTGCCCTCGGTGCGGATGTAGTCGTACACAGTGCCACAAAATACATATGCGGCCATGGCGATGCCCTGGGTGGCGTTGCCGTATCAAGGGATGTGGATTACATACAAAAGCTGAAGTTCGACTATATGTGCGAATTGGGCTCGGTCATGAGTCCCTTTAACGCCTGGCTGATGCTGAGGGGATTAAAGACGCTAGGTCTTAGAATGAGACAGCATGGAGCAAATGCCATGCGCGTGGCAGAATTCCTGGATAATCACCCGGAAGTAAAATCGGTAATGTATCCCGGCTTAAAAAGCTTTAAAGGCCACGAGCTTGCAAAAAAGCAGATGGACGGCTTCGGAGCCATAATAAGCTTTGAAGTGGAAGGTGGCCTTGACAGAGCAAAACAAGTGGTAAATAGCGTAAAGCTGGCCAAGCTTGCCGTGAGCTTAGGAGACTGCGAGACCTTAATTGAACTTCCTGCAGCCATGACCCATGCCGGGTACCCCAAAGAAAGGCTGCGTGAATTCGGACTTTCAGAAAGCATGATAAGGCTTTCCGTGGGCATTGAAAATGTAGAAGATATTATAGAAGACTTGAATAATGCCCTTAATGCTTAGTTAATGAGAAAAAATATGTCTTATTAAAGCAATAAAGGAGAATAAGCTTATGGCCAAATACGGAATATTTTCCTGGTTTGGATTCGTAATGCCTTTATCCGAGAGGCTCGAACTGATAAAAAAGGCCGGCTTTGATTCAACCTGCCTCTGGTGGGAAGATGAGGAGGGAGCTTATCCCGTCAAAAAGACCGACATGCCTAAAATGGTCCGGGATTTTGGCTTGAGCTTAGACAATATCCATACGCCCTTTTGCAATTCCAATGATTTGTGGAGTGAGTCCCTTTCGGCCAGGTCTGAAATCGTAAAACAGTATTTAGGCTGGCTTGAGGATTGTGCCAGATTCGATATTCCCATAATGGTCATGCACATCATGGAAGGAGATATCCTTCCCGAACTAAGCAGCAACGGAATCGAAAGCATGTCGTACCTCGTGAAAAAAGCAGAAGAATTGAGGGTAAAGATAGCAGTGGAGAACACCAAATTTGCCGACGGCGTTGATTTTATTTTATCGGAAATAGAGTCAGAGTATTTAGGGCTTTGTTATGATAGTTCTCATGGCAGATTGCATGGATGCGAGTTCTTGTTAAAAGATTTCGGCCGGAGGCTTATAACCTGCCATATTTCAGACAATGACGGTGAAATGGACAGGCACTGGTTGCCCGGAAATGGGATAATTGATTGGAAAGAATTCTGCGAATCATTCCCGAAGAAGCACTATTTGGGAAATCTGATGCTGGAAGTATATCCGACTGGGGATGAAATAAAGGGCGGGCCAGCGGAATTTTTGAACAAAGCATTCAAGAGTATTTCGGCTTTGGGAAGTTTTAACTCATAATTATATTCTCAATAATACGAAATGGAGGCTAATCTATGTTCCCGGATTGGAAAAACTGGCGGCACGTGGTGAAACTTGATCCGGACAAAGCCGCAGATGAATATATGATAGAGCAGGTTGTAGCAAGCGGCACCGATGCCATCATAGTGGGGGGCACACAAAATATTAGCCGGGAAAAAGTGCTAAGGCTTTATAAACTCTTAAAGCCATATCCCCTGCCCAAAATCCTGGAAGTATCCTCTGTCGACGCTATTAGCTTTGGCTTTGATGGCTATCTAATACCGATCGTTTTAAATGCAGGCCATCCCCAATGGCTCATCGGAGCGCACAAGGAGGCGGTGAAGCTCATTGGAGAATTGATGGATTGGCAGGTCCTTTTACCTGAAGGCTACATAATCCTAAACCCGGATTGTGCTGCTGCAGAGCTCACAAAGGCCATAAATCCTTTAAGCAGGGAAGATGTTTTGGCATATGCCCGATGCGGTGAAAATCTCTTCTCCCTTCCGATAATTTACATAGAATACAGCGGAAAATTCGGAAACCCGGAACTCGTATCATACATAAAAAATAGATTGAACAATGCCAGGGTGTTTTATGGCGGAGGCATCGATAATGCCCAAAAAGCGGAGATGATGGGCAAGGTTGCGGATACAATTGTTGTCGGAAACATGGTCTATACGGAGGCCATCAAAAACTTGCCGGATACCGTTAAGGCCGTGAGCTAGCTTACAAATTTAAGAAAGATTTAAGAGTTCTTTAAGAAAGGTTTAATCGAATTTTATGCTTTATTGTATTTACTGTAATTAGCATAGGTGTTATAATGGTGAAAAAAATAACAATTACAAAAAGGACATAAAAAATAATCTACTCTGACTTTTTAAGCTTTTATTTCATATAATAGTGCACACTGGATGTCTTTGAATAAAAGGGGGATTTTGGTGAAGGGTCGGAAAAAACTTATAATATTTACAGCAGTTTTACTGGCAGTTGTTGCTTTTTTTATTTTCAGGGTAAAATTTCAGCCTAATCCAGTTATGGCTTTGCCGACTGTCAGTGCCGTTAAAGGTGACATCTCCTCTAAGATTACTGCCCTTGGAAGGGTGGAAACGGTTCAAGAACAGGAGGTTTATTCTCCTATTCAAGGTACAGTAGAATTTGTGGTTGAAGAAGGACAACAGGTCAAAAGTGGGGATGTAATTTTAAAAATCGATGATGAGGAATTAAGGCTGGAGCTGGCACAAGTTCAAAGCAAGGCGAAACAACAAAGGCTTGAACTTTCAAGGCTGCTGGATGGAACAAGATTTGAAGAATTGGAAAAAGCCAGGATAAAATATAAGGATGCACTGACTGCTTATGAAGCTGCCTTGGATGATTACGAAAAAAACCAGGAACTTTTTAATTTAGGGGCAATATCGGAAAAAGACTTGTTAAATATTAAAAGAGAATACGATGCTAAAAAAAATCAGCTGTCGATTATGGAATTGGATCTCAAGTTATTAGAAAATCCTGACGAAAAGGAAATCGCATTAAGACAAATTGCGCTGGAAGAAGCGGAAAACAATCTGGCCAACATTGAAAAGAAGTTAAGTAAGACAGTCGTCTATGCCGAATTTGATGGAATAGTATTGGAGCAAAATATAAAGCCCGGAATGATGGTGACGCCAGGAACTTTACTGCTTAGAGTGGGCGACCTTTCAGATTTACAAATAGAAATCAGCGTTAATGAATACGATGCAGCCAAGTTACGACTCGGACAAAAAGCCATTATTTCCGGTCAAGGTTTTGGCGACAGGACATATGATGGTGAAGTTGTGAAAATTGCCCCTTCGGCCTCGGTGACACAAACCAGCAGAGGCAATGAAAGCGTTGTAAAAGCAGCTGTAAGAGTAATCGAGCACGATGGCCATATAAAGCCGGGTTTTTCAGCCACAGTAGAGATAACAGTAGATGAAAAACAAGATGCGATTTTAATACCCCTGGAATGTGTGATAGAGGAGGAAGGCAGCAAGCAGGTAATGGTAGTAAAAGACGGAAATATATCTAAAAGGGAAGTTAGAACAGGCCTAGAAAATGACCTGTACGTAGAGATAGTACAAGGCCTGTCCGAAGGTGATGAGGTCCTTCAGGACCCTAGTCAAGGCAGCGATGTAACAGGTGATGCCCTGTGATACAGGTTGATAACATGACAAAAGTCTACAAAAGTGGCGAAAATGAAGTTGTGGCACTTAAAGACGTAAATCTCCACATAAAAAAGGGCGAGTTCGTTGCCATAATGGGCCCATCGGGTTCAGGGAAATCTACCCTTATGAATATACTCGGTTGCCTCGACAAGCCCACGTCGGGAGAGTATTACTTGGAAGGAAAAGCCATATCCCAGCTTGATAGCCGCCAGCTGGCGCATATCAGAAACAAAAAGATTGGATTTGTCTTTCAAAATTTTAATTTACTTCCTCGAATGAACGCCCTTAGAAACGTAGAAATACCCATGATTTATGCTGGAGTCTCATCTGGGGATAGGCGAGCAAGGGCAATGGAAGCTCTGAAATCCGTTGGACTGGAAGATAGGTGGCATCATAAACCAAACGAGCTTTCCGGCGGTCAAAGGCAGAGAGTTGCTATCGCCCGAGCCTTGGTTAACTCTCCAAGGATCATACTGGCGGACGAACCTACGGGCAATCTGGATAGCAAGTCCGGAGCTGAGATCATGGAGATTTTTACTGAACTGCACCGAAATGGAGCGACAATCGTCTTGGTAACTCATGAGAATGAAATCGCCAAGTATGCGCAAAGAATAGTGTTTTTCCGCGATGGTAGAAAGGTGGATGAGAAGTCCGGTGAACTTCTTTGAGAGTATAATAATTGCTTGGGAGAGCATTGTTGCAAATAAATTGCGCTCCCTCCTCACAATGCTGGGCATCATCATTGGGGTTTCTTCGGTAATAACGGTTTCAGCCTTGGGCCAGGGGGGAAGGGCTGCAATCAACAAAGAAATGGATGCTTTTGGGGCCAATCGATTTGGCATCTATTATAAGTACAATCCCGATAATCCCATAACCGATGCCGATGTCTTCACTCTTCAGGATGTGCTTGCTATAAAAGAAATTTCCCCAGCAGTTGAGAGTATTGCACCTATCAGCTGGGATACCACAAGCATCAGGTCAAAGGGGAAAGAGATTGGAGTTGAAATTGCGGCTACAACTGCGGATTATGCCAAGATAGCAAATCTTAAATTGGATGCAGGCAGGTTTTTTAGCAACGAGGATGAGAATGCAAAAAGATTTGTAGCGATTATAAGTGAGTCACTGGCGAAAGAACTGTTCGGTTCCTCTACGGCAATTGGAAAAAAGATAATGGTGAGCAATCGGCCTTTTAATATAATAGGGGTACTGGCGCGGGAAGAGTCTATTTTTTCCATGGGCCAGGATAGCAAGTTGATGTACATACCGATTTCAACGTATTTTTCCTACAGTGGAACCAATTGGATAAATGGCATTCAGGGCAAGGCGGTATCCCAAAATGAAGTAGATAGAGCCATTGAGCATTCACTAAGCATCCTGCATCGGCGTCATAGAAATGAGGATAAGTACGATGCCTGGAATTCTCAAAAGGAGATGGACAGCGTAAATCAAGTTACAGGGATTGTAACTCTTGTAATCAGTGCTATAGCAGGCATCTCCTTACTGGTGGGTGGAATAGGCATTATGAATATCATGCTGGTATCGGTTACGGAGCGGACCAGGGAAATCGGCATCCGGAAGGCATTAGGCGCTCAAGAAATAGACATTATGATTCAATTTTTAATTGAGTCTTTAGTGCTCTCTTTTTCCGGTGGCGTCTTGGGGATGTTCATAGGATTTGGCGTATCTAAGATAATAGCCTTGTTTATTAAAATACCCACCTTTATATCATGGCAGATGGTAGCAATAGCTTTTACTTTTTCGGCAGGGGTTGGTATCTGTTTCGGCTTATATCCCGCACGAAAGGCGGCCTACCAGGATCCCATAGAGGCACTTAGATATGAATAAGGCAGCTTGGCTGCTTTTTTTGTTTTAAGACATATTCCCTCTTTATGCAACATATGTTTTAAAGTGTAAGCAGCAATGGTGGAGGGAATATTTATGAGCGTGTTTCATACCGATCCCAATGTAGGTTTGTCTACTAGGGAAATTCCCCTTAAAAAGAAACTCTTTGGAGACAATCAACTAAAGCAGGGCAAAGAAATATCGGCAATCTCTATTTTCATAAGCCAATTTAAGGATTTTATGATTCTTGTTTTGCTGGTGGCTGCCCTTATTTCCGCTTTTCTCGGGGAGATAGCCGATGCTATTGCCATAGCTGCCATTGTGGTTTTAAACGGCATAATGGGTTTTGTCCAGGAATACAGAACGGAAAAATCCTTGCAAGCATTGCAGCAGCTAGCTGCACCTGTGGCAAAGGTTTTGCGCGACGGAGAGGTGATTGCGGTACCTGCAAGGGACATCGTTCCCGGAGATATAGTCCTTCTTGGTAGCGGGGATAGGGTGCCGGCAGATGGAAGTTTAATTGTTGCAGAAAACCTGAGACTTGACGAATCCCTTTTGACCGGGGAATCCGTTCCGGTGAAAAAGACCACGAGTATTGACGAAGAGTCTCAAAGCAGAATATACAAACAAAATTACGTCTACATGGGCACCCTAGTGGTTAATGGAAGAGGCAAAATGGTGGTTGAAAAAATAGGTATGGACACCGAGATGGGCAAAATCGCAGGGATGATAGAAGACATCGGAGGAGAGCAGACTCCTCTTCAAAAAAGGCTGGACCTTTTAGGCAAGCAGCTGGTAATTATCTGCCTGGCCATATGCGGAGCGGTTGCCCTGTTGGGTGTTTTTCGGGGAGAAAAAATCTACGATATGTTTCTTTTCGGGGTGAGCTTGGCGGTAGCAGCTATCCCAGAAGGTTTGCCTGCCATTGTAACAATCGTCTTGACGCTGGGAGTTCAGCGCATGATACGAAAAAATGTGGTAATCAGGAGGCTTCCTGCAGTGGAAACCCTCGGCTGCGCAACGGTAATATGCAGTGACAAGACGGGGACTCTGACGGAAAATAAAATGAGCGTGAGGGAAATTTATCTTGGTGGAGAGACATTTTTAGTTACGGGGACGGGTTACAGAATTGAAGGCGAATTTTTATATAGGGATGGTAAGCCATTAAAGAGTTTACCAAAGGAGCTCAAGAGGCTTTTAGAAATCGGAGTATCATGTAATAACTCGGGAATAAACATCCAGAGGAGCGGCAATGTGTTCGAGCTTTTAGGGGGCAAAAAGGAACTGGTACCTTACGGCGATCCTACGGAAATTGCCATCCTGATGGCAGGCCTAAAGGGCAAGGTAAATAAGCATGATGTTGATGCTGATTTCACGCGACTTAAGGAAATTCCCTTCGATTCGGATAGAAAGCGGATGTCGGTGTTGGTGAAATCCAGGAACGGAGAACTTTTCCTATTTACTAAAGGTGCCCCGGATGTGCTCCTGCCTCTTTGCACGAAGTTACAACAGCGGGGTGAGGTACGGGCAATTACAAAAACTGACGTGGGGAATATTTTAAACGCAAATGAAGATATGGGCCGAAAAGCATTAAGGGTGTTAGGCTTTGCATATAAAAAGCTTTCGATAAATGAGTTGGAAGATTCGGACTTGGAGAAGGACCTTACCTTTGTAGGTATGATGGGCCTCATGGACCCACCAAGGCCGGAGGCGATTTCGGCTGTACAAAAGTGCTTGACTGCCGGAATAAGGCCGGTGATGATTACCGGTGACCACAAGTCCACGGCCTGGGCTGTAGCCAGGGAACTTTCCATGCTTACAAGAGACAGCAGGATTGTTACGGGCCAGGAACTGGATAATATGAGCGAGAGTGAACTTTTAAAACAGATTGAACATATTGCCGTCTTTGCTCGGGTCACACCCCGCCACAAGCTGAGAATTGTCAGAAGCTTGAAGAAGAAAGGCCACATCGTGGCCATGACCGGGGACGGGGTTAATGATGCGCCGGCGGTGAAGGAGGCGGATATAGGGGTGGCCATGGGCATAAACGGCACCGATGTGACCAAAGAAGCGTCTTCCATGATCTTGATGGATGACAATTTTGCCAGTATCGTGGCAGCAGTGGAAGAGGGCAGGATAATATATGACAATATCCGCAAGTTTTTGCGGTACCTCCTTTCCTGCAATGTGGGAGAAATACTAACCATGATATGGACTACAATGATAGGCTTGCCCTTGCCCCTTTTGCCCGTGCAGATTCTCTGGGTAAACCTTGTAACGGACGGCCTTCCTGCACTGGCCCTGGGGGTAGATCCCCCTGAAAGGGATGTGATGTATCGCAAACCAAGAGGAAAAAGTGAAAATGTATTTTCTCATGGTCTTGGAAATAAAATAGTGTACCGGGGTTTTATTATCAGTCTTGCAACCCTCGCAGCCTTTACAATCACAAATCTGTATAGCAAGAGCAACCTGGAAATGGCGAGGACGGCAGCCTTTGCCACCTTAGTCATGTCACAGCTGTTATTTGTATTCGAATGTAGGACGGAAAAAAGCGGTACCAGGTGGCAGAACCCCTTTGGAAATATATATTTGACTCTTTCCGTGATGATTTCCACATCAATGCTTCTTGCAGTTATATATGTACCCCTTCTCCAGCCCATTTTTCATACGGTACCCCTTGACGTAAATGTTTTACTTCTCGTCTTGGGCCTTGCAGGCTTGGGAGCTTTAATCTAATTCTTGATTTTCGCAAATAACAATATGTATAATATAGTGTGTGTTTACAGATGCTTTGATATTTATTCAGGAGGAATTTCATGGAACTCAAAAAAATAAGGGGCCGCACCTATTACATACCCGCTGCAACAAATGTAGGTGTATATCGGTACAGAAACGGCCTGTGCACCTTGGTAGATACTGGGATAAACAATACTGCTGGCAGAAAGATTATTGAGCTTTTGGAGGATAATAATTTAAAGATAAAGTACATCATAAACACCCATGCCCATCCTGACCACTTCGGAGCAAATAATTTTATTAAAGAGAAATACCCAGGGGTTCAAATATTAACATCATACAAAGAAAAGCTCTTTATGGAAAATAGCTTTCTAGAACAAACCGTGCTTTACGGAGCAGCAGCCATGCCTGGGCTTTCAGCGCGAATACTGAAAGCCCAGGATACAGCAGTGGACTTAGTAGTTGATGAAGGCATTACAGAATTAGACAATAAAAAGTTTGAAATAGTTTCGCTGGAAGGCCACAGCATAGGTCAAATAGGGGTTGCAACGGAGGATAGCGTGCTGTTTTGTGGCGATGCCTTTTTTAGTGAAGATAAGATGGATAAGTATCCATTTCCCTTTGTATTTGACCTGGAGGCCCATTTGAAGACCTTGGAGTTTTTATTGGGCAGCAATTACGAATGTTACATGATTTCCCACTGTGACGGACCATTGGACAACCCTAAACCCCTCATCCAAAAAAATATAGATAACATAAATCACAACCTTGAAATAATACTGGATTATTTATCACAGCCCTTGACTAGGGAAGATTTGACGGAGCTTATTATAAAGAAATATGATATAGACATGAATTTATCTCAATACTTTATAACCATATCTTCTGTAGGAGCCTTTTTGACTTACCTTCTTGAGAAGCAATCAATCAATATGGACATAATTGATGGGAAAATGTACTTTTACGTCTAAAGCATGAAGGAGATGCAGCATGATGACAAAACGAGAGGATATTCGCAATATAGCCATAATAGCCCATGTAGACCATGGCAAGACTACTCTTGTAGACGGCCTACTGAAGCAAAGCGGCATATTTCGACAAAACCAAAAGGTAGAAGAGAGAGTATTGGATTCCAATGAACTGGAAAGGGAGCGGGGTATCACCATATTATCGAAAAACACAGCGGTTTATTACAAGGGCATCAAGATAAATATTATCGATACCCCCGGTCATGCCGACTTTGGCGGTGAAGTTGAGCGGGTGCTGAAAATGGTGGATGGGGTGCTCCTGTTGGTTGACGCTTTTGAAGGGCCCATGCCCCAAACTCGATTTGTCTTGAAAAAGGCATTGGCTCTAAATTTACCAGCTATTGTGGTTATAAATAAAATCGATAGGCCTGATGCGCGGATAAACCAGGTAATAGATGAAGTGCTGGAGCTCTTCATCGATTTGGGTGCCGATGATTCCCAAATAGAGTTTCCGGTAGTCTATGCCTCTGCGCGGGAAGGCTTTGCCAAGCTAAACCTTGAAGACCCATCGCGGGATTTAGAGCCCCTGTTTAAGACCATCATCGATTATATGCCGGCGCCGGAAGGTGATAGCGAGGCTCCCTTGCAGCTTTTAATAACTACACTAGATTACGATGATTATGTTGGAAGAATTGCCATAGGGAGGATCTTTAGGGGTACCATTCTATCTGGCAATGAATATGCACTGTGTAAAAAGGACGGGACCGTTGAAAAAGTAAAAGTCAGTAACCTTTTTGCATTTAACGGTTTGAAGCGAGAACGCATATCTTCTGCCAGCATCGGTGAGATAATAGCCATTACGGGCATTGAAGACATTGACATTGGAGAGACCATTGCGGATATAGACAATCCCGAGCCCGTGCCCTATGTGAGCATAGATGAACCTACCCTTTCAATGATTTTCAGCGCAAATACCAGCCCCTTTGCTGGTCAGGAAGGGGAATACGTGACATCGAGGCATTTGAGGGAGCGCTTATTAAGAGAGGCCAGGAGCAATGTCAGCTTAAGGGTGGAGGAAACGGACAGTCCTGACAGTTTTAAGGTTTCAGGCCGAGGAGAGCTGCACCTTTCCGTATTGATCGAGACTATGCGAAGGGAAGGTTACGAGTTTCAGGTCTCAAAACCAACGGTGATAATAAAGGAGATAAACGGTAGAAAGATGGAGCCCATGGAGTCGGTGACGATTGATATTCCAGAGACATATTTGGGCACGGTCATGGAGAAGATGGGGGCCAGACACGGTCAATTGGTGAATATGCAAAACATCGGGAGCAATTCGGTTAGATTGGAATTCAACATCCCCACCCGAGGTCTCCTAGGATACAGGTCCGAGTTTATAACTGATACAAAGGGGGAGGGAATACTAAATTCGGTATTTGCCGGCTATATTCCTTACACTGGGGACATTCCTACTCGAAATAGAGGCTCCCTGGTGGCTTTTGAAACTGGAGAGAGTAGCACTTACGGTCTTTATAATGCCCAGGAAAGGGGAACCCTTTTCATAGGACCCCAGGTGAAGGTATATGAAGGTATGATAGTTGGAGAAAATTCAAGGCCCCAGGATTTGGACATCAATGTTTGCAAAAAAAAGCATGTTACTAACTTGCGCTCATCAACTGCCGAAGAAGCTTTGAGGCTGATTCCTCCCAAAGAGATGACCTTAGAGCAATGCCTAGAATTTATAAAGGAAGATGAGCTCTTGGAAGTAACGCCCAAGAGCCTTCGCATGAGAAAGGCCATTCTTTCCCGCCAAAACAGGCAAAAAGTCAAGAAATAAATTGTCAAGTATTCACTAATTTTTGGTGAATACTTTTTTGCTTTATGGATTTATTGAAGGAGAAATGGAAATACTATAATTAACATAATATTTGGGAGGAATGCACATGGCCAAGAAAAAGATTCAAAGGGGAAGTAGGAACAAACTTATTCCACAGCAACAGAGATCTAAAGCTGACCTGATTGACGACAGCAGTCCCGAAAACTATGAATTGTCAGAGGAATTTGCCCGGGAAAACCCCATGAAGACGGCCCCAAACAAAGAGAAGAAAAAGAAAGATAAGTGAGGAATCGGCAGGTTATCAGTAATGTTTGACTTTATTAGGGAGACTAGGGCGGTAAAAGAAGGTTTGTACAATATCAAGCTTGAAATTCCTGAAGACATATACAAAAGCATCTATGAAGATTTAAACGAAGACAAGGCAAAAGATATCCTAGTTGAATATCTAAAATACCGCCAGGATGATGCCAGGATCAGCGACATCAAAATAGAGCAAAACAAAAAAGCTCATATGGTAAACATTTATGCAAATCTTCACTACCTTGGCAACGAAAAAAGCGAGCAAGAAGCTTATACGGAGAATAATATCAACTTTGTGAAATGACACAAAGTATGAAAAATGATATAATAGTGCTCGTGATAACAATAATTATTACTTAGGGGGTATTTCATGGCACTTCAAACTTTCAATGCCAAGGTAGAATGGAAAGGCGGTGTTGTAGCCGAGGCTACTGCAAGAGGATTTAAGGTAACCATGGATGAGCCGGAAGAACTTGGCGGCACCAATACTGCCATGAATCCGGTGGAAATGCTTCTATGCGCCTTAGGCGGCTGCATGAGTATAGTTGCAAGCGTATTCGCACCAAAATTCCGAGTAGAATTAAAAGGATTGTCAATTGAATTAGAAGGTGATTTGGACCCGGATGGATTTACCGGCAAAAACCCCGATGTGAGAAAAGGATTTTCAGACATCCGCTACAAGATGCATATTGTATCTGATTCACCCGAAGCAAACATAGAAAAATTGCACAAGTTTATTACTACCCACTGTCCGGTAAAGGACACCTTAGAAGGTGTTCAAGTAAGCGGATCCTATGTAATAGAAAAATAATAGCCATAACTTAAACCAAGGCCTTTGTCAAATAGTCAATCGTTTAAAATAAATTAAGTATAATTGGATGCTTGGTCACTTGCTTTAAAGGAGCCAAGCATCCTTTTTATGTATCCAATATAATATTGTCCATCCGCTTGCATTCCTCAATATAATCAAAGAGTCGGTGATGCATTTGAAGCAAGGAATGCAATGGAAGCAATCCAAGAGCCTGTGATGTTACACTTTAAAGATCTCAATTATAAAGGAAGCAGGGAGTCAATAGCTCCCCTGCTTCCTTTAATCTGTTCGACAAAGTGATTGTCGGCAAGTCACATACTTAATTGGCCCTCGGGATTTCAACGATTTCATCAATTTTAATATTGCCGTATCCATCTTTTTCATTTACCGGGACAAACTTAAAGACCCTGCTGTTGCCCCAAATGTCTCTGATTACTGCAACTACCCAATCTCCCCGCTGCGAGTCAAAAATATCTATCGCAGTTACGTTGCCGTAAGGGATGATTGATTTTAATTTATTGGAATCAATCTTTTCTTTGTAGGCTTTGGACAGATAGTTCATTACTTCATCATATTTTCCATGCATTCTGGCATTGAGGAGCGAGTTTACCGTAAGAATCCTTTCGTCCTTACTTATAATAGGTCTATCTTTGATGGGTTTTTCGTAATCGAAAGAACCTTCTTTGATGTAAGTCTTTGCATATCCGGTTCTCAAGAACTTGCCATTGCTCCAGGTATAAGTATAGGTTTCGTAAAAGTATCTGCCGTCATATTTCACATTACTAATTGAAAATCCGTTGGAGTTGACCCTGATAGCAACACCCTTGCCTGAAAACATCTGAACCATCCTCTTACCCTGGATTTTGTAAACTGTTAAATATTTGTAACCATGTGTGCCATTGTAAATCACTGCAATTTCGTATACACCGTCATTGTCAAAATCCCTGTGGATTTTCTGGGCACTGTAAAAGGGCCTGTATGTGTAAAACAAATCAACATTGATGCTTAAAGGAATTACATCCTTTTCAAAATAAACATAAGTACTATTATCCTCGGCTAGTGCGATGCCAGAAAAGATTTGGACAATAAGCATTGCAGCAATCAATGCAACAATATTTTTCTTAAACATTTAAACATCCTCCTCGAGTACAAAATTGATAATTAACATAATGCCTGCATTTTGACACATATAAATGCTAGCACAATGGGAAGCTTGGGTCGATGTACTTTTGAAGGAAAAGCTGTAAAAAGGTAGAAAGATATAAATAATGTGGAAGATGAATAATTCATGCAGAAATTATTCCGCAGTCCACCATATAAAATATTTAATGAGGTGCCATTGTAAATGTCAGAGGGAATTTTATTATTCATCCATAAGTCTGAAGCCAATCAGCTCTTGATGTTATTGCTTAAAAATAAAGGTGCATATCTTTCAGGTGAAGATATCAGTAAAAGATTTGGCATAACCCGTTCGGCGGTTTGGAAACAGGTAAATATTTTAAGAGATATGGGATACAAAATAAAATCATCTCCCAGGCTAGGATATCATCTGGAAGAGTCTCCCGATTTGCTTTTGCCGGAAGAAATATGGGCAATGTCGGAGTTGGAGGTTTTGGGCAGTAGAATCTACTATCGTTCAGTTACGGAGTCCACCAACAATGATGCCAAGAGATTGGCCCAGGAAGGAGTGCCTGATGGCACTCTGATAGTAGCTGAAAGGCAGCAGGGTGGCAGAGGCCGGATGGGGCGCATGTGGGATTCTCCGGAGGGAGGCATTTGGCTTTCTGTGATACTTAGACCGGCGCTTGCTCCGGCTGAAGCACCAAAACTTACTATCATGTCTGCCGTGGCTGTTGCCGAAGCTATTATTCAGTTAACGGGCATTTCTGCAAACATCAAATGGCCTAATGATATACTCATTGACGGTAAAAAGGTCTGCGGCATTCTCACCGAAATGAGTGCGGAAATGGATTTGATAAATCACGTAATAATTGGTATAGGAATCAACGTCAACAACGACAATTTCCCAGATGAATTGAAAGACAAGAGTATATCTCTGAAGCAAGTCAAGGGGGATAAAATAAACCGTGTTAAACTATTGGCGAGTTTACTTGAAAAGCTTGAAGCTTATTATGTAAAAGCTGAAAGGGAAGGATTTGATGAGATTTTTGATAGATGGAGGGCTCTGTGTGTAAATTTGGGCAAAAGAGTGAGAATAATTGGGAAGAATGAAAGTTTTGAAGGAACGGCCATGGATATTGATAGCTCAGGTGCTTTGCTTATTAAAACTTTAAACGGAGGGGTTGTAAAAGTTTTAAGCGGCGATGTATCAATTAGATGATAAGCAAATACATTTATAAATATAGAATAAAACACCTCCGCTGTGCGAAAAATAAACTTGACTTTCGAAGAATTTGTAATTTCAAGCGCAACGGGATCTCCGGTATTGCTTGATGCCAAGGGAGGTGTTTTTTCTGGTTGATAAAGAACAACAAATACAAGAAATACTGCAATTTGTTTCGAGACACAAAGGTTCCCATGCAAGTCACAACATATGCTCTAGAATTCTTGGAGGTGACTTCTACGGGATTGATGAGCATGTAATAAATGAGCTGAAATCAAAACTTCCTGAAGTGGACAGCTATGAACTGGAAACTTGCTACTATATTATAAAATGACAACTTTAAGCATGCGTATTATCGTTAACAAGTGGACATTTGCAGCATTGGCTTTCAGATTCTTTTTGCTATCTCAAGCAATTGCTCCTTGGTATTGAGTTCGGGATTTTCAAGAACCAGCTCCAAAAGCTTTGTGAGCAATTGTCCCAGCTCTGGCCCGGGAGCCATGTTCAGCTCATCTATGATGTCCTGGCCCGATACGGCCAGGTCTTTTATTTGATAGTCACTTTCCTCTTTTTTCAAAATTTCCAGGTCAGAAATCATTTTTTTTAAACCCGATGAAAATGCTCTATCAAAACCACTGGCAATTCGATCGGCCACTCTAAGGTCGATTAGATCATTTATGTTCTCCCATCCCACTTTTGAAATGAGTTTTCTTAGATTCTTTAAAGGTGTGTCAGGGCTATAATAGAACATGTGATTGTCAATTAGCAGGACTACTTTTTTTATTATTGTTGTTTCAAATCTAAGCCTTTGCAGTATATTTTTAGCCATAATTGCAGACTTGGTATGATGGTTGGGAAACTCCAATCCTTTTTCCGTTTTTGTAGCAGTTTCAGTTTTACCAACATCGTGCAGCAGCGCTGCAAGCCTAAGGGGCAAGGTGTTTCTTACAATTTTACATGCTACTAAATTGTGCTCTAATACATCCATGGGCTTGTTGTGATGCATCATACCCATGCCCGCCATTAATTCGGGAATTATATAATTCATGAGACCTGTGATTACAAGGGTTATCAAGGCATCAAAGCAGTAGTCTCCTGTTATTAATTTTATCAGCTCATCGCGAATCCGTTCTTTAGAAATGCTGTCTAGCAATTCAGCATGAGCCTTTAAAGCATATAAAGTGGAACTTTCGATCTTAAAACCAAGCTGCGCCTGGAATCGTGCTGCTCTCATGGCACGAAGGGGATCTTCCCAAATTCGCTCTGTAGAACCCGTACACCTTATAATTCCACTTTTTATGTCTTCCATACCGCCAAATGGGTCTAAAAGCTCATTCGTTAATGGATTATAGGCAATAGAGTTAATTGTAAAATCCCTTCGGGCAAGGTCCGTAAAAATACTGCCCCCAAAAGTATAATTCGGTTTTCTGCCCGGAGCATCATCTCTATAGGGAGTAATTTCCACCTTTGCTCCTTCTGCCATTACAAGCATGGTGCCAAAATTACCGTAGGGCTTCGCCTGGGGGAAGACCGAAGATATTTGGTCCGGAAGGGCATTTGTAGCTATGTCGAAGTCCGAGGTTTCTAGGTCCATTATTATGTCCCGGATACTGCCGCCAACCATATAAGCTTCAAAACCGGCTTTATTTAAGCTTTCACATATATCTTTAACAAAAACAGGTATCCGATCTATAACCATATAATTTAAACTCCTACCTTATAAAAAATTGAATTTCATTGCCATCTATATCTTAATTATACCAATGTTATTGGCCAAAACAATACAGGTACCGGCAAAAGGTCTTATTGTAGGGCCTTACCGCTTCACTTGACGTGAGTTAAATCGTAGCAAGAGCGTTCTGTTGACCAATGTGTAAAATATTTCTGATAAAACTCAATTTTGTGGAGGAAAAACTGAAACAAAATAGAATTAATAATTATCAGACAGAACATTTGTTGGGGGAAGATGCTGAGAGAAATATCCGGTTAAAAGGAATAAAATAAAGGTTTGAAATATGTCTTCTACAATATTGTAGGTGTTTTGAAATGATGTTTAAGGAAAAGGAGTTCTTAAATAGAATTGAAGAAGTGTCGCTTGAAGACTTGGAAAGTATATACCGCGAGCTAGAAAGTATATATGGTCAATTACTGATAAAGCAAGACATGGATTTAAAAAAGTGCTTTTGCGGAGGCAAGGACAACTTTCTTCCAGAGCTAAAGAAATCCATTTCAGAAGCAGTTGAAATAAATTTTTTAGTATCATTTTTGCTTGAATCAGGTATTAGATTGATTATAGAGGATTTAGCTGAAGTAAAAAAGAGGAATTGTCCAATTAGAATTGTGACCGGAAAGTATTTAAATATCACCCAACCTTCAGCCCTGTATTTGATAAAAGATAGATTGGGAGATTATGCGGATTTAAGATTTTTTGAGCATGAAAGTATTCCTTTCCATCCGAAAGTTTACATTTTTGAATACCCCGATGGGAGAGGAGATATCTTCATTGGTTCTTCGAATGTTTCGGAGTCAGCATTAACCTACGGAATAGAGTGGAATTACAGAATTGAAAAGATTACTAATCCCACTGATTTCGAGACCTTGAAGAAAGAGTTTTTCAAGCTGTATAAGTTCTACACTGAAAAAGTAGATGATAGGATTTTGAGAGAGTACAGCCGAAGATGGAAAAGACCAAGAGTTCTTGTTGATATAGAAAAGCATGAATTGAATGTAGAAGAAGCCCTAGAAGTTGCCGAAAGCTCTCTAGGCTATATAACATCTCATGAGACCAAAGTTGTTCCTTTCTTGCGGCCGAATCATGCTCAGATAGAAGCGCTATACTGGCTAAAAAAGAGTCGGGAAGAAGGTCTAGAAAAGGTTCTCGTTGTGGCAGCAACGGGTGTTGGGAAGACTCTTATAGCCGTTTTTGATTCCATAGCGCACAAAAGGGTTTTGTTTGTTGCACATAGGGAAGAAATCTTAAATCAAGCATTATTATCCTTTAAAACTCTAAGGCCAAATTCTACAATCGGGTATTTTAACGGTGATATTAAGGAGACGAATAAGGATATAATTTTAGCTTCGGTTCAGACCCTGGGAAAAGAAGAGTATCTGAATACAAATTATTTCACACCTGATTATTTTGAATATATAGTAGTCGATGAATTCCATCATGCAGTCGCAAAGAGTTACATAAACATTATAAACTATTTTAAGCCAAAATTTTTGCTGGGCCTTACCGCTACCCCGGAAAGGTTGGATAACAAGGATGTCTTTGAACTCTGCGATTACAATGTGGTGTTTGAGCTCAGGCTTAAAGATGCAATAAACAAGGGCTATTTAGTGCCCTTCTATTATTACGGCATATACGATAAAACGGATTATTCAGTTATCCCCGAAGTCAACGGTAAATACATAGAAGAAGAACTTGAAAAAGCCTTAATGATTCACGAAAGGGCAGAATTAGTTATTAAAAACTATTTAAAATTTAACAAGAAGAGAACACTAGCTTTTTGTGCTTCTAGGAGACATGCGGAGTTCATGGCCGAATCTTTTAATAAAAAGGGAATAAAATGCTGTGCGGTTTATAGCGGTGAGCAGGGGAAAAATGCGATGGAAAGGGATGAAGCGATAAATCGGTTGAGAAATACTGAACTAAATGTAATTTTTACCGTAGACATGTTTAATGAAGGTGTGGACATCCCTGAAGTAGATATGGTTATGTTTTTAAGGCCGACTGAATCGCCTGTAGTATTTTTGCAGCAATTGGGAAGAGGGCTTAGGAAAGCTAAAGATAAAAATTATTTAACGGTATTGGACTTTGTAGGCAACTATAAAAGGGCGTTTATAATTCCCTTCCTTTTGAGCGGAAGGGATTATGATGTAGAAGCAATTAAGAGGGAAAAATTCACAATAGATGATTTTGACTTTCCTGATGGCTGTGTCGTAGACTTTGATTTCAGGCTGATAGATATTTTTAGGGAGCAGGCTGAACGCCTTAAAAACATAAAAACCCTGGTTTACGAAGAATATTTCAGAGTAAAGGAGATGCTCGGAAGACGACCGAGCCGCGTAGATTTTTTTAAACTTATCGATGAGAGTATATATAAAAGTATGAAGAGATTTTCAGATCCGTTAATAAATGTATTTAAAGATTATTTATCTTTCTTAAACGAATACAAGGAATTAGAAACTGATGAGGCTGTCTTATGCAACACAATAGCTCACGAGTTTATAAGGCTTGTTGAAAACACAAGGATGACGAAGGTCTATAAAATGCCGCTGTTACTCGCTTTTTACAACAAGGGCAATATGAAGTTAAAGTTGACTCCGGATGACATTTATATTGCTTTCAGCGAATTCTTTTCTAATCCCTCAAATGCAATTGATTTAGAAGTGCATAAAACAAGAAGCGATTTTAAAAGCTGGGGGAAAAAAGAATATATCAGGCTATCGCGGCAAAACCCCGAAAAATATCTAATGCGGACGAATCCCGATTTTTTCTACAGGGAAGGAGATTATTTTTGCTTAAACGAGAGACTCGAACCGTTTGTTACCGATAGATATTTTTTGATACACTTTAAGGATGCTATAGATTACCGAATAAAAAGCTACTATAAGGAGAGGTACGAGAAATGGACCCAACAATAAAGTATTACGATGACAATGCAGTAAGCTTTTTCGAAAATACCAAGGATGCGGATATGAATGGGATTTACGAGTTTTTT
>FZPS01000045.1_pt96 | contig 34146 bp, 33 predicted proteins | sample 1817821 | NCBI WGS metagenome assembly FZPS01 (sample SAMEA104158645, study PRJEB21678) | metagenome | place: Germany | collected 2015-04-21
GTTAGTGCACTATACAGTTTTCAAGGTGCAGGCCGCAAAACATCTCCTGTTCTGCGACAGCTTTAATAGAATACCCCATACTTTTTGGTTTGTCAATAGGGTTTTTGAATTTTTTTAAACTTTTTTCGTGAAGAAAATTTTAACGAAACGCCCGATTTTCGATTTCGATGTGAAATTTCTATTTTTTTACTTTACAAACGATTATTATTGGTATATAATATCAATTGTCAGGGTAATCAACATTATATAAAGGAAAGGAAAAGAGAGATGAACATTAAGAGATTTACTGCATTTATCACATTATTATTTGTTACAGCTACATGGTTTATCCCATTAGCAAAGGCTGCTGAGGTCGAACCTGTTGCGCATTTTACTTCTGAGGCGCATTTAGAAGGCGGTCTGTTAGCCGTCGACATTTACCTTGCAGAGATGTCCGGCGAAGTTTATGCATCGGTATTAGATTTAGGATACGACAATGAGCTTCTTGAATACGACCATTACGAAGTGGGCGAAATCGAATTAGAACTGCATATTCTTGAGCACAATGCCGAAGATGGTATGTTGAGAATCAGGCAGACTTCCTCAAATGCACTTTCTGGCACAGGTCTATTTCTAACATACTATTTCAAGTTTGACGAAGCAGTTGCTAACAAAACAGTTGAATTCAATCTGACCGTATATGAAGTAGTAATCAATCAAAATGTTGTGGCAACAGCTACTGCGGAGGGGTGTACTTTCACATTTAGCACAAGCGTACGCTTTACCTCCGAAGCATATATCGAAAATGATATGCTTGTTGTTGACCTGAACATTGAGGAATTATCATGGGACATTGCCGCATGCAAAATTCAGCTTAGCTATGACAATCTGATTATCGCTTTCGACAGATACGAGCATGGCGAAGCATTTTCGGGGGAAAGCTCGTATATGGTCAGCCAAGAATGGGGCGATATTCAGATAACGCATGAAATGACTGATGATTCCGCGCCTATTTCGGAAGCTGGGCGATTCTTGAGATTTTACTTCAATTATTATGAGGCTGTGGTTATAGGAAGCACAGTGAAGTTCAGATTTGATGTGCTATATGCCACGAATTCCATCGGCGCAGAAATAGACGCGAAGGCAGAGGGCACCTCATACACCTTCGAAGCTAACTACGGCGAAAAGACCGTGTTTACTTCAAAGGCATATTTTGAGGACGACTATATTGCTGTTCAAATTAACCTCGACCAGCTGATGCTCACGGAGGGTTACTCGATTTCAGAGTGCGTGGTTACATTGACATATGACGAAGCGTTGACATATCACCACTTTAAAGAAATGGGCGCGTTCATAGGCAAGGACAATATTGAGCATGGCGAGGATAATTCGCTGAGCATTACTCAGAATCGCGAAACGGGTACGGCCTACAATCTTACTGGGCGTTTCTTGAAGGTGTACTTCTCTTATAATAAGGAAGAAATTTTCGGCAAGACGCTTGAGTTCGGCTTATCGGCATATGAATTGGCAGACGATATTAAGCTGTATGCAGACGCTTATGGCTGCGAGCTTATAGTTCCGAGCTTGGGCGATGTGAATTTTGACGCGCAGGTGAACACCGGCGACGCAGTATCCTTGCTGAGGCATATAGCCGGCAATGAAATACTTGACAATTTGCAGCTTATGTTCGCCGATGTGAACAAAGACGGAAAGGTGAATACGGGCGACGCGACAAGGATATTGATTATGACGGTACAAGGTTAAGAAAGGGGCGTAACGCCCCTTTTGCTTAATTAAATTCGCAGAATGTAACATAAAATTCTTATTAAACACTTCAAACGCAATTTTAGATAACCCTCAACCTACCGCCATATCCTCCTAAATACAAAACAGCCAGCAACCATAATAGTTGCTGGCTGTTGGCGGAGAAGGAGGGATTTGAACCCTCGCGACAGTTGTCCCATCCTACTCCCTTAGCAGGGGAGCCCCTTCGGCCTCTTGGGTACTTCTCCATATTGGCGGAGAGAGAGGGATTCGAACCCCCGGTGCCTTTCGACATCACTGGTTTTCAAGACCAGCTCCATAAACCACTCGGACATCTCTCCGCGGTAATCACCGATAAATTTTAGCACAGTCAAAACAGCGTGTCAAGCAAAAAATATAATTTGCTTTTATGCAAGGATAAAAAAATTCAGTTATTTTGACAAGCAGTTACAGCTATCCTAAGTGCCATTCCTCAACCACAAAAGCGGCTTCAACATGCTTTGAAACCTCGCCTTTCGCTAAATCTACTTCAATGCAGTCGAAACGGATTCTGTTTTCCGTTAAGGAATTATCATAGCAATAGCGTATTGCAGCTTCGATTATATTCTTCTGCTTTTTGGGATTTACAGCGTCTAAGCCAAAGCCGAATGTAGTGCTGCTGCGCGCTTTTACCTCTACAAAGGCTATGGTATCGGCTTTACGCGCTACAAGGTCAATTTCCGCCCTGCCCGCGCGATAATTGCGACATAGCACCTCATAGCCATTAGCAGTTAGATACTTTTCAGCTATTATTTCGCCCTGCCTGCCCGAAACCTGATTGTTTGTTTCGCCTAATATAGATTTTAGAAACGATTTTCTGTGCAGAGGGCATGGACCGTATTCTTTAATAGCGGCTATATGCTCTGCTGTGCCATAGCCCTTGTGCTTCGCGAAATTATACTGCGGATACATCTCGTGCATTTGCAGCATATACCTGTCGCGCTCATATTTCGCTAAAATTGACGCGGCGGCTATGGAATAGCTCAGAGAATCGCCGCTTACTAACGGGAATTTAGCTGCGTCAATGTCAACCCCGTCTATATAGTCCATTAAAACGGCACGAGTCTTTGTGCGCATATTGTTGTAAGCTGATTTGAAGCCCAAGCGCGTTGCGTTGAGAATATTAAGCTCATCAATAGCTTGGGGGCTTATGAATTCGACATTATAGCACAGTGCTGTTTCCTTTATTTTCGGATATAAAAGCTCTCTGCGCTTTTCTGTGAGCTGCTTTGAGTCCTTAATATGCTCTAACAGAGGTTCGGGGGGCATAATTACGCAAGCGACAGCGACAGGACCGGCTAACGGACCCCTGCCCGCCTCGTCCATTCCGCATACGAGCTCGCCTTTTTCCCAGTATTCCCTTTCGTACTGCGTTATCTGATAAAGACGTTCGGCTTCTGACAGCTTTTGTTTTGGCTGCTTTTCCATCTGTTATTCCTTCGGAGGAGCTTCAAGCGAAACCTTCGCTATTTTGCCGCCTCTGAACTCGTCAAGCACTATCTTGGCGGAGCGCATTGTGTCGAATTCGCCTTTACCCAATATGAAGCCGCGACTCTGCGCAACCGCTTCAAGCAGCTGTTCATGGGGTGTGTCGGGATTCAAGCTCTTGTAACGCGCGAATACGCTTTCAGGCGCAAGCTGTAATAGCGTGATTAAAAGCTGCTTTGCTAATTCCTCAATGTCTATAACCTCGTCGCGCACCGAGCCTATGAACGAAATATGCTTGGCTACTGTTTCGTCTTCAAACTTCGGCCATAAAAGCCCCGGAGTGTCCATAAGCTCAAGCTGATTTGTGATTTTCACCCACTGCTTGCCCTGAGTAACGCCCGGGCGGTCGCCGGTCTGCGCACGCGATGCGCCTGCCATAATGTTTATAAAAGAAGATTTGCCTACATTGGGGATTCCCACAACCATTGCGCGCACTGTTTTGAAAACGCCTTTTTTGCGCATGCTTTCAACCTTTTCACGCGCGGCGTCTTCTATCGCCATTATTGCGCTTTTACGCTTGTTCGGCTTTGTGGCTACGAACTCGGACGCGAATATGCCCTGCGCCTTGAAATATCTTATCCACTCGGCTGTTATCTTCTCATCGGCTAAATCGGACTTATTTAATAGCACCACGCGCTTTTTATTTATAAACATATCCGAAAAGTCAGGGTTCTTGGTTGACATGGGCGCGCGCGCGTCAAGCAGCTCAATAACTACATCTATGAGCTTTAGGTTTTCGGCTAACATGCGCTTAGCCTTGGTCATATGTCCCGGATACCATTGAATCTGCATAACTCTACCCTTTATAAAAATGCTTTTATTATATTACCACAAATACACATAAACAAAAAGCGTGCCTTATAGCACGCTCCCTGCTAAAATTTCTCTTATTCAGCCGAACCGTTGTTGTTTGTGATAAAGCGTTCTTTAATTTTGGAAGCCTTACCAACGCGGTTGCGCAGATAGAACAGTTTTGCTCTGCGAACGCGGCCGTGGCGCACAACTTCGATTTTGCCGATTCTCGGGCTGTGGTAGGGGAATGTTCTCTCGACGCCTACACCGTATGAAATTCTGCGAACGGTAAATGAACGACGCAAGCCGCCTCCCTGAATCTTAATAATGGTTCCCTCAAAGTTCTGCAGCCTTTCTCTGTTGCCTTCAACAACCTTTACGAATACCCTAACGGTATCGCCTACCCTGATTCTGGGCAGGTCAGTCCTCAACTGTTCCTTTTCAAGCTCTCTGATGATGTTTGACATAGTTTTCTCCTTTTTTTCAGTGTTCATTCCCATATATATGGCAGCGGAACACCAAGATTCACCCAACAATTATACCATATGTTCTTCTATTTACAAGCGCAAAGAAAATATATTTTCCTTTCTTGACTAATTACGACTTTGAGTTTATACTCTTATAATGGCAATAAGGAGTAAAGTATTACTATATGCTTGCTAAAATCAAGAATAAATTTCGACTTAAGATAGACCCGAAGGAAGATTTAATCACTTTGGGAACAATGCTGGCGCTGTGCTTGGTTCAGGGGCTTGTTATAAACGGGTTCTATGTTCCTAACAGCTTCTTATCGGGCGGAATTACGGGAATATCGCTTCTGTTCAACTATCTGTGGGGCTTGCCGAGCTGGCTTTGTCTCTTAGTGCTTAATATGCCTATTGCTATATTGGGCATAATACATCTTGACCTGAAATTCGCGCTTTTCAGCGCGTTGGGAACTGTATTGTTCTCATTCTCTATAGCTGTTACATCATTCATAAAGCTGCCTGCGGTTGACCCTATATTAGCCGCGCTAACGGGGGGCGTAATACTGGGTGTAAGCGGTGCGCCCGTTGTGCGACGCGGGGCTACGTTCGGCGGAATGGATGTCGTCGCCATGTTTTTGAGCCGCAAGTACTCAATTCCTATGGGCAACTTCAACATAATATTCAATCTGATAATAATGACAGTACTTGGAATTATATACGGATTAGAGCTTGCTATACTCTCAATGCTGGCTATGTTCGTTGCGAATGTTGCATTCAACAACGCGCTTGTAGGAATGAATAAGACGCACGCTGTGTTTATAATTTCCGATAAATCAGAAGAAATCGTGCCTGACATAATGCACCTGATGAAGCGCGGAGCCACATATATTCCCACAACAGGCGCATTTACGGGCATAGAGCGCAAGCTGATATACTGCATTGTAAGAACGGTTGAGCTTTCAAAGCTGAAAAGCATAGTGCTGAGCCACGACCCTAACGCGCTGTTTTCGGTTATAAACACGCGTGAGGTAATAGGCAGGGGCTTCGGTGCAATCAACTAATATAATAATAAAAGGAAGGAAGCTGCTATGAACACAAAGGTTGACGCTATCATCAATAAGAATAAGGAAGCTATGCTTAACACATTGGTTGAGCTGTTAAAGATTAAGAGCTTAAAAGCCGAGCCCGAGAAAAACGCGCCGTACGGCAAGGGTATAAGGCAGGCGCTTGACTATATGCTGGACAAAGCAAAGGAAATGGGCTTTGAGGTAATAGATATGGACGGTCATGCAGGCTGCATAGACTATGGCACAGGCGAAGAAATGTTAGGCATAATGGTTCACCTTGATGTTGTTCCCGAAGGCATCGGCTGGAAGCACCCGCCATTCAGCGCGACTATAGAGGACGATAAAATTTATGCGCGCGGCGCTGTTGACGACAAGGGGCCTGCGGTGAGCGCACTGTATGCTTTGGCGGCTATAAAAGAAGCCGGGCTTAAAACTAAGCGCAGGATTCGTATAATAGCGGGCTGCGACGAGGAATCGGGCTGGGGCTGTATGGACCATTACAAGCAGCATGGCGAGGTTCCGCACCTGGCTTTTTCTCCCGACGGCGAATACCCCGTGGTAAACGCAGAAAAGGGGATACTGCGCGCAAGCTTTTATAAAAAATTTAAGTCGAATATACGCATACATTCGGGCTCACGCGCTAATGTAATAGCCAATGACGCGGTTGCGGAGCTGCCTATTCCATACGAAGCAGCAAAAGCAGCTTTGGGCGATTTAGCAAACGGGCATGAGGGCTTTACGATTGATGTTCAGGCAATCTGTGGCGGTACTAAGCTTACCGTAACCGGCAAGGGCGGGCACGCTTCTATGCCGCATTTGGGCAAGAACGCGCTTCAAAAGGCGCTGGAGCTTCTTTCTAAGCTTCCCCTTGCAGATGAGGACAAGGCGACAGTCGAATATATGCACTCGCTTATGAAAATGGAATATCACGCACAGGGCTTCGGGCTTGACTTTACAGACGAATCGGGCAGAACCACTTTTAACGCGGGCGTGCTGTATTGGGACGAAAACGGTATTAGCGATTTCTCAATAGATATGCGCTGCCCTATTACAATGAAGCTTGAAGATGTTTTGAAGGTGTTGGAGGAGAAATTCTCTCATATTGGCTTAAAGCTGTATGATTCGGAGTTGAAGGACGGGCTATTCGTGCCTGCCGACAGCGAGCTGGTAAAGAGTCTGCTCAAGGTTTACGCTGACAGAACGGGCACAAACCCCAAGCCGTTGGCGATAGGCGGAGGAACATACGCGCGCGCATTTAAGAACGCGGTGGCTTTCGGCTGTGAGGATTTATCGAAAAAAGGCTCGATAGTGCATATGCCCAATGAGCATATTTCGATTGAGGATATGATGTTCAACACATATTGCATTGCGGACGCGATTATTGCGCTGGCGTGTGAGTAAGCGTGCAAGCACGCATGAAATCGCCTGCTTTGTACTGAATGAAGATGCCTTCGGGCAAATAAATACGGGCTTGCGCCCGAATGATAAAAGCAAAACAGCCAATAATTACAGGGGCGCATTGCGCCCTTGTCTGTTACTCCACACTCTCATTCATCTTTTTCCAAAAAACCACTTGTAACCTAATAAAGTATCTGTTATACTGTTTTGCGACAACTCACCCGCATAGATTTTCAGGCTCGTGCCCTATTGGGTTCACTGAAAAGACGAAATGCGGGGCGGAAAATTAACGAGGAGGATTTTATGTCAGTTATTTCAATGAAACAGTTGTTGGAAGCAGGTGTTCATTTCGGGCACCAAACACGCAGATGGAATCCGAAAATGCGCGAATACATATTCACAGAGCGCAACGGAATCTACATCATCGACCTTCAGAAAACGGTCAAGAAAATCGACGAGGCGTACAAGTTCATAGTCGAAGTAGCACGCACAGACGAGCCTATTCTTTTTGTTGGCACAAAGAAGCAGGCGCAGGAAGCCATAGAGCAGGAAGCTATCCGCTGCGGAATGTACTATGTAAATCATCGCTGGCTGGGCGGCACGCTTACTAACTGGAAAACAATTCAATCGCGCATAGCATATCTGCGCAAGATTGAGCAGATGGAGTTCAACGGCGAATTCGAGCTTCTTCCCAAGAAGGAAGTTATAAAGCTGAAGCAGGAAGCTGAAAAGCTTGAGAAGAACTTGGGCGGCATTAAGGATATGCCCCGACTTCCCGGCGCATTGTTCGTTGTTGACCCCAAGAAAGAGCATTTGGCAGTTCACGAAGCAAGAACATTGGGTATACCAATCATTGCTATAATTGATACAAACTGCGACCCCGACGAAGTTGACTACCCCATTCCCGGTAACGACGACGCTATTCGCGCAATCAAGCTGATTGCAGGCAAGATGGCAGACGCAGTTATAGAGGGCAGACAGGGCGAACAGATGACAGCTTCAACCGAAGATGAGGAAACAGCCGATAACGAACCCGAAAAAGCAAATGCTGTTTTGACTGATGCAGACGAAGCAGTACAAGATGAGGACGATTTTTAATTAAGGGAGGAATGTATAATGGCAAATTTCACGGCTAAAGATGTAGCTGCGCTCAGAGAGATGAGCGGTGCAGGCATGATGGACTGCAAAAAGGCTTTGGTTGAATGCGACGGAGATATGGAAAAGGCTATGGACTATCTGCGCGTAAAGAGCTTGGCGGCAAGTGCTAAAAAAGCTTCACGCATTGCAGCAGAGGGCATAGTTGAGCGTTATGTTGACGGCAATGTAGGCGTATTGGTAGAAGTAAACTGCGAAACCGACTTCGTTGCTAAGACAGACGATTTCAGAAGCTTGGTTCTTGACATTGCAGCGCAAATAGCAAAGAATTCACCCGCCTGCGTAGATTGCTTGATGGAGCAGAAGTTTTATAAAGACGAATCAAAGACTATTGCGGAGCTTTTGAACGAAGCAGTAGCAAGGATAGGCGAAAAGATTACCGTTCGCCGCTTCGAGCGCATTGAAATTGGTGCGGGCGAGATTTTGGAGAGCTATATTCACCTTGGCGGTAAAATAGGCGTGCTTGTTTTAGCAAAGGCAACCGAGGAGCACAGGGAAGTATTGCACGACATAGCGCTGCACATAGCCGCTTTCAAGCCCACATACCTGGATAAGAGCCAAGTATCTTCCGAGGAGATCGAAAAGGAAAAGGAAATCCTCAAGGCGCAGGCTTTGGCAGAGGAAAATCCCAAGCCCATGAACATAATCGAAAAGATGGTCGAAGGCAGAATCAACAAGTATTACAAGGAAGTATGCTTGTTAGAGCAGCAATTTGTTAAGAACGACGAAGTTACAGTAGGCGCCTTGATAAAGGGCAAGTTCGAAATCGATCGTTTCGTATGCTATGAGATGGGTAAGGGGCTTCAGAAGCGCGAAGACAATTTTGCAGAGGAAGTCATGAGCCAAATCAACAAGTAATCAAACCGCGCTTATAGCTAACCTGCAAAATGCGCTTGTAAGCGTTTTGCAGGTTTTTTATAAAATAATAGAAGGGGCGAAAAATGAGTATTAAAGACATAAGATTTAAGCGTATTCTATTAAAGCTTAGCGGCGAGGCGTTGAAGCGCAGAGATGAGCCTATCGACGCGGAAGCGCTTTCTAACATAGCCACACAGCTAAAGGCGATTCAGGAAGCAGGCATTGAGGTAGGAATCGTTGTAGGCGGCGGCAACTTCTGGAGAGCAAGAAGCGCCGGCGGTATGGAGCGGAACCGCGCAGACCATATGGGCATGCTGGCTACAGCCATGAACGGCATAGCACTGTGCGATGCCCTTTTAAGAGCGGGGGTTGACGCGAAGGTAATGTCCGCAGTCGATATGCAGAGGTTCTGCGATACATACAGCGCAAGGGAAGCGCACGCGGCACTCGATAAAAAAACAATATTGATATTCACCTGTGGAAGCGGTTCACCGTTTTTCACGACGGATACAGCATCAGCGTTGCGCGCCTGTGAAATAGGTGCCGACGCTTTGTTTTTAGCCAAGAATGTTGACGCGCTGTACGATAAGAATCCCGATACATGCCCCGACGCAAAAAGATTAGAGAACCCAAGCTATGACGAGGTAATAGCTATGAATCAAAAGTGCATCGATATTACCGCAATCACAATGTGCAAGGAGCAGCGTATTCCCATAGTGATATTCCCGCTTGCAGGCTTTCACAGCATATTAGACGCGGTGAACGGCAAAAACATAGGCACAATCATAGATAGTTGACCGTAAATTATCCACAGGATATAATATTTTATAATTTGATGAGGAGGTAATACTATGGAAATACTGGATATGGCAAAGGAAAAAATGTCAAAAACCATTGCTAACTTAACTAAAGAGCTGAGCACATTAAGAGCAGGCAGAGCAAACCCCGCTGTGCTTGACAAGGTATTGGTTGATTATTACGGAACTCCCACTCCCATAAATCAGATGGCAAATATATCAGTTCCCGAGCCGAGATTGCTTGTAATATCAGTTTGGGACGCAAGTATGCTGAACGCGGTCGAAAAGGCGATTCAGAAATCAGACATAGGCATTAACCCCGCAAACGACGGCAAAGTTATCCGCTTAGTATTCCCCGAGCTTACAGAGGAGCGCAGAAAAGAGCTTGTAAAGCAGGTTAAGAAAAAGGGTGAGGAAGCAAAGGTAGCCATTCGTTCGATAAGACGCGACGCTAATGAACAGGTTAAGAAGGAGCGCAAGGAAAGCCTTATAACCGAAGACGACCAGAAGGCTTTGGAAGAGGACATTCAGAAGCTGACAGACGATAAGGTAAAAGAAATTGATAACATAATCGCCGAAAAAGAAAAGGAGATTATGGAGGTTTGAGTTCAAGAGAATACCTTGGCTTGAAGCTTGAAAACGCTCTTGATTCGGCTAGAAGCAGTGGCTATGCCATAAAGGTAAAAGAGGTTCGCAGCAAGAAGGGAATAGAAAACGGAGTTCCTATTGTAGTAAGGCAACGCTTGATTGATGAAAACACAATCGAGCTTTGCTTTTCATACTTTATTACAGATGTCGCAGGCGAAGCAGGTGAAAATGAAGGTTGATTTTGAAATACCTAAGCATGTCGGAATAATAATGGACGGCAATGGCAGGTGGGCGCAGCGTCAGGGCAAGGCGCGCGTATTCGGACACAGGGCAGGCATGAACAGGCTTAAGGGCATTGTAAAGACCGCCTCCGATATTGGCATATCCGCATTGAGCCTTTACGCGTTTTCGACGGAGAACTGGCGCAGACCCAAAGCCGAAATAGAGGCGCTTATGGGGCTGTTGTTAGAGTATTTCAACAAAGAGATTGACGAGCTGCATGAAAACAATGTGAAAATACGGCACCTGGGCGAGCTGTCGGGGTTTTCTGACAGCGTAAGAAAAGCAATCATAAACGCAATCGAGAGAACAAAAAATAACACAGGCCTGCAGCTATGTATCGCGCTAAATTACGGCAGCAGGCTTGAAATAACAAACGCTGTCAAGGCAATAGCAAAGGAAGTCAAAGAAAACAGTTTAGATATAGACGATATAGACGAAAAGCTTATATCGAGCTACCTGTACACAAAAGACCTGCCCGAGCTTGATTTGATAATGCGCACGAGCGGAGAGCAGAGGCTATCAAACTTTTTGATGTATCAGGCGGCATATGCCGAGCTTGTATTCGTAAAAGAGACTTGGCCGGAGTTTTCCGACGAGCTTTTTATACAGACATTGAGAGAGTACAGCGAAAGAAACCGCAGATTCGGCGGACTGTAATACAGACAGGAGAGGTTAAGTGGATAAAGAGAAAAAGCGAAGCTTATTCACACGCGTATATGTAGGGCTGCTGCTTACGGCTATGTTTTTGGCTATACTTTTCTTTGGCGGCATACCGCAGATGATTATATCTGCTATAATATGCCTGCTATGCGTGTATGAGATGAAGAACACAGCGAAAAACAAGGGGTACAAGCCTTTTTTTATACCGCTTTACATATTCGCGCTTGCCGCCTGCCCCGTATATATGTATTTAGGCGGCTTCTACTTGGCTATAGCCTTTGCTGTGGCAATGCTTTTCACTCTTTCGTATGTGCTTTTTTGTGAAAAATACAGCATTGAGGATTTATTTATAAGCCTTGCGCTGTTCATATACCCAACAGCGCTTTTGGTATTCTTATTGCTTGTAATAAATATTGAGAGCTTCGCGCTTAGCAGGACAGCAATGCTTTTATTGTTCGCATGCCCGCTTTTGGGCGACACGCTTGCGTACTTCGTAGGCATATTCTTAGGAAAGCACAAGCTGAACACGCGCATAAGCCCCAAAAAGACCATAGAGGGCAGCTTAGGCGGGCTTTTAGGCGGCGCGCTGGGGGGAGTGCTGGTGTATTTCTTTCAAAGGTGGATTCCGTATATATGGAATATTGAGCTTGAGAACGCATTGCCGCTTGCTCCGCTGATTATTATAGGAATTATACTGTCGTTTACGGGGCAGATGGGAGACCTGTTTGCCTCGGCTATAAAGCGCTGGGGCAATATTAAGGACTTCTCAACCATATTCCCCGAGCATGGCGGAGTTATAGACAGGCTGGACAGCGTGCTTCTGTGCGCTCCCGTAACATACATTATATTCTACTATCTGCATATCTGGCTGTGAGGAAGTATGAAAAATATCGCTGTATTAGGCTCAACAGGTTCAATAGGCAGGCAGACGCTTGATGTTATACGCCAATCAGATGAAGAACAGTTTAGCGTATTCGCGCTGTGTGCGGATTCAAACGCAGAATTATTGGCAGAGCAGGCGAATGAGTTTAAGCCGAGCGTTGTAGGCATAGCGCACGCTAATAAGTATCAGGAGCTAAAAGACAGGCTTAACTACTCACCCGATATAGTCGTAGGCAATAATGCGGCAAACCTTTGCGGAGGGCATGAGAAAGTCGATTTGGTTGTGAACGCCGTATCGGGCGTTGCAGGCTTTAAGGCAGTATCGCTGGCGCTGTATAAAGGTAAAATTATCGCTTCTGCTAACAAGGAGAGCATAATTTATCTTCATTCGTTGAGAAACGCGCTTGAATCGGGTACAAGCCCTATGATTACAGCTAATGACAGCCTAAGAATTATTCCAATAGACAGCGAGCAGTCGGCTATATTTCAGCTTATTGAGGGCGACCCTGAAAATAACAGCATATTTGACAGAAGCAGTATAGAGAACATAATACTTACCGCGTCGGGAGGGCCTTTTTACAATACGCCCATAGAGGATATGAAGCATATTACAGTTAATGACGCGCTTAAGCACCCGACATGGAGCATGGGTAAAAAAATCACCATAGATTCGGCGACTCTTTTTAACAAGGGCTTAGAGATATTGGAGGCGGCGGCGTTATTCGGATTAGGTGCGGATAAAATTGAAGTGGTTATACATCCGCAGTCTGTTGTTCACTCTATGGTTAGGTTTGTTGACGGAAACGTAAAAGCACTTTTAAGCGTTCCCGATATGCGCGGCGCTATACAATATGCGCTGACATATCCGAAAAGGAGAAAGCGTATAATTGACAGGCTGGATTTTTCGAATCTCAATCTCAGCTTTTTGGCACCCGATTACAAAAAATTCCCCGCACTTTGCCTTGCCTATGAAGCACTGCGGGAGGGGCGCGTACTGCCCGTAGTATATACGGCAGCTAACGAAAAGGCGGTTGAGATGTTTGTAAACGGGCAAACAGGCTTTTTGGATATAGCGAAGCGGGTGGAGTACGCAATGGGCAAAAGCTATTGTAATAAAATATCGCCGGATGCTATAATTGAGATTGACAAATTAGCAAGGGCTTACGCGGCTGAATGGAAGGGATAATCGCCAAAAGTCTCACGATTTTTCGGGCGGCAGGTTTAGTTGGGGAGCACCTCCTTCCCCCGCATATTAGTACAAAAAACACTGCGACAGCGCATACAATATAGACAAATAGCAAGGAGAAATATATGACCTTAATATTATCCATACTCTTTACACTGCTTATCTTAGGAATACTCATCACGATACACGAATTCGGGCATTTTATATCCGGCAAGCTGCTGGGCTTCAGCATAACCGAATTCGCGATAGGCATGGGGCCTGTAATATTCAAAAAGCGCAAGGGCGAAACGGAATTTGTATTACGCCTTTTCCCCATTGGCGGTATGTGCAAGTTCGTAGGGGAGGACGAAGAAATAGTTGACGCAAAAAGCTTCAATTCACACCCCGTCTGGAAGCGCATGATAACGGTTGCCGCAGGCGCATTTATGAACATAGTGCTTGCTTTCTTAGTAGGCGCGCTGATGTTCGGCATATTCGGCTCGAATGAAGCTATTGTGTATGAAAAGCCCATGGTAGCGGAGATTATAGAGGGAGCACCGGCTGAGAATTCAGAGCTGATGGCCGGCGATTTTGTGGTAGCTATAAACGGCAATGAGGTAGCAGACTCCGCACAAATGATTGATTTAATTAAAGGCGCTACGGAAAATTATGTGAACATTACGGTTATGCGCCCCAACGCAAATACGGTTTACAGGGTTGACGGCGAAATCGTAGATATAGAAAACGAAGAAGCGCTTGAAAAGCTGATAAAGTCTAAATTCGCGGCACAACACACGTTAACTGTAGAAAACGCTGACATAATCGAGAACATACGCATTGATAACATATACGACGCCAAAGCGGGATACAACAAAATCGGCGTATCGATTTTGAATTCTAAGGTGCTTAATATACAGCACAGCTTTTTAGGCTCATTCGAGCAAAGCGGCAGATTCTTTGTAACCACCTGCGATGTGCTGTTCGACTTCTTGGGCAAGCTGTTCACAGGGAATGCCGATGTTCAGCAACTGATGGGCGTAATAGGCATTGTAGATGTGCTTGACTCCGGCGTTTCCGAGGTGGCTAATCTTGATGTTGCGGCATCTATGAAGGCATCATTCATAATTGAATATTTGCTGCTGCTTTTGGTGCTATTAAGCATTAACTTAGGCGTTGTGAACCTGCTGCCATTCCCTGCGTTAGACGGTGGAAGACTCGTGTTCATGCTGATTGAGCTTATATTCAAAAAGCCTGTGCCTGTAAAAATCGAGGCGCTTATACACATGATAGGCTTCTTTATACTAATGGCGCTGATTGTTTTGGTTGTGATTATAGACACACTCAGAATTTTTGCAGGATAATGAGTACTTATACGCGAAAAATCAAAATAGGCAATATCTACATAGGCAATGGAGAGCGTATAGCCATACAGTCTATGACTAATACGGATACTGCCGACGTTGAAAGCACCTTGGCGCAAATAAAAGCGTTGGAGAGTGCCGGCGCTGATATTGTGCGCCTGTCGTGCTATGATGAAAGCTGTATAAAAGCGATAAAAGAGATAAAAAAGCACACTAAAATACCTCTCGTTGCAGATATTCATTTTGACTATAAATTAGCCATAGCTGCCTGCGAAAGCGGCATAGACAAGCTTAGGATAAACCCCGGAAACATAGGCGGCAGGGAAAAGGTGCAGGCGGTTGTCTCTGCGGCTAAGACGGCGAATATCCCCATACGAATCGGGGTGAACTCCGGCTCGGTTGAGCGTGAGCTGCTGCAAAAATATGGCGGTCCTACTGCGCAAGCGTTGGCAGAAAGCGCGTTAAACCACGCAAAGCTGCTTGAAAATGAAGGCTTTTACGATATTGTAATATCAATAAAGGCATCAGATGTAAAAACAACTGTCGAAGCCAACCTGCTGTTAAGCAAATCAGTGGATTACCCCCTTCATTTAGGCGTTACCGAAGCGGGCTTGGGTGAAAGCGCTATTGTGAAATCGTCAATAGGCATAGGGGCTTTGCTTTTGCTTGGAATTGGCGATACTATCAGGGTTTCAATTACGGGCGATGTGGTGCAGGAGGTCATAGCCGCTAAGCAGATTTTACGCGCGCTTGATTTGAGCGACGAGGGCTATATTGATTTTATATCCTGCCCGACCTGCGCGCGCACTACTGGCGATTTAGAGAAGCTGGTACTTAGAGTGAAAAACGAGCTTGCCGCTTTCACACCAAAGCACAAGGTAAAGATTGCTATAATGGGCTGTGTGGTGAATGGTCCGGGCGAGGCAAGAGAAGCCGATATAGGCATAGCATTCGCGAAAAAGGGCGCCGCTGTGTTCAAAAAGGGCGAGCTTGTGTATTCGGGCGATATAGATGAAACTATTGAGAGGTTTATATCAGACTGCAAGGAGCTTATAAGATGACTCTGCCGGTTCAGCAGATATTGGATAAGTACTTGTTGAAGGTTGAGGAAATAACCTTTTATAAGCGTACAAAAAGGCTTGAATTAAGCCTTGTTTCCGATAAGCTGATTGAGCCTAAAACCAAGGAGAAAATAGAGAACGACCTGCTGGCTAATATTCCTAAGGTCTCTGCGCTTTGCTTGAATATTAAGTGCAAGGACGCTGAAAAAGCTATTTTTGAGGACATAAGCGAGGCACAGACAATATTAAAGGAATGCGCTAAGGAATTAAACCCGCAATGCACGCCAATTATAGACTGTTCGGTTTGGGAGGTCGACAGAGCCTGCAACAAGGTGCTGATACGCGTTCCCACACGCTATGAAAGGCTTATGCCAGCACCTGTAAAGGAGCTTTTTACTGCATTGGGGCTTAATGTAAGATTCGAAATAGTAGGCGACGACAATATTTCGGTAAATGCAGACAACACCTGCGTATATGCAGCGCAAAAGAATGAAAAAACTGCTGCGCCTGCTGTTCCTGTCATTCCTAAGAAGCCTAAAAAGGAAGCCTCTGACACGCGCATAATATTCGGCTCGGCCATACCCGACGACGCGAAGATAACACCCATGATTGAGTTAAAGCGCATGGCAGCGGAGTTAAGAAAGCAGAGTACGGACAGCGATAAGATTCCCGGCACGCGTGTAACCGTGTGCGGAAGCATTGTTCCGCTGACCGAGGAAGAGGAAAAGCGTAAAGAGCAGAACTTAGACAAGCTGCGCAGAGTTATTGCAGACGATACATCAGCGGTTCAGCTGATTTGCTTCAAGCTTGAAAAGGACAAGCGATTCGCTAACCAAAGGATAGAGGAAGCGGAGAAGGCCGGCTTGCAGCTAATTGTGCGCGGCAGGCTGACAATATCAAGAAACAGCGATGAATACTACATTATCCCTTACGATATAAACACTAAAGAGAAGGAATACAGGCAGGATACAAGTGAGAAAAAGCGCGTTGAATTGCACCTGCATACGCGAATGTCTGAAATGGACGCGCTTACGAAGGTTTCAGATGTTATAAAGACAGCCGCACGCTGGGGGCATAGGGCAATAGCAATAACCGACCATGGCGTAGTGCACTCATTCCCCGAAGCTATGGAGGCGGCGAAAAAGAACGGCATTAAGCTTATTTACGGTGTAGAAGGCTATTTGCAGGACGATTGCGAGCTTTTGCACGATTTTGATATAGACTATGTAACGATAGACGGGGAAAAGCGTTCATTGGTTTCCGTATCGCTTGTGTGCTTCAATGTGCTGTCTGAGAAGCACTTTGCGGAGATTAAGGCGGTACGCCACGCAACAGGCGAGAGATTCTCAACGCTAATAAATTCGGGTGCGCCGATACCTGCGCGCTTTCCTATAAAGTATGACCCGGAGAGTATCGCCTCAGCGCCGCATACCGAGCAGGCAATTCACGATTTTGTAAAGTTCTTGGGCGATTCCATACCCGTCTGCCATGATTCACAGGACTACCTTGCTTTACAGGCAACCGCGAAACGCTATGGCGCGGAGCTTACAAAGCACCATATTGATACACAATTACTCACACACTATATTTTCCCCGAGGCGAAAAGCATAAGCCAGCTGCAAAACGCATGCAAGGAGTTTGATATTCAAGAGCAGGGCGACAGCGCAGAGCTGACTATGCGCCTGTACGCGAAAATCTGTGAACATCTGAGGGAGAGTAACAGCACTCTGCCTTTAATGTTCGGCGAGGTGCAGAAGAACACCAAGAAAAAGCGCAATTACTACCACATAATACTGCTTGCGAAGAACAGAGAGGGCTTGAAGAATTTATACAAGCTAATAAGCTATGCGCATTTGGAGAACTTCTCATTTGAGCCTTTAATGCCTAAAAGCCTGTTCTCAATACTGCGAAACGGAATAATATTGGGCTCTGCCTGCGAACGCGGAGAGGTGTTCAGAGCAGTTTTAGAGAACAAGCCCGAGGCGGAGCAGAGAAAGATAGCTTCGTGGTACGATTATTTGGAGATACAGCCCATAGGCAACAATGCATTTATGCTGAAAAACGGCACGGTGCAGTGTGAGGACGACCTCCGCGCCTTAAATAAGAGAGTTGTAGAGCTTGGCGAAGCGCTGAATAAGCCGGTAGTAGCCACGGGCGATGTGCATTTTTTAGAGCCTGAGGACTATATATACAGGGCAATTCTTATGCACTCAAAGCATTTCAAGGACGCAAACGAACAGCCGCCTTTATACTTCAAAACCACCTGCGAAATGCTCAAAGAGTTTTCGTACTTGGGTGAAGAAAAGGCTATGGAAATAGTGGTTGACAATCCTAACGCGATTGCCGACTCATGCGAACCGCTTACAGCATACCTTGACGACAAGCCCACATATTCGCCCGTATTCGAGAACGCAAGCGAAGAGCTGTATTCTATGGCTATGACGCAGGCGCACAAGCTGTATGGCGAAAATCTTCCCAAGATTGTTGAGGACAGGCTTAAATTTGAGTTGGACTCTATTATAAACAACGGCTACGCTACGCTGTATATTTCGGCTGTAAGGCTTGTTAAGAAGTCTATGGATGACGGATACTTGGTAGGCTCGCGCGGGTCTGTCGGATCGTCATTCGTGGCGTACTTGGCTGGCATTACGGAGGTTAACCCGCTTTCCGCGCACTACCTGTGCCCCAACTGCACAAACAGCGAATTTAATCAAAAATACTCCTGCGGTGCTGATATGCCCGACAAGACCTGTGAATGCGGCACGCCATATAAAAAGCTTGGCTTTGATATTCCCTTTGAAACCTTCTTAGGCTTCAAGGGCGACAAGACCCCCGATATTGACCTGAACTTCTCAGGCGAATATCACGCGTCGGCACACGAATTCACGAGGGAGATGTTCGGTGAAACGCACGCAATCCGCGCAGGCATTATATCGACATTGAAGGATAAAACCGCATACGGATTCGTTCTGAAATACTGTGAGGACAATGGGCTTGATTTAACGCCCGCCGAGATTTCTAAGCTGGTAATGGGCTGTGTAGGCGTTAAGCGCACAACCGGTCAGCACCCCGGGGGCATGGTTATTGTTCCTAAAGAGTTTGAGTGCGCGGATTTCTTCCCCCTGCAATATCCTGCTAACAAAAAAGAGGGCAACAAGCCTATTACGCATTTTGACTTCCACGCAATGAACGATAAATTAGTAAAGCTTGATGTGTTGGGGCATGTTGACCCCACTGCGTTAAAGATGCTGCACGACCTTACGGGCTTAAACCCGCAGGACATTCCTTTAGACGATGAAAAAACGCTGTCGCTGTTCTCATCACCCGAGGCATTAGGCGTGAACCTTGACGCTATAAATTGCGATTCGGGCGTGCTGGGAATACCCGAATACGGCACTACTTTCGTTCGCGGAATATTGAGCGAAACCAAGCCGAAAACTATCGAGGAGCTCGTATGTATTGCAGGGCTTTCGCACGGAACTAATGTGTGGAGCGGCAACGCGCAGGACCTGATAAAGCAGAAAAAAGCCGTGCTATCAGAGGTTATAGGCACGCGCGACGATATTATGCGCTATCTGATAGCTAAGGGCTGTGAGCCCAAGATGGCGTTTTCGGTTATGGAAAGCGTAAGAAAGGGCAAGGGCTTGACTGAGGAAATGGAGGAGGTATTAAGAGGGCTTCCCCTGCCATCGTGGTATATTGATTCGTGCAAAAAGATTAAGTATATGTTCCCAAGAGCGCACGCCGCGGCATACTTGACCATGGCATTCCGCGTGGCGTACTACAAGGTGCATTATCCGGCGGAATTCTATGCTGTGTACTTTACAGCGAGGGCGGACGATTTCGATATTGCCCTGTGCAGCGGCAACGCAAAAACAGTATTAAAGAACCTGCGCCAGATAGAGAAGGAAATCAAGGAGCAGGGAGGAAAAAGGTCAAGGAAAGCCTACGATGAAGACGATTATTACGACGAAGATGTTGAGGAAGAGGGAACAACACAGACGGTTGACAAGCTGAAAAAGCTGATTCCCATACTTGAGGTTGTATATGAGATGAACCTGCGCGGAATTCGTTTACTGAATGTGGATATAAACAAATCAGACGCAACAAACTTCATTGTTGTTGATAAAAGCTCGCTGCTGCCACCGTTCAACTCGATTCAGGGCTTGGGCAAGAATATGGCAATGCAGATTGTAGAAGCGCGAAAGAAACGCAAAAATGTTCCCTATGAGAACATTCAGGACTTCAAGGAGGAAGCGAAGGTTTCAACGGCTATTATCACGAAGCTGACTGATTTGGGCTGCTTTGAGGGAATGACGGAGAGCAGCCAGATAACGTTGTTTTGACTTGCGATACTAATATACTATTCGGATTTTTAGGTGCTAATACTCCTTATTAGTTAATAATAAGGCAGACTTAGTAACTTTTAGCTAAAAAATATTGAAATAAGATAAATAATTCACAAAGATTTATTTGAATTTACTTGACAAACTTTGTTATTGCACATATTATAATAGTATTATCAAATATGTACCCAGCAAATATTATACAAACATTTTAGGAGGATTTTATGAAAAAGCTATTACCCGCACTTCTCGTTTTGTTAGTTTGTGTGATGTTGTTCTCGTCATGTGCCAGCAACACAGATTTACCTGCAAACACAGAAACACCCAACAATACAAATACTGCAACACTTGAACCGACAACCGAGCCTACCATAGAACCCACAGTTGAGCCTACCGAAGTTGATTGGCGAACACTTTACCCCGAGAAGGATATTGAGTTGCTTGAAAAGTTCTGTGATATCTGGAACAGCGAAGAACGAGATTTCTCCGAGGTACTTGTTTATCGCACCGAAGATGGAGATTTGCCAGACCCAGAAAACCTAAAAGCAGGCGGATATCAATTAGACGAAATTTATGCATTTGTTTATGTTGATAATTTAGAGCTTTTAGAAATAACCGGTGAATACACAGATAAAGAAAGCAACTCATGGGGGCATATGACGCTCACTTATAGTAGCCAAGCAGACGGAATAAAACTCTATCTCGACCCCGACCTTACAAGCGTATATCTTGTTAAATTAAATGTTACGGTTGACGAGGATAAATATGATAATTTCTTAGAAACTGCGGAAGAACCAAGAGCTTTTATGCCCGATACAACATATACATTGATGGTAATAACCACAGTGGGCGATGACAGGCTTATATTCTCCGTATCTGGTGCTGACTATGTAGTTTTAGAAAACATGGGCTTTGATATACCCTATGACGAAATGCAAAGATGGCTTGACCGACAAGCGTACATACAGCAAGACTGGGAGTAAGCTCGAAAAAAACGCGGTGGGGAAACTCACCGTTTTTTTAATACACAAGATGCTCTATTAAAATTTTTACTCCAAGCAGTATTAGTATCACACCGCCAGCAAACTCGGCGGTTGTTTTATACTTTTCTCCGAAAACATTGCCAATCTTTACTCCTAAGCATGAAAAAGCGAATGTTGTGACGCCAATAAGCAATACGGCAGGAACTATATTAACTTTAAGCGAAGCGAACGCTATTCCTATAGCCAACGCGTCAATGCTCGTGGCAAGCGCCAATATTATCATTGATGAAAACGTAAAGCAGCTTGCTCCTTCACTTCCGCTTTCGGAATGCTTGCGCGATTCCCAAATCATATGTGCGCCTATAATGCTAAGCAATACAAATACTACCCAATGATCAATGCTCGTGATTAGTGAAGCGAACGCGCTGCCTATAAGATATCCAATTAGGGGCATTACTGCTTGGAATATTCCAAAATATAAGCCTACTATGATGAAATGCTTTAATGCCGGCTTTCGTACTGATAGACCCTTGCATACGGCAACCGCAAAAGCGTCCATAGAAAGGCCTATCGCAATTAAAAGTAACTCTATTGTTCCCAAATTATCCTCCGCAAAATACTCAAAAAGTATAGCATACGAAGGAAAAGCGCGTCAAACAAAAAACATCAGCACCGTTCCCAGAATTAAGCATAATAGGCCTGATACAAAGCGCCTTCTTAGAGCTTCTCTCAGAAGAATCCGCGAGAACAGCACAGTTACTATGATATTCAGCTTTTCTATTGAAACCACCACGCTTGCCCTGCCCTGCTTCAACGCTAAAAAGAACATAAACCACGCAAGCCCCGTTGTTATTCCCGACAGCACTATGAACAGCCAGCTTTTTTTATCTATTGACTTAATATACCTGTGCTTTTTCTGCCCCAGCACGACTGCCCAAACTACCACGAATACAACTAATGTGCGTACAGCTGTAGCGAATGCGGAGTTTGCCTCGCCTACTCCAATTTTTCCGAATATAGCTGTGAGAGATACGAATATTGCCGATAAAAACGCGTATAGCTGCCATGCCCTGCCCGTATTCTCATTTTCTCCCTTTTTGAGCATAAGCAATATGCCAGCGGCTATGAGCAGCATTCCTATAAAGACTGTGATGGACGGCTTTTCTTTGAAAACAATGAATGAGAGCAGAATTGTGATTATAATGCTGCTTTTATCAACCACGACAACGCGGCTTACATCGCCTAACTGCAAGGCTTTGAAGTAGCTAAGCCAGGCGAATGCGGTTGACAGCCCGGAAAGCAGCAAAAATAGCAGATTTGCTTGCGAAAATGAGGGGCTTGGCGTGCGCGCTTCAAGCAAAATCGCAAAAATTGCCGAAAATCCCAGCACAACAGCCGTTCGCAAAGCGGTCGCAAGGTTGGAATCAACGCGTTTCAGACCTACCTTTATCAATATAGCCGTACTCCCCGCAAAGAATGCGGAAAGTATTGCGAAAAGTATCCATGTCATAGAATTAGTTTATGGAGAAAGACTTTTTATATACGGGAGTTAGGAGTTTGGAGTTGCCGTGCAAGCGCGCATGATGACAGCGGCACTGCCGCTGAATGAAGACGCCTGTGGCGACAGAAGACGGGCTTTGCCCGAATGAAGAAGTATAATTTGCCAATGTAGATTTAGGAGTTAACAGCGTAAGCTGCTAATAACACGAAACTAATAATTGCAGAATAAATGTATGCTATATTTAATTAAAACAAAGCGTGTGGAGCACTCATCGCTCCACACTCCTCACACCTCACTTTTTATACTTCATTAGCGAAACGACTTCATTCACGCGAAGCGTGTCTTCATTCGGACACAGTCCGACTTCATTTGCCGCAGGCATCTTCATTCACGCGCAGCGTGTCTTCATTCGGACACAGTCCGTCTTCTTTGCGCTATTTCCCGGGAAATAAAACACATTTTGCCATCATATACCCATATTTCTTGCAAAGCGCTTACCCTTTCTCAGCGCACGCCTGCCATCTCTGACCATGCGTCTGTAAATATCGGGATACATCATGGATATCGACACAGCTGCGACTGCGGCACCTGCTGCCATTCCCAAAAATACTAAGCCTGATTTCATGCTTTCACCACCTTTTTTTGATTATTCGTTATACATAGTTTGTGCAGAAAGGCATTTATAAAACATACAATTCAGTGGAATTTACACATTGCTTCTGTAAAAAATGCAAAAATAATCAAGTTCTGCAAAAATCTTTTTTTTAAGAAAAAAGCCGACAGTATTCTCTGTGTAAAAAAATTTTTGCTCATTGTATTATTTAATTTGTGAAACAATATGCACAATCAACGACAAGGAGGGCAATATGCGAGTAAAAACGCATTTATCTGAGAATATGGCGACAAAACAGCTCGTGATGTGCCTTGAGGGAGAATTAGACCATCATTGCGCAGAAAAGCTGAGATTAAGACTCGATTCTGAAATCAAAAAAAGCAATTGCAGGGAATTCGTGCTCGACCTGACTAATGTGTCCTTTATGGACAGCTCGGGCTTAGGGGTAATATTAGGACGCTATAAGCTGATAACTCAAAAGGACGGCACACTATACATAAAAGGCGCAAACCGAAATGTTGACCGTATTCTCAGAATGTCGGGCATATATTCATTGGCGCAAAAAATCGAGAACTGATAGGGGGTAAGAAATCATGAAAAACAACGAAATGCACTTGACATTCCCCGCAATGTCGGAAAATGAAGCGTTGGCAAGAATGTGCGCCTCGGCATTTGCCGCGCAGCTCAATCCTACAATAGAGGAAATATCGGATATTCGCACCGCCGTAAGCGAAGCGGTAACAAACTCTATAATTCATGGCTATAACTCAAAGCCGCTGACCATTTATCTTGACGCGTACATATCCGACAATGAGCTGAAAATAGTAGTGCGCGACGAAGGCAAGGGAATAGACGATATTGACCTTGCAATGACGCCATTCTATACGACGCTTCCCGACGGTGAACGTTCGGGCATGGGTTTTTCGGTTATGCAGGCGTTCATGGACGAGCTGTATGTTTCCTCAATGCCCGAAATGGGAACAACCGTTACTATGATTAAGCGCATAGTCAGGTGTGAAGAGGAATGAGCGAATCGTCCCTTCTAAGCCATGAAAGGACGACAGAGCTGATAGTTAGTGCAAAGCAGGGCGACGAAGAGGCCTTTGAGCTTTTAATCAAGCACAACATAGCTTTGGTTAAGTCCATAGTAAAAAAATACCTAAACAGGGGAGTTGAATACGACGACCTGTTTCAAATAGGCTGCTTAGGCTTGGTTAAGGCTGTAAAAAACTACGATACCGCTTTCGATGTGCGCTTCTCTACATACGCTGTTCCCATGATAGCGGGAGAGATAAAACGATATTTGCGCGACGACGGAATGATAAAGGTCAGCCGCTCGCTAAAAGAGCTGGGCATAAAGGCTATGGCGGTGCAGGAGCGCCTTTCAAAGCAGCTGAACCGCGATGTAGGCATTGAGGATATAGCAAAGGCCCTTGATTGCGATGTGTATGACATAACAAACGCGCTTGAATCAATGCGCCCCCATGTTTCGATATATGAGCCGGTGTATGACGACAGCAACAACCCGGCAACAATAGCGGACAGGCTTGCAGCCGACAGCAACGAAGAAGAAATGATAATCAACCGCGTATTCCTAAAAGAAATGCTAAAAAGTCTGCCCGCAAGGGACAGACAAATAATAATGCTAAGATATTTTTCCAACAAAACGCAGGCTGAGGTCGCAAGGCTGTTAAACATATCGCAGGTGCAGGTTTCACGCCTTGAAAACAAGATTCTAAAAAGCCTGCGCGAGCTATGCACCAAGCAGAACGACTGACTCTCAATCCTCTGAATACTTATCCGAAACAGTCCACAGCATGCCGCCTGAACCCGTTGCCCAGAAGTGCAGCTGAATATCGGGCATAGACTTTATCTCCTCATAAAAGCTATTGTTTGCGAACTTCACATTTTCGGATTCCAAATTGCATACCGACACATCAAAGTAGCACGAATTCAACAGCTTTGAAAGCTCATAGTAGTTTGCTTCTACTGTATCGGTGGTAATTGCGTCAAGCGCTATTGTGATTTTACACAGCTTGCCTTTTGAATTGAAATAATATGTGCGTGTGCCGCTGAAGCTGCGCTTCTCGCCCTTTACATATATTGAGCACTGCAAAAAGCTCTTAGCCTCTACCTTTTTTGAGTTGGGGTCTAAGCGTTTAACCGTGGTCTTTGTCATTCCGAACTGTATTCCGAAATCCAGCTCGGCGTTAAGCGAATTCTGGTCGTTTCGCTTGAACAATATTTGCTTATGCTCTACAAAATCATAGCCTTCTATCTCGTTATCAGTAAAGCGTATAACGGCAAAGTCGTGTATGAGATTATCCTCCGCATACACCTTTATATAGCCTTCATCGAACTTCCATGTATAAGCGTTATACTCTAATATCGGCTTTTCAAGCGACAAACTTTCAAGTATTCTGCACTTGTTCTTGGGCAGGAATGTGAAATACCCGTCCTTGCTGTGCCAGTTGCCGTAAAACATAAAGTAGTCTATGTCTATGAGTACCTTTTCCTTATACTCATGCTCTGATTGCTTGTTAAGCTCGGCGTCTATCAGCTCGATTTGCTCCTTTGAGTCAGAAAACTCGCCCAGCGCCGAAAAAAGCGTTTTCGCCTTTACATATTCGCCGTGCTGAGCCAATTGCTTCGCATACCTGTACTTGCAGTCCAACAGCTTATTTGCGCTGTCCTCAAAGCCTTTTAGTTCCTCGAATATGCTTATGGCCTGCTCGTAATCGCCATCATTCATATACTGCTGCGCTAAGCTGTATTTTGCACGCAAAATGTATGTTTGACTTTCTTTATAATCTCCAAGCGCGCTGAAAGCTGCTATTGCTTGCTCAAATTGCTCATTATCAAATAATTCTATTGCAGCGGAGTACTCCTTGCCCGCCCCAGAGCAGGCCGATAATAATAGCGCCAATATAATAAGCGCTGAAAACGCGGCTAATCTCCTAAATACTCGCATATATTCCTCCTTGCATGCTACTATTTTAATTGCGAGGCGAAATCTGTCAAGCGAGGCAGATATATTTCAGTTTTATTCGATTCCGCTCAAAATATGAAAAAAGCTACATTTTATGGGCAATGCGGGTGCTTTTTTGCCCATTGCGCTAACAGCTGATAAGCGCAAAGAATTTACATTCAATTCACAAATGAGCATTTTTCGTTATATGTTGCAAGGTCTTAAATGAAACTGTATAATAAAATCACCAAGTGTACGAGGAGAATGTAATGAGCGAACAAGATAATAAATGGTTAGGCGCAACTATACCGCGGGCGGCGCCTATTCAAAAGCCAAAGCCGGGCGAAGGGAAGCCCGTTATTGTTGAACCTGAGCCCGAGCCTACGCCGGAGCCTGAATCCCAGCCGGAGCAAAAGCCTGCGCCGCAAAAGTCTGCAACTGTTTCTCCGCCTGCTCATAAGCCTGCCAGCGAGATTAGGCGCAGAACCTCAAAATACAGAAATGTAATAGATGATAACTACAAGCTCATGAAGCCTTCTATAAACAGCCCCTATGCTGTATTGCCTGTGAGCTGGTATTTGCTATATACGATACTTTTCTCAATTCCGTTGTTAGGCTTCATAATAGCTGTTGTTTGGGCAGCGGGCGGAACTAAGTATCAAAACAAGCGCAACTTGGCTATAGCCTTTGTGTTCTATCACTTTATACTTATTATAGCGGCTTCCATAGCTTTTCTGGTGCTTTACACCGTTGCGGAGAACAGGCTTGATTTGCTGCTGATGAATATTAAAACATTGATAGATTCGTTTATGGAAGCTATTAAAAGCTTGTTCATATAAGAATTGAGTGTGAAGTTAGCGCACAGCACGGAATGAAGACACGCTTCGCGTGAATGACAAACGCAAAATGCAAATAATGTAAAATTATGTTGCTCATAAACGCAATATTTCATGTCCGTAAGGGTATTTCATGTCGCGCAGCGGCTTTTTGGGGCGTAGCCCCGCACCCCACTACTTTTCTTGAAAGAAAAGTAGTAAAAAACACTACATACACTTAAATTGCTATTGTATAGAAATCACGAACACAGCAAAATGTTGCGTGCAAGCGCAATATTTCATTCACGTAAGGGTATTTCACGCTGCTCGGCGACCTTATGAGTGTGGAGTTAGCGCACAGCACGGAATATAACAACAGAAAAGGGGGAAGCGTTCCCCCTATTTTTCGACATTAACCTTTTAATTACAAGCCGCGCACTATTACATTATCTATATACTGCCTTGCGCGTTCCGCCGCCTGCTCGACCTCGGAATTGCTGTGCGGAGCTAACGCTATGATATTGTCGTGCTCCCTGCGGTATTGCTGTATCGCGTACTTCTTAGCGCCTTGCAGCTGTTGCGCTATGAGTTCTATATCGTCAACGCTTAGCTGCGGAGCGAATGTGGTTCTGAATTCGTAATCTATGCCGCTGTTCATAATCAGCTCAATGCTTTTTTCTATGTTGCACTCGTTTATTTTCATAGACTGAATTCTATTGTATTCGCCAAGCGGAGCCTTTACATCCATAGCGATATAGTCTATGTCCTTGAACAGACGCTCGATTACATGGGGCAGCAGACCGTTTGTATCCAATTTCACTTTATAGCCCATAAGCCTTATGCGTTTTATGAACTGCGCTAAATCACGCTGCAAGGTAGGCTCGCCGCCTGTTATTACTACGCCGTCAAGAAAGCCTATATGCGATTCTAAAAAGTCGAATATTTCTTTTTCGGGTATGCGTTCTACGGTATGCCATATATGCTTGTTGTGGCAATATACGCAATCCATATTGCAGCCGGGTACAAATACAGTAGCTGCAATGTACCCGGGATAGTCAACAAAGGAGTTCTTAACTAAGCCTGCAATCTGCATCAATTCGCCTCGTCTATTACGAATTTAACCCTTTGCTTGTATTCTTCCTTCTTACCGTCGTTATAGTTCTGAACGGGGCGCAAGTATCCAACTACCCTGCTCCATACCTCAGCCTGTCTGCCGCATGTCGGGCAGGTGAAGTGCTCGCCCGTTATGTAGCCATGCTCGTCGCATATGCTGAATGTGGGCGTGATTGAGATATAGGGCATCTTGTATTGGTTGAATATCTTTTGTATCAGGCGCTTCGCGACCTCTATATCCTCAATTTTCTCACCTAAGTACAGGTGCTGAACGGTGCCGCCCGTGTATAGCGATTGCAGCTCGTCTTGCAGCTGTATCATCTCCATAATGTCGGAGGTATAGTCAACGGGAAGCTGTGTAGAGTTTGTATAGTACGGCACATTTGTACCCGATGAAATTATATCCAAGTACCTGTCCTTATCCAGCTTTGCCAACCTGTAGCTTGTGCCCTCTGCGGGTGTAGCCTCTAAGTTGTAGAACTGCCCTGTTTCCTTTTGGAACTCCTGCATAATGTCGCGCAGGTAGTGCATTACCTCTACGGCGAAATCATGCCCTTCCTTTGTTTCAATGCCCTTGCCCATGAAGTTTAACAGCGCTTCGTGCATACCTATTATGCCAATGGTATTGAAGTGGTTGTACCAGTATGAGCCGAACCTCTCCTTTACATCTTTCAGATATACGCGCGAATAGGGGTAAAGGCCTGCTTCGGTTTGCTGCTCTATTATCTTGCGCTTAATCTCTAATGATGTCTTTGCTATCTCCGCCTGTCTGCGCAATCTTGCGAAGAATTCTTCCTTATTGCGCGACAGGTAGCCTATTCTCGGAAGGTTAATAGTAACAACGCCTATTGAGCCTGTCATGGGGTTTGAGCCGAAAAGACCGCCTCCGCGCTTTCTCAATTCCGTAACGTCTAAGCGCAAACGGCAGCACATTGATACTGCGTCCTCAGGCGACAGGTCGGAGTTCACATAGTTTGCGAAATACGGTATGCCGTACTTGCAGGTTATCTCCATGAACTTGTTTACAACGGGGCTGTTCCAATTGAAATTCCTTGTTACATTGATTGTAGGAATAGGGAACGTGAATACTCTGCCCTTCGCGTCGCCCTTAAGCATAACCTCGCAGAATGCCATATTCAGCATATCCATTTCCTTCTGATAATCGCCGTATGTGGTGTCCTGTGGCTCTCCGCCTATTATTACGGGCTCATTCTTCAATGTTTCCGGCACAGTAATATCAAATGTAAGGTTTGAGAAGGGGCATTGGAAGCCAACGCGCGTGGGTACATTGAGATTGAATACGAACTCCTGCATGCACTGTTTTACCTGCTCGTATGTCATATTATCTTTTCTGATGAAGGGAGCGCAATAAGTGTCAAAGCTTGACCAAGCCTGCGCGCCTGCCGTTTCGCCCTGAGTCGTGAATGTTGAGTTTATTACCTGACCCAAGAATGAGCGCAGGTGCTTTGCGGGCTTGCTTTCAACCTTGCTGGGAACTCCTCCGAAGCCGTTTATAAGCAGCTGGCGCAAATCCCAGCCGGCGCAGTATGGACCGAAAAAGCCCAAGTCGTGCAGATGCAGATCGCCCGACGCGTGCGCCTCGCGTACCTCTTCGGGATAAATTTCGTGCAGCCAGTATTTCTTCGTAAATTCCTCGCGCACATAGTTGTTCAGGCCGTTTACACTCTTTAATGTGTTTGCGTTTTCTTTAATACTCCAATCCTTATCTTTTAGATAATCGGAAAACATATCTATTGTTGCGCCTATTAAAGCATTAGCTTCCCTTGCACGCTTGCGCTTTTCACGATAGAGTATGTACGCCTTGGCTGTTTTTGCGTGGCCGTTCTTTATAAGCACACGCTCGACTATGTCTTGTATTTCTTCAACATGAGGGATTCTATCGCCATACATTTCATATGCGGTCCGCACTACCTGATCCGACAACTGCTTTGCAAGCTCATAATCGTCTCCACCTACTGCCTTTGCCGCTTTGAAAATGGCTTCCGTAATCTTATGCTGGTCAAACTTTTCCTTCTGACCGCTTCTTTTTAGAATGAGTTCAAACATTTTTTCACCATATCCTTTCATTATAATTTTAGCAGCTTAGGGGCTTATATTTCAAGCTTGAGCCTTAGCTCTATTATAATTGCGTAACAATTCGACCCCTAAATGTTGTATGCAAAAAGTATAGCACCAACTATATATGGTGTCAACTGTGTTTTTTTACTTTTTTGAAACTTATTCACACAATGCTTTTTGCAAGCTGTCGCGAAAATGCGATTTACATTGCTGTATTATTGCATATATGGTACAATACAAGCTATGGATAAAGGAAAAAAGCGCGTTGTGTTGGGTATAGACCCGGGATATGCCATATTGGGCTATGGCGCGATAGAAGCGTGCGGAAATCGATTAAAGCTTATCGATTACGGAGTGATTGAAACGGATATAAAACACAGCTTCCCGCAGCGATTGGAATACCTGTATATGCAAACAAAGCTGTTGTGCGAGCGTATTTCGCCCGACTGCATAGTGTTCGAGGAGCTTTTCTTTTCAAGAAATACAAAAACGGCTATGCAGGTTTCCGCGGCGCGCGGCACTTGTCTTTTAGCGGCGTATCAAACCTGCCTGCCGCTTTACGAATATACGCCCATGCAGATAAAATCCGCTGTATGCGGCAACGGTCATGCCGAAAAAAAGCAGGTGCAGGAGATGGTGCGCAGGCTGTTGAATATGGATAAAATTCCAAAGCCGGACGACGCGGCGGACGGCTTGGCGGCGGCAATTTGCCACGCAGGGCTTATAGGCTTGGCGGCGGAGCAGTTCAGGATAAAATAACAGGGAAAAACAGGGAAAAACAGGAGAAAATAATTCGGAGGAAGTATGTACGCATATATATCAGGCACAGCAACGGAGGTAGGCGCAGACTATTGCATATTAGAAGCAAATGGAGTCGGCTACCTGCTGTATTGCAGCTCTAATACGCTAAACAAGGTCAAGCTTAATGAAAAAAGCAGGCTGTTGACGCACTTGCATGTCGCTGAGGACGCGCTTTCGCTGTACGGCTTCTATTCTGAAGAGGAACGCGCCATGTTCCGCAATCTGACAACCGTTACGCGCATAGGCAACAAGACTGCGCTGTCAATACTGTCCATGCTTACGGTTGAGGATATAACTATGGCTATAATCACCGAGAATGCAGCCGCGTTCGATTGCGTTCCCGGAATAGGCAGAAAAACCGCCGCAAGACTCATATTGGAGCTTAAAGAAAAGATCGCTATGCCTTCTGCCGCAAAGACCGCAAAAGAGATTACAGAAGAAAACGAGGAGGCTACGGGCTTCTCTATGCGCTCTGAGGCTATTGAGGCGTTAATAGCGCTGGGCTATGACGGTTTGACAGCAGGCAGAGCGGTGGCAGGCGTGAAGGACGGCGAGTATTCAACAGTAAAGCAGCTTATAAAGCTTGCGCTGGCTAACATAGGAGGGAAAAATTGAGCGACTATAATGACTATAATAGAGATATAATTTCTTCTTCAATGCTTGCGGAGGACGAGCAGTTAGAACTTTCCCTGCGTCCGCGCCTGCTGTACGAATACATTGGGCAAGACATTGTTAAGGAGCACATGCAGATATTCATAAACGCGGCAAGGCACAGGAAAGAGCCGTTAGACCATACGCTTTTGTACGGTCCTCCGGGATTGGGCAAAACCACGCTTGCGAATATCATATCAAACGAAATGGGGGCTAACATATATAAAACCTCCGGTCCTACATTGCAGAGAGCAGGCGACTTAGCGGCTATACTCACTAAATTAGAATATGGCGATGTGCTGTTCATTGACGAAATACACAGGCTGAACCCGAATGTAGAGGAAATACTCTATCCTGCAATGGAGGACTATTCTATTGATATTATACTGGGCAAGGGTCCTGGAGCGCGCTCAATTCAGTTAGACCTCAACAAGTTCACGCTTATAGGCGCTACTACGCGAATGGGGCTGTTAACCTCACCACTGCGCGACAGGTTCGGCATAAAAGAGCACTTGGATATGTACGACACCGAAGCATTGAAGCAGATTATAACAAGAAGCGCAGATATACTTGGAGTAGAAATTGACGAGGAGGGCGCGAACGAGCTGGCGAGCCGCTCACGAGGCACTCCGCGAATAGCTATCAGATTGTTGAAGCGCGTGCGCGACTTTGCGCAGGTTAAGGGCGACGGCAGAATAACGCTTAACACCGCTAAAATGGGGCTTGATATGCTGGATATTGACGAGCTTGGCTTAGACAAAACAGACAGGCGCATATTGGAAACCATGATATTGAAGTTTGAGGGCAGGGCTGTGGGCTTGGAAACGCTTGCAGCGGCGACAGGCGAGGACCCGCAGACTATAGAGGACGTATATGAGCCTTATCTTTTAAGATTGGGCTATATTGCACGCACTCCAAGGGGCAGAGTTCCCCAAAGCGGCGCATACAGGCATTTAGGCTTGGAAATAGCAAAAACGGACTAATTAGTTATTGAAATACTATACTTTTTACATATATAATTAGAATATATTAAGAGGCAACGAAAGGGTGGCAAATATGCGTAAAAAAGAGTTAGAGGCGCTTGCAGCGAAGCAGGGAGAGGAATTAGCAAAGGCAAAGGCGAAAATAGCCGAATATGAAAAGCAATTAGAGGAGTACAGGCTTAGGGAAGAAAGCATAGTAGAAGCGCTTACTACTGCCTCTGAAACGAAAAAGCGCGTATTGGAGCAGGCTGAGAAGGAGCTTGGTCACGCGCAATCACAGGCGCAAAAGGCCATAGAAAACGCTAAAAACGAAGCTAACGCAATAATAGCGGCGGCGAAGGAAAAAGCCGAGCGCCTGATAGCCCAAGCACAAAAAAGATGCGAGGAATTAGAAAAGGAAGCATTAGCAAAGATAAAGGAGCAGAATGCGCTGCACAACGAGATGAGTGCTTCGTTAGCGAATATGGCACAGAAGCTGCACAGCTATATTGAGAGGTTTCAGCCTAAGTTTGCAGGAGCAGACAAGAAGCCGGCAAGTAAGACAATAGAATTCCCCGAAGAATATGAATCACCTGCCGAGCTATACCACTATATAATGAAGCTGAAAGAAGAAAGCGATGAAAGCGACGAGAGCGAAGAAGCCGAAGAAGCAGCCAATACAGCCGAGCAAGAGCCAAAGGCGCCTAAGTTTGTAACCGTAACCGAGAACCTGCTTTCACAGGAAGAGATCGACGAGGCTATATTGGTTCCCGCAACGCTTGGTGATAAGCCCGAGGAAACCGAGCAGGCGAGCGAGAGCAAAGCAGAAGCAAGCGAAGCAGCAAGCAGCGAAGCCGACGCAGAAGCCGAAAGCGAAAAAGCAGAAGCCACAAGCAATACCGAAGAAGCCAGTCAACCCTTGAGCGATTTTGAAGCCGAGCTTGAAAAGGTACGCGAAGCGGTGTTGGCGGTGCTTGAGGAGTAATTGCCGAGGTGCGCAACAGAGGGTATTTAATGCAATAAGCGGCAGTAAACTAATCAAGGTCTATATAAAGCAGTAAGGCGGATAATAATAGCATTGCTGCTTTTTCAATACAATTGCAATAAATATTTTAACACATATCGTCAAATCGCTTGACGAATCGGCAAATTTATGATAAATATAGAAGATGCTTACACAGGCATATAAGAGGTTACCGGCAAAAATAACAAGCACAAGGATAAGGAACCCGTAGTCGAGGATTTTAAGCTGCTACCTGAAATTATCACCTAACAAGAGATATTCAATGGCTATATGCTGGGCAAAAAATGCAAAAAGGTATTATCGTTTACTATAATACGCATTTGCTAAAAGCCGGGTTATACAAATATATTCTAATGCTTATATAATCTCAACAAAATTCGGGAGGATTTGATGAAGTACTGCACAAAATGTGGCGCCCAAATGGAAGACAACGACTTTGCCTGTTCGCGATGCGGGTTTTCAGGCCAGAGCGCGCCTAACACCCCTC
>FZPS01000195.1_pt139 | contig 34097 bp, 27 predicted proteins | sample 1817821 | NCBI WGS metagenome assembly FZPS01 (sample SAMEA104158645, study PRJEB21678) | metagenome | place: Germany | collected 2015-04-21
CTCTGTATCTCAAGTGGGTAATACAAGTTGTTCATCTTTTTCGACTCAAATACCGTATTGTGAAGTAATGGCGACAAAGTCTGCTTTAACGGGTTGCCGAAAATTACGACATATCTTGTATTTGCATTTGGACAAAGCATCCTTACCCCTCCTTGTTAGTTTATCATCCATAAACCTGCCAAAAGGCTTCTAGTTTGATGGGCATCCTCTCTGGTAGTAAATATTTTAATACCTTAGCTATATTTATGGAGGTCTAGGGGCGTAATTAGGTTCTTGCTAGAGAACGGATTAGCACTCTTTGGCCATGTTCGTCCATGGCTATGATGAAAAGAGGGGTGGATCTTTCGGCAGACCTACATTTTATGGCGACAAAACATACGTTATTTAAATTTAACATGCCTTATACTTGCTCATCGCTTTTCTAATCGTTCAGGTAAAGGGAATAAAGCAGCTTGTAAACCTCTCTCAGCTCATCAGCTGGTATCTGTCCAGGGGCAGATGAGGCTACGCCTACCGCAAAGGTCAGATCCGAACCGAAGAGCCAGCCTGCGATCCTCGTGATGGAACCGAGCGACCCCATGGACATGGTTATCAAGGGGGTTTCGGGGAACTCGCGCCTCGCCAGCAACGTCGCTGCCATCAGGATCAGCACGTCTTCCATGGACTGGGGCATTACGGCGACCTTGGCGACGTCCCCGCCAAAGGCGATCTCCTTGGCTATGGTTGCAAAAATGACTTCTTTAGGAGGGGTTTTCTTGAAATCGTGAAAGGAGACAATTAAATAAACGCCGTGGGGAGCAGCGATTTGCTTTAAATTTCTAATTTCTTCGTAGCCGCTTATAAGTTCGATGTCGACGAGGTCCACCAATTTTTCCTCGATTGCACCTTTATATAATGCATTCCTCACATCCGTCGAAACTTCCTGAAATCCGCCCTCATGGTGGCTTCTGCAAGTCAAAAGCAAGGGAATATCGGTCAATTTTCTTATATCCCCAAGAACCTTCAAAGAAGTTTGCCTGTCTGTTATGAAGCTCCAGGCGTCAACTCTAAGTTCGATCACGTCGGGAGACCCTGCAATCGCCTTTCTTGCTTCCTCAAGAGCACCTTCAGGAGTTTTTCCCACCAGAGGAAAGCAAATTAAAGGTTTATCTCCTCCAAGTTTCTTTCCCCTAACGACAACTGGCTTGGCTGCTTCCAGTCTCACGGATTTGTCCTCCTTTTTTGTATTTGTATAAAATGTAAGGTATATACAAAATATTCAGACATGATTACATAAAATTTTTATTTTTTGCAAACCCCTAATTCCTGCCGCCTAACATTGCAGCTTCTAAATCTTTGGAATAACCTAACTGATAGGAAATCTCACTTGCTGCGTTTTTTACCGCCTCTATTACCTGGGGAGTGATTTCAAAACGAGAGACAGGGCCACTAACGCTTAAGGAAGCCAGTATTTTGCCTTCTTCGTCAAAGACCGGCGCAGATACTGCTGCTACCTCGATGTCTCGCTCGCCGTGGCTTACTGCATATCCCTGCATTCTTATCTTGGCAAGTTCCTTTTTAAAGAGTACGACATCGGAGATGGTGTTTTTCGTCAAAGGTTTAAGTCGTGTATGGGAAATCAACCTTTCGATGAAATCCTCAGGTTGCCAGGCTACCAACACCTTCCCGGCGGCACCGCAATAGGCAGGGATCTTTTGACCCAGGCGAACCACTTGTCTAACCAGGTGAACGCCTTCAGCCTGCTCTATGCACACCCGATCAAAGCCATCCAAAACATATAGATTTACGGTTTCTTCCGTTATGTCGCGCAATCGCTCCATTACAGGTTGGGCTACGTAATTAATATCCATAGTGTTAGTTGCAATAGAGCCTAAATGAAAGAGCTTTACACTCAAGCGATATTTGTTGGTCTTCGGGTCCTGGCAGACATAACCTTCATCCTGGAGGACTTGAAGCAGCCAGTGAACTGAACTTTTTGGCAAGTCAAGTTTCTTGGCGATTTCACTCACTCCAAGAAAAGGTTCTTCCAATGAAAACGCAGAAAGCACCTTTAAAGCTCGTCGGATCGATGTGCCCTGTTCCCTTTTAGCCATCTGTCCAGCACTCCCTTATATAAGTTAGCCCTAGTGAAGTTCCGACTTCGCCTTTTCTAAACCATCACGGCTCTGATATCTCATAGTTATCTCTTCCTCCGTGAGATAACGCGACTCTAAGTCCCTGATCTCATCCAGCTTTACAAGGCCTGCAAATTCTTCGAAACCGATCACGCCCGGCAGGTCTTTTATGGTTCCTTTCTCCTTTATGTATTCCAATGCCTGCTTTACTCCCCATGCTGCCGCCATCACCGAAGTGACAGGTATACTGACCCTGGCAGCTCCCCATTCCTGAAGCTCTTGGATGGTGACGAGAGGCGTCCTTCCTCCCTGAAGTAGATTTATCGAGACGGGAGCATCGATGCCCTTTATCACCCGCTTGATTCCCTCCACTGACGTTACTGCCTCGACAAAGATGAGGTCAGCGCCTGCTTTGGCATACATGTTGCCTCGACGGATGGCCTCCTCCTCTCCGTAAACCATGTAAGCATCGGTGCGTGCGTTTATCACGAAATCTGGGTCCTTGGCTGCTTCCCTAGCCGCCTTTATTTTTAAGACCATTTCCTCAGCCGAAATGCATTGCTTGCCCGTTATGTGGCCACACCTTTTGGGGATAATTTGATCTTCCAGGTTAATGCCTGCAGCACCGGCAGCTTCAAATTCTCGAACCGTGTAATAGGTATTTACGGCGTTTCCAAACCCGTTATCACCGTCGGCCATAACGGGAATATCCACTGCGTGGCAAATGTTGCGCGTAATTTCAAGCATCTGCGTGCTGCTTAAAATCCCAATATCGGGCAATCCCAGCAGTGAAGCGGCAAAGCCAAATCCTGAGCACTGTACAGCTTTGAAACCGGCAGCTTCAATTAGTCGAGCCGAGAGGACGTCATAAGCGCCAGGCATCACCAGGATCTCTGGGTCATTTATCAGCTTTTTCAACAAGGTAGTTTTCTTCACTAAAATCGCCTTCTTGTTCAATATTATAGAACAGCGTTCTACGATTTTGTAATCTAATTGTATTCTATCAAAATTTCTTTCTTTGTCAAGCTTCTTCTTTGCAGAAAAATGGACAAATGTATGGGTAATCCTGCATCATGATGGTGCTGTAGGATAAAGTATATAATTCAGGCAAGAAAGACATTGGAGGTTGGCAAAATGACGAGTCACGTCACGGGTCCAGGAAGGGACGGGGGAATATCGGAATGGTAGTTTAAATTCAAAACCGCGGTGGGCAACAAGCTTACCGGGTGAGCAATTCCCTCACAGGGAAGAGCGAGAACAACGCCGTGGCACAATCAGTAACCCGGATGGTATCTAGCACAATAGCCAGTCCGGCTTTACATGCCTGATCGCAATCGCTGCACCTCAAAGGCCAATTTCCTCTTGCACGCAAACGACGCCATCAATACAGGCCCATTCGCGCTCATCACCCAACACGCCGCATAGAAACGCTAGGTACTTGAGTCTTTTTTTAAGCCTTTCCTTCATAATTCTCTCTCTAACGCTGCAAGATGATTTAAAAAAGGAGAAGAAGCTAGACGCTTCTCCCCCTCCGCAAGTTTTTAATTAGAAAGAAAATCTATAACCGTAGCGCTCAATAAAAGTGCGCCTTCCCACAGGACGTTCTCGTCAACATCGAACTTAGGGTTGTGATGGGGATGTATCTGTCCGTCCACCTCTTTGCAGCCGGCGAGGAAAAAGAATGTCCCTGGGACCTCATTCAAGAAGTAAGCCATATCCTCTCCACCCATAGAAGGTTCAGGAATTTCTTTAACCATATCCTTGCCTAGAATTTCCGTTGCCACCTTCACAAACCTCTTCGTGAACTCAGGATCGTTGGAGAGCGGTGGATATCCGTAAGTATAGATATAATCAACTTCGGCTCGCATTCCGGATGCAACGCCCTTGATTATTCCACCGATGCGTTCGTCCAAAAGCTCTCGAATGTCTTGCTTTAAGGCCCTAACTGTCCCCTCGAAGGAAACTTCCTGCGATATTATGTTGTAAGCCGTCCCACCTTGAATTTTGCCGATGGTCACTACTACAGGCTCAAGCGGATTAACCTCGCGACTGATTACCGTCTGGACAGCTGAAATGGCATGGGAAGCAACCGAGATGGAATCGACTGATTTGTGGGGCGTCGCTCCGTGAGCACCCTTTCCTTTGATTGTAACATCGATCCTGTCCATGCAAGCCATCATAGGACCGTAGCTCACAAAGACCTCTCCAGTCTTCTCGTAATCCCAAAGACAGCCTGTATGCAAGCCAATGATTGCATCTACCTTGGGATTCTCCAAGGCGCCGTCTTCAATCATCGGCTTTGCTCCGCCAGGGCCTTCTTCGGCAGGCTGGAAAATGAACTTGACGTTGCCTGCAAGTTCTGAAGCAATCTCAGAAAGCAGTTTTGCAGCACCGAGAGCTATGGCCGTGTGAGCATCGTGACCGCAGGCATGCATGCGTCCCTCAATTTTGGATGCAAAGGGAAGTCCCGTTTCTTCCTTTAGGTTTAAGGCATCCATATCTGCCCTAATTGCCATGGTTGGACCGGGTTTTGATCCCTTAAGGACTGCCACGACCCCGTGGCCAGCAACTCCCGTTCTAACCTCAAGGCCCATTTCTTTGAGTCTTTCGGCAACAAACTTCTCCGTCTCCGGTAACTCTAAACCTACTTCGGGATATTGGTGAAAATGGCGTCGCCACTCCACGAACTGACCCTGAAGCTCCTTTGCCCTTTCCTTCAATCTGTCAAACCTTCCCACGATTTATCCCTCCAAGCGTAGGATGTTACTTAATTACGCCTTTTTTATAAAATATTCTTGCGATCCCGATGGTTCCAAAGACCGATGCGAGTATGATGATCCAAACGGGCACTTTGAAAATCAAGAGCGCTATGGGAATCGCCAGTGCAAAAGGTGCCAACTCTGGCTGTCGTAACGAAAACTGGCCGAATACCGCACCAAATATTGCAGGGGCAGTATAACTTCTAAAGGCATCGGCCACGGCTGGTGGGAACAACTTGATCAACGAATAACCCACAAAGGCTGCAAGGGTTACAGCAACGAAGTTTACGATGATCGAGCCGATAATTCCCATTGTGCCTATTAGTTCCGCCTGCCTCGTCCCTTCCTTAACCCCCAAAACTTCTTGAGCCATTGCGGAACAGGGTAACCTCAGATTAGATACGTTGCCACTCAAAATCGACATGTACGTGCCTGCCAATCCCAAGATGGGATAGTAAGAGATCGGTTCTACGAAGTACATGGCTCCAAACACTGCGGCTATAAGCCCCCAGGCTGTTATTGCCGTTGACAGTTTCGGATAAACACCATATACAATGTATAGGTAAACCAAAGGAAGAAAGCTCAAGATACAAGCACTAAGCATGGTTATCATTCCTATTCTTACTACAGGACGCGTCCAATGTTCATGAAGGAACGCATCGTCAATTTTTTTCTCCGACATTTTCTTACCTCCTCTCCATCCACGTTAATTTACTAGAATAAAATGGCCGCCACAGTCATGCCAATTAGCATGGCAATACCCAACGTGTACTCCTTAAGCCAGCTCGCTTTTTTGGCGACCTTTAACAGGATAACCATCGACACACCACCAACAATTGCTGCAGTCAGTGGACCATTGAAAGCTATTATGTTGCGGCCGTTTAAGTAACCAAAAACGCCTATCATGGCAGCAGATGTCAATATTGCCAACCATGCTGGATCGCCAGCACCCATCTTCTCTCTAAAAGCTTCCAGCTTATGGGCAAAAAGCCCCACGAATAGAAGCCAACCACAACCGTTGATGGCCATGGTCCACCAAGAGACCGACATGGCGTAAAGGTCGTAGCCCTCTCCGCCGAATGTAACTCCTACAGCATCGGCCCCGACTGTTGCTGCCGTAAGCTCTGTTGGAGCAGCTCCTATAACTGCTAGGCGCATCCAAGCCATGGGAGCTCCTATAACTGACATCAGGCCAACCATAATGATGAAGATTGCTATCGAAGGTCCAATTGCCGTTATAGCGCCTGCTCTAAAAGCGCGCTTAAGCTGATCATGGGTCAGATCCACTATATCTGCAGTCTTGTAAATTTGCTTGTAGTATAGATAGGCTTGAATTACAGTCAGTATTGCTACAGGAGCAGCCGTAAGCCAAACTCCTAACGAGTTCGCTACACTAAGGACATCCTCGCTCATCTTTCTACCTCCTTATAATTTAAATTGTTTTTAGTACGAACATGGTTTGCCTTAAATTATCTATCACAAATTCCTCGATTGTATCCCCTTAAACACTTGCATCACCTTTCAAATAGCATGCAATCATATGAAATCCATGCCATATTGCGATATTGCACTATAGGTGACAATTTCAAGACGAGTATTCATATGTTGGTCATTTTTAATCTTATTTTACAAGATGTATACAACATTTGTCGATACATGTAAGATATTCATAATATCGTCCATTATGACTCTTTTAGGGTAATATGAAACAGCATCATAGTCATAATACTTGTATTGAATTAACGATACTGCTCATTTCTATAATAAAACTCACATAAATACACACTCAACGATGAAAGATTATATCATAAGTAAATAATACCAAAGCATATGAGTTTTTCAACATTTAAAATTTTTGTTGCAAACGAGTGCGGCTGCTTACCAACAGCCATGGGATAATGGCCTAATAATTGCGATGGCAATAAAAGGCATGGGCTTACATGGGCTTAATTGTGGAGCCGTTTAATGCTTAATTTTTGATTATAGGCGAGATATACATCAATACCATATCATTCGGACGATATAACCTAGCTTAGTTATTTCGAGTGGGTCCAGTAAGGGACGGGGGAATATCGGGATGGCAGTTCATAATCAAAACCGCGGTGGGCAACAAGCTTACCGGGTGAGCAATTCCCTTACAGGGAAGACGCCACGGGTTCGAAACCTGCGTCGCCCACCATTTTTATTTAACAGGCTTATTTAACAGACCTTAACTATGCAGTTCGGCACCACAGCACAATATAAAGATCAAATCATTTACGTTTGTGCCCGTAGGCCCCGTTTTTATCAAGCTGCCAACGGCCTGCAAGGCATGATAGGAATCATTGTCATCTAAGGCATCGTCGATATCGATCCCGGCTTCCTCCAACATTATGGCCGTTTGTCCGTCCACGATTCCGCCTGCAGCATCCGTTGGGCCGTCTGTTCCGTCCGTTCCTACGGAGACTATCACAACTCCTGGGTAATTTCTTATGCCTCTAGCGGCAGACAAAACCAGCTCCTGGTTTCTGCCTCCTTTTCCTTTTCCTTTCACACGAACAATCGTTTCTCCGCCCAAAATAATGGCGCAAGGATTTTTTAGTGGTCTATTCTTATCTATTTCTTCTCTGGCTATTGAAGCTAAAAATAAACCCGCTTCTTTTGCCTCGCAATCGAGGGTGGTGGTCAGAATTAAGCTATCGTATCCTAGTTTTCTAGCTATCTTTTCGGCGCTTTCACAGACCTTGGAAACGCTTCCTATAATCCTCGTTTCCACGTTATACAGCCTTTTTGGAGTTTCCTCCTTTAATTTTTTTAGTATATTATCCGGAAATTCCAAGTCGTACTTTTTTATTATTTTCTCTACATCTCCCACTGTAGTGGAATCCGGATAGGCTGGTCCCGAGGCGATGCTATCAAGCCTGTCACCTAGGACGTCTGAAAGAACAAGCGAATATACCTTGGCAGGCAAAACCAGCTGAGCGAACTTCCCGCCCTTTACTTGAGACAGCCGCTTTCTTATGGCGTTTATTTCCACTATATTGGCTCCGCATCTTAAAAGCATATCGGTGACATTTTTTATGTCCTCCAAACTCACGCCTTCCACGGGAAGTTCAAAAAGGGCAGACCCCCCTCCAGAAACCAAAAACAGCACAGTATCGTCTTTAGAAAGGTTTTGTACGAGGTTTACTGCCTTTTTCGTTGCATTTATCGTATTTTCGTCAGGGATAGGATGCCCAGCTTCACAAACCTCAAGGCCATCTATCGGGCCCTGCGAATGGCCATACTTTGTTATCACTACTCCGCCTTTTATCCTGCCTTTAAGATGATCTTTTGCCGACCTAGCCATCCTCCAAGCAGCTTTTCCTATGGCGACCAAATAAATCTTGTCACCCAAATCTAGCTTTTTAAGCTCTTCTAGCACTGCCTTTTCGGGCAATACCGAGCTAATAGAATCCTCTATTATCCTAAAGGCATCTTCTTTTAAGCTCTTCACAATCATCAGCTCCGCATAGGTATCGATGATATTTCCATAAATGGTAGGCTTTAATCCGCCATAGCTCTTCTAAACAGGGTTAAATAATCCTCTTTAGTCATTTCACGGGGGTTGCTCTCCGTGGAAATGTTCTTAGCGGCCATATCGGCCAACTTTTCCAAATCTTCCTCTTTGACGCCAAGGCTCTTGAAAGAGGGCAAGCCCACTTCCGTGGCCAATTTTTTGATCCTTTCTACGGCCTTCATGGCACCTTCCCTCGAAGTTTCAAAGGTCTCTCCCATTGCTTTAGCGATTCTCGCGTACTTTTCAATGCAAAACTCTACATTGTATTCCATCACATATGGCAACAAAACGGCGTTACAAATACCGTGAGGTGCGTCGTAAACCCCACCTAAAGCCTCGGCCATGCAATGGACAGAACCGACATCAGAGTGGCTAAAGGCGATTCCTGCAAGCAAACTTCCCACCAACATGCAGGCTCTCGCCTCGATATCTTCTCCATTTTTGACTGCGTTCACCAAATTATTGGATATAAGCTCAATTGCATATAAAGCCAAGGCGTCGCTGACCGGTTCGGATACCTTAACTGTATAAGCCTCTATCGCGTGGGTCAATGCGTCCATGCCGGTGGAAGCGGTGATATGAGGAGGAACGGTAACGGTCAGTTTTGGGTCAAGCAAGGCAACTTTTGCCGCCATAAAGGGGCTTCTGACCGTCATCTTGTAATTGTTTTCGGTGTCGGTAATGACCGCCGAAAAGGTTACCTCACTTCCCGTGCCCGCTGTCGTCGGTATGGCGATGAAAGGCAGGATTTGCTTTTTCACTGCGGTCTTTCCCTCGAAATCCTTTATCCTCTTTCCGTCGTGGGAAACCAAAACGCCAATGGCTTTGGCGCAGTCGATAACGCTTCCCCCACTGATGGCAACCATCGCATCGGCTCCAAAACTTCTTACGACTTGAGCACCCCTTTCGACGTTTTGGTCCTTCGGATTTGGATCTACTCCGTCAAAAACGTTATAAAGCAGTTTCTCTTCCTTCAAGATAGAAGTTATTTTGTCCAATAAACCGGCTTTTATAATGCCCGGATCGGTGATGATGGCCACCTTTTGAGCTTTAAGCAGCCTCAGTTCATCGCCAAGCTTACTTATGACACCTACTCCATATTCGATCCTCGTGGGCAGCTCGAAACTAAATTGCCTTAATATGTTCGTCACTTTTCATCACCTTTTTCATAAAGAGATTGCAGCAAAATTAATGATATCGATTCTTTTCTAAATTTCGTGCTACATCGTTAACTTCTCGACGTTTCATGAAAATTATAACACCACCAAAACGGCCTAAAGCGAGCTTAACCTAAGTTGACCTGTGTTAAACATTCGTAGCTGTCACCTAAAAGATGCATAAAATAACGTTGCCGGTGCCTGATACGAGCTATAATAACAAAAAGGGGGTATTTAAAAATGACGGACCGAAGGACCATCGCTTTTTTGGCTTTAGGCCTGTGTCTGGCCTGTGGGCTTATAATCTCGAGCTACTTTTTAAGCAACGCTTTAAAGGAAATAAAGATGGCGGAGCGTTACGTCACTGTTAAGGGATTGTCAGAGCGAATCGTGGAGGCAGACCTCGCGATATGGAACATATCCTTCAGGAACTCCGCCAACGACCTTGAGGAGCTTCAAAACGACATAGATGACAACAAAGCTAAGCTATATAATTTCTTACTTGGAATGGGTTTTTCTGAGTCAGAAATTTCGAGCATGCCCCCACAAATTACCGACACACAATCTCTGCCCTACTACGATGCCGGCAAAGGGAGAGAATATCGTTACATCGCAGTGACAAGGATAACTCTTCGCTCGAATAACGTTGCCGGTGTAAAACACGCCATGGAGAAAGCAGGAGAGCTGGTATCATCGGGAATTGCCATCGGCGAGGACAGCTCCGCGCAGTTTTCCTTCACAAAGTTAAATGACATAAAGCCCGAAATGATCGCCGAGGCGACCAAAAACGCGAGAGAAGCTGCGGAACAGTTTGCCAGAGATTCGGGATGTCAGGTTGGCGCAATAAGAAGGGCAACCCAGGGGTATTTCACCATCAACGACAGGGATGCCGGGTCACCCGATTACAAAGTGGTCCGAGTTGTGACTACCATAGACTTCTTCCTATCGTCACGTTGATATAACGCCCTTGTGGAAAACATGGTTTTTCACACCTGCTATTTTGCCTTTGGATGTGACGCTTCTTCGAGAATCTTCTCCAAAACTTCTATCGTCTCTCGGGGCAGTTTATCAAAACCGCCCCTTTCGGTTTCTTTCTCTTTGATAAACTTAATTCTATCGTTCATGCGCGCGATGAACTGCTCTTTATACCCTTTGTCACTTAAATCCGGCATGAAGCCATCAAGATGCATGATCTGAAGATCGGAAAAATTATCCCAGGGCACAAAACACGGCTTCTCCTCCGTTATGTTTTCTATAATTTGAAGGGTAAGCTTTGCCTCAATATCTTTTCCCATGAAATCTCCCGTGTTAAGGATGTAGCAATCAACGCCGCTGGCTAAAAATGTTTTGAAGCCTTCGTAATCAACGCTCAAGGGATATACCCTGAAAGGATTAGCATAGGGTTCAAAAACCAAGGCATCGGGGTCAACCCCCGGCGCAAGCCTTTCAGCCGTCGTCCTTCTTGTTGCAAGCGTAGCACCCAAAGTTGAACCCAGGCATGGATCCGTCACCTTCACCACGGGCGGCATAGTTGGATCTCTCATGAGCCAAAAGATGGCGTTTATTGGATCTTCCATTATATCTACCCTGTTTGGCGACCAAAACCTTGACCTTATCGCCCTCCCGTTTCCATTTCTCAAGTCTCGCATTATGGCGTAAAGCTTCCCGTCTTTACCTATGCTTGCTCCATTATTTTGAAGCGTTACGATAAACCTGCTCGCCTCGCTGTGCATGGAATAATCTTGCGTTTTATCGAAATATGTAGGCTCTAAAGCAATGGAGTACCCCTCATTGCGATTGACGACGAAGGCGTCATCGTGCAAGACGGTTATTTCGTATTTGCCTCCGTGTGTTGCGTGGGTAATCGTGGACTTCCCAGAGCCCGACAGTCCAAAGACTGCCATAACGAAGTTTCTTCCGCCATGCAATTTAAGCCTTTTCAAACCACCGTGGCAGGAAAGAAATCCGTTTCTTGCGGCTGTACCCCAAGCTAAAGTTAAAGTGCCTTTCTTGAATTCCCCAAAGTATCTTAACCCCAAAATGGCAGCACAGTTATGATTTGGATCAAAAAAGGCCAAGCCAAGCGGATGTTCCGGGTGTTGCCAATCCGGATCAGAGAAAATAAAGATGTCTCCTTCCGGATACACCCTGGAATCTTGATATATCTTGCTGTAACAGTCATCGAGATATTGGAAATTGAGTATCCAGTTATATAAAATGTTTTCGTGTCCTTCGGGAACAAGCAAGTGGGCCTTGATCATGAAATCGGGATGCAATCCTACGATAGCCTCAGCGCGATATAACTTGCGAAATCGAGTCCCGTAAACTGCCTCCCGAAGTTTCGTAGCATATTCGTCGACCTTGACGTTAGGCTCGCCCACGATTCGCCTGGCAGCGGCACATCGACCCACAACTGCCCCATCGTTAAAAAGTAACACCTTTGCCCCTTCGGGCAAACCCATTTTTTCTGCTTCAAATACCGGCATTCCTGAAAGTTCTATCGTACCCGGACTATCTTTTGCGAGATAGTAAGCCTCCTTTACAGAGGCCACGGACATGACGTTGTTGCCGTAGAAAGGAGTTTCAACAGTCGTGCGGATCCTGGATTGATTTTTTTCAAATCCATTTTGTATACATCCTACAGTAGCCATGCAATATCACTCCTTCACCTCCAAGATACCGTAAACTTTTCGGTGTTACATCGTAATATAAAATTATTAGACATTGAGCAAGTTCTCAAAAATCAGGCTTTTAATTAAGATAATCTTATTCTATCATCTTATCACAGGGAGTAGTTCAGTCTACCACAAAAATACGATGCCAAAAAATCGTTCAGATCAAGCGTAAATCCCTTTTAGCTTTTTATGCTTTATGGAGCCAAATATATTGACATTTATAGCTATCTATGCCATAAATGTAAACACTGGTACGGAATATGAGGTGATGATATGAATAAAATTAAGCTTATTTATGAGGGGAAGGCAAAGAAAGTCTACGAGACCGATGATCCAACCCTTGCGATATTCGAATACAAAGACTCGCTAACGGCCTTTAACGCAAAGAAAAAAGACTCTCTACAAGGCAAGGGAAGACTGACAAACCTGATAAGCGCCACCTTTTTCGAGCTTCTGCAAAGTAAAAACATCCCCACCCACTTCGTAAAGTTATTGGACGACAACCACCAACTCGTGAAAAAGCTCAAGATAATTCCCCTGGAAGTGGTTGTTAGAAACGTAAGCACGGGATCTTTATGCAAAAGGCTGGGCGTCCGGGAAGGCTTAAATCTTGATCCCCCACTTGTGGAGTTTTACCTGAAAAACGATGAGCTTGGCGATCCCTTGGTGACGGAAGATCACATCAGGGCATTTAGCTTTGCCTCAAAGGCCCAAGTAGAAAGGATGAAGCAACTTAGCATAAAAGTTAACGAGATATTGTCCGAATTCTTGCTAGAACGCGGCATTAAGCTCGTAGATTTCAAACTGGAGTTCGGAACGGACGACGATGGAAATGTTTATGTAGCTGACGAAATTTCTCCCGACACATGCCGCTTTTGGGATCTCTCGTCAAGTGAACGATTGGATAAAGATAGATTCAGGAAAGACTTAGGAAACGTCTTAGAGGCATACGAAGAAATCTGGCGCAGAATACGGGAATAAAGGAGATGCAAAAATGAGAGAAACCTTCTTCGGTTTAAGGGAGGAAGAATATCTGCAGATAAAAGACGCCTTGGGGAGGGAGCCAAACGATATCGAATTAAGGCTGTTCTCCGTGATGTGGTCTGAGCACTGCAGTTACAAGTCCACCAAAGATTTGCTGGCCCTTTTTCCAACGGAAGGCAAGCACGTCCTTCAAGGTCCGGGAGAAAATGCCGGAATCGTAAATATTGGTTCGGGTTTTGGCATAGCCTTCAAGATGGAAAGTCACAACCACCCTTCTGCCATAGAACCCGTCCAGGGAGCTGCTACAGGCGTGGGCGGGATCATCAGGGACGTTCTGGCCGTGGGAGCTCGCCCCATAGCCTCCATGGACTGCCTTTTTTTAGGCCCGCCAAGCGACGAAAGATCTAACTTCTTGCGAGAGGGAGTCATAAAAGGAATCGCAAATTACGCCAACTGCACCAGTGTCCCAACCGTAGGGGGCTTGACCTACTACGATCCTTGTTACAGAGAAAACCCCTTGGTCAACGCCATGTGCGCAGGGTTGGTAAAGTTAGATAAAGTTATTAGTTCCGGTGCATCCAAACCCGGAAACGTCTTGGTATTGCTGGGTTCAAAGACGGGCCGTGACGGAGTTGCAGGAGCTGCTTTTGCCTCGACTCAGCTTGACGATGCTGTAAAGGAAAGTAAGCCTCAGGTCCAGGTGGGCGACCCCTTCGCCGGAAAAGTGCTCATAGAATGCACCCTTGAAATATTGGACAAAGGCTTGATCGTCAGCATGCAAGACATGGGAGCTGCCGGCATAACATCATCTGCCGTCGAATTGGCCGCAAAAGCAGGGGCAGGCGCCGAAATTTACTTGGATAACGTGCCTTTGAGAGAAAAGGATATGGAGCCCTTTGAGATTGCCCTTTCCGAATCTCAAGAAAGAATGCTACTCGCAATAGAGGAAGAAAACTTTGACGAAGTAAAAGCCTTGGCCGACAAATGGAACCTTGAGTGCGAAATTATAGGAAAAATCATCCCGGAAGATAAATACGTCTTAAAGGATAAAGGCGAAATCGTGGCCAACGTTCCCGCATCCCTTCTTACTTCAAGCCCTAAGATCGAATGGCCCAAGCGCGAGCCCGTCAAAGTTGAAGTCAAATACCCCAAAGACGAAACGATCATGCTTGAAAGGGGTGACCTTTCAAGGCTCGCGAATATCTTGTACTCTTTACCGCAATTTGAGGACAAATCATGGATTTACGAACAGTTCGACTATACGGCTCAAAGCAGGACCATGCTTGGGCCGGGAAATCCCGTGGCCATCCTTTATATAAAAGAAATAGATAAGCTCGTGGCGCTTGCCGTCGCAAGCGATCCATGGAGGTGCGCCGTAGACCCCTTTGCCGGAGGAGCTGAAACGGTCGCCAGGGCAATAAGAAAACTGGCCGTATCAGGTTCCTGCCCACTTGGCATGACCGATTGCCTTAATTTTCCTTCACCGGAAATCCCTGAAAACTTTTGGAGCATGTCTGAAGTCGTAAAAGGCATGGCCGCAGCATGCAGGGAGCTTGACTGCCCCATTGTTTCAGGAAACGTCAGTCTTTATAACGAGTCACCAAAGTGTGCGATTTTGCCCACGCCGGCAGTATGCGCCGTTGGTGCCTTTGATGGCAAGACATTTTTAAAAAGCAACGATCCCGATGTATCGGACAAACTGTTCTTAGCAGGAAAAGACGGCCAGCTGCAGGCAAGCGCTTACCAGCGAATCTTTGAAGGAAAACTGACAGGACCCGTTGAACCCCTTGATTTTGACGCCGAACGCGCATTTTGCGAGCGTGCCATAAAAACGGCTGTTTTGCAAGCCGCCTCAAGCGGAAGATGCGTAGGCCACGGAGGGTTAATTATAACCTTGATGAGGATGACTGCTAAGGCAGGGCTTGGGTGTGAGATTAAGGATACAGACGAAAAGCTTTTGTTTGGCGAAGGAGGCCCGCGAGCCTTATATTCGGTTCCCGAGGCCAAGACAGAGGATTTTTTAAAGATATGGAAAGGTTATCCGATTCGGGAGATTGGAACCGTTATAAATAATAAAGGTATTCATTTAATATAAAACGGACATATTCGCGGGATTTAATTTAACCAGCCATAGTGTTATTTATGGAGGCAAAGGAGAATGTGCGGAATATTTGGCGTTAGCACTCCAAAAAAAGAGCAGATTTTGGAGGATATCTACTTGGGTTTATATGCCCTTCAACATCGTGGGCAAGAATCGGCAGGCGTTGCGTGGATAGACAATGAAGCCCAACTGCAGATCCAAAAAGGGATGGGCTTGGTACACGCTGCGTTAAACCAGGAAAAACTCGCAAAAGAAAAGACCACATGCGCCATAGGTCATGTCCGTTACGTCACGGCGGGAAAGTCAAGTTTAATAAATGCCCAACCCCTGCACGCCTCCTATTTTAAGGGTCATGTCGCCATAGCCCACAACGGCAACATTACTAATGCAGAAGGCTTAAAGCGCGACCTTGAATCCAGGGGCGCCATATTTCAATCCGCCACAGACACGGAAGTCATCTTGCACCTCATGGCTCACGAACAAAATTTATCGCCTATCGACGCACTAATAAAATCTTTAAGCAAACTCAGAGGTGCCTTTAGCATCGTCGCCTTGATCGAAGGCAGCTTAGTTGCTGCAAGGGACCCGTGGGGTTTTAGACCCTTGACGATAGGAAAAAGGGACGGCATTTTCTACGTGGCTTCCGAAAGTTGCGCTCTGGACATCGTCAAAGCCAGTTATGTGCGCGACGTGATGCCCGGTGAAATCATAATTATAAACGAAGGGAACATGAAAAGCTTAAATATTGGCGTGAATACAACCAGACGTTTCAGATGTTCCTTTGAATACGTTTACCTGGCTCGCCCGGACAGCAACATAGACGGCCGTTCCGTATACGACGTGAGATTAAAGCTGGGTCAAAATCTGGCCAAAACTTGCCCTTGCCCTCAAGGAGAACTCGTCTTAGGGCTGCCCGATAGCGGCACAATAGGAGCTCTTGGCTACGCTTTCGCTTCAAAATTGCCCTACGAAATGGCCATCGTAAGGAACAGATACGTAGGAAGGACCTTTATTCAGCCCACGAGGCGCGTCAGAGAACTTGGCGTTCAGGTCAAGTTGAACCCCATCGACAACCTGATAAGGGACAAAAAGATAGTCGTCGTTGATGACTCAATCATACGAGGCACTACCTCGAAGATAGCCCTTCGCTTCCTTCGCGAAGCCGGCGCCAAGGAGATTCACTTGCGTATAGCTTCACCACCCGTTAAATTTCCCTGCATTTACGGAATAGATACCCCAACGTCTTCTGACCTGGCAGCGGCAAAGATGGACGTGGAAACTCTAAAAAAACACATAGGAGCTGACTCCTTATGCTTCCTTGATATCGAAGACCTTATCGGCTCCATCAACCTTCCTGAAAGCGAACTTTGCACGGCCTGTTTTAGCGGCAATTATATGGAGGAATGATGCCCATGAAGTGGACCTACGAAAAAGCAGGTGTGTCATTAAAGGCAGCTGACGACTGGGTGAAGCTCGTCAAAAAGGCCGCCTCTATTGCCCAAGACAGTCGCGTGGTCTCAGGCGTTGGCGGTTTCAGTGGCTTATACGACTTAGGAAAAGGTCTTTATTTGGCCGCTTGTTGCGACGGCGTTGGAACCAAGCTCGAAATAGCAAAAAAGGCAGGAGACCTTGAGGGTCTCGGGCAAGACTTGGTGGCCATGAACGTAAATGACCTCATTACCTGCGGTGCCAAACCCTTATTTTTTCTCGATTACATAGCCTGTGGGAAGCTGGACAGCCAAAGATTTTACCCCGTTATCTACGGCATAGCAAAAGCCTGCAAGGAAAGCGGCTGCGCTCTGCTTGGCGGAGAGACGGCAGAGATGCCCGGCACATATCCTGCTGAAGGTTTTGATCTAGCCGGTTTTGCCCTTGGAGTGGTAGAAGATGGGCGCGTAATAACGGGTGAAGATGTCTCTGTTGGCGACCTGCTGGTAGGGCTTCCTTCAAGCGGGCTTCACAGCAATGGCTTCAGCCTGGTAAGAAAGGCCTTGCTCGAAGAGGGATTGAGGCTTTCCTTGGACTCTGACCCCTTAAACGAAGGAAAGTCCCTTGCAAAAGTCTTGCTTGAACCAACTAGGCTATATCCCAAAATCGTGATGGCTGTGCTTGAAAAAGTCAAAATAAAAGCTATGGCCCACATAACAGGCGGTGGCTTAAAGGACAACATCTTGCGGGTCATCCCCGATGAATTTTCTTTATACCTGGACTACAACTCCTGGAGGCGCCCAAAAATTTACGATCTTATAGCAAGGGCAGGAGTCGAGGAAGAGGAAATGAGAAAGGTATTTAATTTAGGGATAGGCTTCGTTTTAGTCATAGACAAAAAGGAACTTTCCTTGCTTGAAGACGTCCTCAAAGGACTGAAGGAACCTCACTTTGTCATTGGCGAGGTGATCAAAGGTTGACCAATATGGCGATTTTGCTGTCAGGGCGGGGATCTAACATGCTCGCTTTGGCACAAAGATGCGCCCAGGGTGACTTAGAAGCTAAAATTTGTTTCGTAGCAAGCGATAAAAAAGACGCCTATGGAATAATGATGGCCAAAAGTCTGGGCCTTAAAACGCTCTTACTTCCCTACGAAGAAGGAAAAGAGCAGGCAGAAAAGGTCTTGAATGAAAAACTCCAAAGTGACTCCGTCGATTGGATCGTCCTGGCAGGTTTCATGAGGATGCTTTCCCCCACATTCGTGGGCAAATACGAAAAAAGAATCGTAAACATCCACCCATCTCTTTTGCCTTCTTTCCCGGGCACACAGGCCATAAAAGACGCCTTTGAATATGGAGTAAAAGTGACGGGCGTCACTGTACATCTGGTTGACGAAAAGATGGATCACGGCCCCATTCTAAGTCAAAGGGAAGTTCGCATCTGTGACGAGGACACCCTTGAAAGCCTGGAAGAAAAAATTCATGCGATTGAACATGACCTTTACTGGCAGACCTTAAAGAACCTATTTGCAGGACGCTTTAAGATGAAAGGGAGGCGAATGACGATTGAAGGACCATATTAAGAGAGCGCTAATATCTGTATTCAATAAAAATGGAGTCGAGATTTTGGCAAAAAAGCTTCATGAATTGGATTATGAGATAGTTTCCTCCTCAGGGACGGCAAGCTACCTCAAAGAACAGGGCATACCTGTCAAGGAAATCGCTGACTTGTCGGGCTACCCACACATTCTTGGAGGAAGGGTAAAAACGCTTCATCCTTCGGTCTTGGGCGGCATTTTGGCTCGACGAAACTTCCAAATGGATCTGGCGGATGTGGAAAAATGGGGTATTCCCTTGATCGATATAGTTGTATGCAACTTATATCCCTTTGAAGAAGTTGCGAAGAAAAAAGCGGATTTAGGAGACTTAATAGAAAACATAGATATAGGAGGCGTGACGTTAATAAGGGCAGCAGCTAAAAACTTCCGTTACGTGACGATCGTCACCGACCCGACAGATTACGATGTCATAACTGACGAATTAGCGCGCCTTGGCAACGTGTCGCTTGAAACGCGCCAGAAACTTGCATTGAAGGCCTTTGCAGAGACTGCCCTTTACGACTCTATAATTCACTCTACATTGAAAAAGGCCATGGAAGATGAAGAGCTTTTTCCCCATACTTACCCCATCCCCTTAAAAAAGGCCGCAGATCTTAAGTACGGCGAGAACCCTTATCAAAGTGCTGCCCTTTACGAACATCCCATAATGGACATTTCTTTTGAACAAATGGGAGGAAGCAGGTTGTCTTACAATAATTTGCTGGACGCTGACGCTGCCGTAAAAGGCATATTGCTTTTAAAGGACTCCCCGGGGTGCATAATAATCAAACATACGACACCTTGCGGTATGGCCATGGGAAAAAACTTGATATCAGCTTACGAAGGCGCTCTTGCTTCAGACCCTGTGTCAGCCTACGGTGGCATAATAGGTTTTACCCGAGTGGTTGACGAAGACACGGCACTTGAGGTATCCGCTAAATTTTATGAGTTAATCGTAGCTCCTTCCTTTTCGACCGAGGCTTTAAAAGTCTTCGAGGACCGTAGGCCAAATTTAAGGCTAATTCGCTTCGGCCCAAACCACGATGATAATTTGAGACTGACCAAAACCACCTTTGGTTTCTTGGCACAAAAAGACGTCATGCCCCCTGAAGTCGATTTTGAAGGCGGCGAGTGGGTAGGAGAAAAAAGGTTGGATCTACGACATGACGCCTTGGTAGCCTGGAAGGCTGCCGCTTTGGCAAAAAGCAACGCCATAGCCCTGGCAAAGGATGGCGCTACGGTGGCCATAGCATCGGGTTTTACGAGCCGCGTTGACGCCGTTGAATGGGCCATAAGACACGCAGGTGAAAAGTCAAAGGGCTCCGTTTTGGCCTCAGACGGTTTTTTTCCCTTTCCTGACAGCATTGAACTTGCAGCCCGGGCAAACATTTCTCTCATACTTCAACCAGGCGGTTCAAAACGCGATGAAGAGGTAAAAAGCGCTTGCATAAAGCATAAAATGCCGATGTTGATTACGAAGGCAAGAACCTTTCGCCATTGAACTCCAGGGGAGGTCTTTTAAAAGATGAAAGTATTAGTCTTAGGAAGCGGGGGGAGGGAACATGCCCTCGTTTACGCGCTTAAAAAATCAAAAAGGGTCTCGGAAGTGATAGCCGCCCCCGGTAACGGTGGCATCTCGGACGTATGTGACGTTTTTTCCATAAACCCCTTGAATGAAAGTCAAGTTTTGGATTTGACCTTAAATCAAAGGGTCGATCTGGTCGTGATAGGCCCTGAAGCTCCTCTGGTCGCGGGGGTCGCTGATGCTTTAAAAAAAGCAGGTATTTTGGTGTACGGGCCCGGTAAGTCAGGCGCCATGCTCGAAGGAAGCAAAGTTTTTGCGAAAAGATTCATGAAAAGGCACAACATACGGAGTGCCGCATTTGACGTATGCAGTAGTTACGATGAGGCCGAATCAGCCCTCATAAAGCGCACACCGCCCCTTGTAATAAAGGCAGATGGATTGGCTTCCGGGAAAGGCGCCTTCGTGGTTGAGGACTTGTCCAGTGCCTTAAAAGCCGCGCACGAGTTGTTAGTGGAAGGAAAGTTGGGCGAAGCGGGACAAATCGTCATAGTAGAAGACTTCTTAAAAGGCTACGAGCTAACGGCCATGGCCATAACCGATGGGAATTCTTATAAGATGCTCCCTTTGAGTCAGGATCATAAAAGGGCCTTTGACAACGATGAGGGACCAAACACGGGCGGGATGGGAGCTTACGCTCCCCTACCCCAAGTAAACGAGGCCCTAAAAGCTAGAATCGAGAATGAAATCATAAGACCAACTGTACAAGGATTGAAAGCCGATAATATCAATTTTACCGGAACCATATACGCCGGACTCATGATACACGATGGCGATCCCTACGTGCTCGAGTATAATGTGCGGTTCGGGGATCCTGAAGCACAAGTCGTCCTCCCCATATGCAACGTTGATTGGGGCGAACTTTTCCTGTCATGCTGCCGCGGCACTCTCGATGAATTAGATGAAATAACCGTCAATGGAAGCGCCGTCGGTGTCGTGATGGCCTCGGGAGGATATCCCGAAAAATACGAAACGGGTTATCCAATCGAGGGGCTGGATGGACTCAAAGACAAAGATGATGTCATCGTGTTTCATTCGGGCACAAAAAAAGAAGAAAGTAAATTTCTTACAAAGGGAGGAAGGGTCCTTACGGTAGTAGGGCTGGCCGATAACTTAAAAGATGCAAAAGAAAAGGCCTACCACGCCGTTTCTTCCATCCATTTTAAGGATGCCCATTATCGCAGGGACATCGCGTGGCAGGCCTTTGTTTAGTATTTATTAAAGCATGAATTCTTTGAGCAAAAACAGAATGGCCAGTACGTACATGGTCTTGCTGACTTCTTTGCCTCGGCCGGAAAAAAGTTTGATTAAAGCATAAGAAATAATTCCCCAAGAAATTCCTTCGGCTATGGAATAAGTAAAAGGCATGGCAAATATGGTGATGCATGCCGGCGCTATCTCGGTGATATCGTCGTAATTAAGATTCTTCAAGGTCTGCATCATGAAAACGCCAACCATGACGAGCGCGGGCGCCGTTGCGGCAGGAGGTACGATGCGCGCTATTGGAGATATAAATAGGGCCAGCAAGAACAAGATGGCTACTACAATTCCCGTTAAACCGGTCCTTCCACCCTCTTCGACGCCTGCAGCGCTTTCTACGTAGGTGGTTACAGTGCTGGTCCCAAGACAGGCACCAACGACCGTAGCCACGGCATCGGCAAAAAGCGCTTCGCCAGCCTTCGGAAGATCGCCTTTTTCGTCCAGCATGCCTGCGCGCGTGGAAACTCCAATGAGCGTCCCTATGGTATCGAACATGTCGACGAAGACGAAAGTTATGACCACCGGGAACATCGCAAAGGTCAAAGCGGATTTGAGATCGAATTTTAAAAACACGGGGGCCAAGCTCGGTGGAGCCGAAAATAAGCTCTCCGGAGCCGTGGTAACCCCAAGAGGGATGCTAATCAAGGTAATTAACAATATGCCCCAAAGAAGCGATCCCTTGACCCGGTAAGCATTAAGAACGGCCATGAAAAGCAGTCCCAGCAAAGAAAGGATCGGAACGGCTGACTTTAAATTGCCCAAAGATACCAATGTAGCCGGGTTATCCACTATAATTTCGGCTTGTATCAAACCAATCAAAGCTATGAACATGCCTATACCTGCTCCCACTGCAACCTTAAGCGTATAGGGAACTGCATTTACAATGGCCTGTCTTATCTTACCGATTGTAAGTATGATGAATATAATTCCATCGAGAAAAACGGCAGCAAGTGCAGTTTGCCAACTCACCTGCATGCCCAAGACCACGGTAAAGGCAAAAAAGGCGTTAAGCCCCATGCCCGGTGCTAAGGCGAAGGGATAATTTGCCAGTAAAGCCATTAAAATGGTGCCTACCGCAGAAGCTATACAGGTTGCAGTCATGACCGCGCCAAAATCCATGCCAGCTTCGCTTAAAATTGCAGGATTCACGAAAATAATGTAAGCCATAGTCATAAAGGTAGTTATCCCGGCAATGATTTCGGTGCGAATGCTACTTCCGCTGGCGGTTACGTTAAATCGCCTGTCTAACCATTCACCCATAGCATTTAACACCTCCTATGACACTTTTTTACTTAAATTTTTTTACCTCAACCGCAACCATCTCTGGTGACAATCCTATAGGTCAAAGAAAACGATCCACAAAACCTTATCGAGACGAAAATTGTTCGCGAAAACCAAAGCAAATCTTATCCCTATTTCCGTCGTCACTTAAGCAAGCTAATAACCTAACTAAAGCATAACATAACCGTTATCTTTTGCAAGTTACCGTGTTTCGGACTAACGATAGTTGGTACCTTTGGACGTACTTATTTTATTTTCTTATAATATTATTTATTCTATCTTTAATGCATTGGTACTCCATTGAAAGGACATTGTAGGCTTCAACTATCCTGTCAATCTGATACCTGATCATTTCATCGTCTTTGATATCTGACGCCATATCTAAAATGCAATGGGATTCAAAAAATGAGTTCTTGGAGCTTGGGCGCTCGCAGTCAAACACCTCTTTAAGCATTTTGATGTCATGAGGAATGTTAAATACATCGTTCGTGTCCTGGTACCTGAAAAAATAATAAATCTTCGGGAATCCAGCCCATGCTATGGCCGACAAACACATGGAGCAAGGCTCATGAGTCGAAAGAAAAAGACATTCATCAGGTCTTGGTCGATCCTTTAACTCAAAAAATTTGAGGATCGTGTATATCTCGCCGTGAAAGATCGGATTTTCACTCTCGTGGTTGGTGGCTGCAACCACAAGGGAAAGGTCGTCGGCTTTAAGTACCGCTCCGCCAAATATTTTGTTGCCCTGGGGGACGCATTCTTTGGTAAGTGGCAATATGTCATTTTCGATCACGTTGAGCAAGCGGCAAACCAAGGTTTTTTCGTCGCAGTTCATCATTTCACTCCCTTCTCAAATGCGATTTTAAGGCAAAAACGCCGGTCACTTACCCTTGCTTGTCTCTTAGTTCGAGTAGGAAGCGAGATATAAGCCTTCCGGTAACCCGTTTTCTATAATCCGTAGATGTCCTTGGAGACACGGCCTGACTTGCCATCAAACCGGCTTTCCTTATGACTTCATCGGTCAGCCTTTGGCCCTCGAGGTAATTTTGAACCTCGGTAAGAAACATGGGAATGGGTGACATGCTGCCTACGGCTATGCGAATATCGGTTATGACCCCGCCATCGACCCTGGCAAAACCGGCCACTGAAAGCCTCGATATGGTCAAGGCAAGCCTTGAGCCCCTTTTGTAGAAAAACTGCCTTGTTTCAGGCAAGGGCAAGGGTATCTTTATGCTTTTAAGCAATTCGTTCGGTCTTAAAACGGTCTTCCTGTAGCCGCTGTAAAATTCCGTGACTGGAACTTCGCGGGTCCCATCTTTGCTTTGAAGCACAAGCGTCGCACCGAGTACAAAAAGCAAAGGGGGAATGTCGGCAGCTGCGGAAGCGTTGACCAAATTTCCTCCAATGGTGGCCCTGTTTTGGACCGCTACCCCACCTATCATTGATCCAGCCGATACAAGAGCCGGGAAATGCTTTTTGACCGGTTCTGAGGAGATTATCGCTGCGAAGGTAACTCCGCTTCCAATTTCAAGATAGTTTCCTTTGAGCTCAATCTCCATTAAGCCCTCCAGGCCCCAAATATCCATCACTTTTTCAGGTTCTGGTTTTTCTTTTTTAAGATCAGGATAAAAATCGGTGCATCCTGAAAGCAATGTGATATCAGGATGATTGCTTAAAATCTCTAAGGCTTCTTTCAGGTTTTTGGGCAGGAATACCCATGAAGGCTCGCTTCCTCGCAACTGAACGCTTTCGCAGCGAAGCCCTCTTTTTTGCGGTTGTTTTAGCTTTAATCGTTCACCGTAACCGGCCGCGGCGGCCCTTTCAACGGCTCGAAAGATGCGCTCGTATCCCGTACAGCGACATAAATTCCCTGCCAGTGCGTGTTTTATTTCGCCTCGATTGGGATGTGGGTTGTCTTGCAACAGGGCTCTAGCCGCCAAAACCATCCCGGGAATGCAAAAACCGCACTGCACGGCTCCTTCCTCGACGAAAGCCCTTTGAAGTTCGTCGTCTTTACCGTCTAAACCCTCTATCGTTAACACATCGGCACCTCGCGCTTGCAAGGCGGGCACCAAGCAGGAGTTGACAAGTTTTCCATCAAGCAATACGGAGCAGGCTCCGCACTCGCCTTCGCCGCAGCCTTCCTTGGTCCCCGTGTGACCAAGCTCTTCTCTTAATACATCGAGCAACCGATCCAAGGGAGAAACTTCAGCCGCAACTTCTCTTTCGTTTAAGATAAACTGCAACCTCATGATCGCCTTTCATCCCCTTTTTGCTCAAGTGCGGTGAGCACCTCTCCAGTTATGGGAAGTTTGTTAGAAAAAAGACCTGTGGCATGCTCTATGGCAGCCGCCACGGCAGGACCGCCTCCGCTCAAGGGCATTTCGCCCAAACCCTTGGCACCGAAGGCTCCCCTGCTGCAGGGTACTTCCGTCAGCTCGACGAAAAAGTCGGGACAATCGACACTCGTTGGTATGATGTAATTAGAAAGCCTGTCGTTTTTGTATTTGCCGCCTTCGACTTCTATGACCTCAAGGTAGCCGTAACCTAACCCCTGCAGGCTACCCCCTTCGACCTGGCCCACGGCAAGCAGGGGGTTTACGGCCGTGCCCACATCTACGACGACAGTATCCCTCAAGGGCCTTACTTCCCAGGTGTCCGTATCCACTTCTACTTCTAAAACGTTAGCGCCCCAGGCGTAACCCTGGTAGGCGTCGCCCTGACATCGGTCGTCATCCCAGTAAAGCTCTGCCGGGTGCAAATAATCCCCTATAACCTCCAGCGGTCCATGCTTTTTTTCGTAACCTCGGGCTGCCTCAAAAAATTCGACCACAGAAACGCCATTTCTTTGAAAGACCCCCTTGCTATAAGTTACTTCTTCAACAGGGACGTCAAAGTAATCGGAGACGTATTTTTTAAGGCGCTTTATAAGCTTTTCCGCCCCTTGAAGGACGATCTTTCCAACTATCATGGTGGTACGAGAAGCTACCGTGGGTCCGCTGTCAGGTGCCTTGGAAGTATCGGGAGACATATATCTAACCCTCTCAAAGGGTATTTGAAGGCCTTGGGCTGTAATTTGCGTCAATACCGTCGCTGCGCCCTGTCCCATATCGACGCTGCTTACATAAAGTTCAACTCTCTCGCTTGTTAACTTAAGCTTGACCTTACCATCTATCGCTTGTTCTCCCGATCCCGTAAAACCACCGCCGTGCAGGAAAAGAGACAATCCAATGCCACGTCTTTTAGGATCTCGGTCGCGCGAATATTCCGCCCTTTTCCTTTCGTATTCGGAAATCGCCAGCGCACGTTCGAAGACAAGCCTTGCTCCTCCGTCTTCTACCGCTTGGCCGAAGGGAAAGGCGTCACCAATCCTTAGCAAGTTTTTGCGGCGCACTTCGACAGGACTTAAACCTAAGGTCCTGGCAATTTTATCCATTTGCCGTTCCATGGCAAAGATGCTTTGTGGCGCCCCAAAGCCCCTGAAGGCACCGTTGGGCGGAGTGTTAGTAGCAACGACTTTGGCTGAGACATGCGCATTCGGGGTATTGTAACAACCCGTTGCATGAAGCAAGGATCGCTGTAATACGACAATGCTCAACGTCGTATAGGCACCGCCATCTAAGACCAAGTCTATGTCCTGAGCAACTATCGTGCCATCTTTTTTTACGCCGGTTCTGTGCCGTATCCTTGAGGGATGTCTTTTGGTGGTTGAAACCATGTCTTCTGCCCTGTCATAAATTATCTTTACGGGCCGCTTGGCCTTCAAGGCCAGGACGGCTGCATGTATGGCAAGGAGGGAAGGGAAATCCTCCTTCCCTCCAAATCCGCCACCGGTGACGGCTTGTTTAATCACCACTTTTTCGGGTGGAAGCATGAAGGCGTGGGTCATGGCGCTGTGAATATAGTAGGGACATTGAAGGGAACCTATCACCTCGATGCCACCATCGTCGCGCGGTAGGGCAACCATCCCCTGTGGCTCAAGGTAAAGCTGCTCCTGATGTCCCGTCCTGTAGGTCTCTTCGATTATGATGTCTGCTTCATTAAAGGCTTCTTCTGCGTTTCCCTTGTTAACTTCAAACTTTGCAAGGACGTTGTCCTCGCCCCATATGATGTTCTCGCCCGAAAGCGCTTCTTCTATAGTAAACACGGGCTCGATCGGTTCTATTTCAACTTTTACGGCCTTTAATGCAGCCTTGAGGAGCGCCTTACTCGGAGCAGCGATAAGTGCTATGGGTTCTGATACGTAATTTACGATTTCCTTTGCCAATATGGGCATGTCACGTCTTACCATGGCCACTTCATTCGGGCCTGGCAGGTCTTTTGCCGTCACAAAGACTACCTTCGACCAATCAAACGACGGGTCCTGCCTTATTCCGACAATTTTCCCGTGGGGCACATCGCTTCTAACCGTTCCCCCATACCAACAGCCTGGGAAAGGTATGTCATCCACATATTGGGCCTTTCCTGAGACCTTATCCCAGGCGTCCACCCTCACAACAGATTTTCCCACGATAGACCCATCATTCCTGATATCGCTGGATTTTTCCTCAGCAAGTTCGGCTTCGAGTTTTTCACCCAAAGGTAAACATCTCCTCATATGTCAGTTACTGCTCTTTATTATAAAACACATAATTGATGAGCAAGTTGCTCACTATGCCAACTGTAACTGCCAAAAAGACGTTATTGGTGAGATAAAGCTTTGTGAAAGGACGCAACGTCCCAAGCCAAGCGCTTCGCTCTAAGTTAAGATAATAAGGCATCATTACGGATACTCCAAGAGTCACACCGGCTACGATCATATTTCCAAAGTTGTCCTTGATGTCTGACATTACCGTATTTATGCCTGACAACAATATCAAGCCGGCGCTTATGATGAAGGCTCCACCTATTACGGATTTCGGGATAGCAGCCAAAATTGTAGTCAACTTGGGAGATAGGCCGTAAAGCAAAAAGATGAAAGCTGCGGTTTGTGTGACAATCCTGCTTGCGATGCCCGTAGAGGCGATGATGCCCGCATTTTGACTAGCGCTCGTGACGGGAAGGCCTCCAAAAAGAGAACACAAAGCGCAAGAAAAGCCCTCGGCTGCTATTCCTCTGTTCATGTGTTTTACCTTGTAGGGTTCGGTGGCAGCCGTACATATAGCAGCATAATCGCCGATTGACTCAAATATGGAACAGGCATAACCGGTCAATATCAAAAGTATGGCGGAGAAACTGAATATCATAGGAGATGAGGCTCCATCGTATCCTTTGAAGGGGAAAAGTTTCGGTAAGGCAATCCAACTCGCCCTGGCAACGCTTCCCCAATCAAATACACCAAGCAAAGTTCCTCCAAATATCCCGACGATGAGGATTGAAATTAAAACGAATCCCCTGGATATGAGACCTTTGAGCTTAAAACGCAAGAAAAGGGCAAGTAAAAAACTTACTATTCCAAGAGTCAAGTGCAGCGAATCCGTTATTGCAAAAACCCAAGAAAGGGAGATGCGGGTTATGACGAAGCCAATAGTTGCGACTACTGACCCGACAACGACTGGCGGCATGAACTTCCTTAAAACGGTGAGCACTCTCGATGCGCCGAAAACTCCTTCTATAATGCCGCCCGCAAAGGCAGCTCCCCACGCTGTGGTAAGCCCAAAGGGATATGTCTTGGCGATAGAAGCCATATTTACAAAAATGGGAACGGAAGGCAATTGAACGACGGGCAATCTATTTCCCAGTGTGGTTTGTATCATAGTGGCTACGAAAACCCCTATGAAACAATAACTTATCATGGAAGGCGTGACGCTTTCCGGCAAGCCGGCCATGGCCACGAAAGCGGTAGCCCATATAAAGGGACTGAAATCAACTAAGGTAAGTTGCAAGGCGTAATAAAACGTCTCAAAAAAGGATTTGGGCTTTTCGTCAATTGTAAGAATAGGCTTGGTTAACATCTGAATTTCCTGCTCAAACACAGGTTGTTCGGGGTCATATGCCATAATTTTCACCACCCTTTCTAAAGCAAAAATGGCACCCACAGGACGCCCCTTAATTGTGTTAACTTATGTCTTTTTCTTTCAAGGCCTTCAAAAGACGCTCAGGTGTAATGGGGAGGTTATACATCCTGACTCCCACGGCATCATAAATGGCATTTGCTATGGCAGGCCCCGGCGTGTTAATCGCAACTTCTCCAACGGATTTCGCGCCGTAGGGACCAAAGTCCTCGAAGGAAGGCACGAGTATGGTAACAATATCGGGTAAGTCAGTAGTCTTGTAAGCCTTGTAATCCCAAAAACTGGCATTTTTTACCTTCCCGCTTTCGTCAAAGAGATACTCTTCGCACAAACTGAAACTGATGCTGTTTAGCACGGCTCCTTCTACCTGCCCTTCAGCAAGCTTCGGATTTACGGCAACGCCGCAATCCATAGCCGTCACCACCTTCAAAGGTTTTACAATCCCTGTTTTAACGTCAACTTCGACCTCAGCAAAGGTGGCACAAAAAGGGAAGGGCGAAACGGGGCTCACAAATGACGCGCTATCTTCAATTTGAAACTGGTTTTTCGTGTAAAAGGCATAGTAGGCGATGTCCTTAAAGCTCAACATTCGGCCGCTTTTTTCGTGAATTACCTTTTCTAAGCCAAGGGACAACTCCTCCTTGGGGCATTCAAACATTTCGGAAGCGACATCCAATATCTGAGATGCAACTTTTTCGGCGCATTTTTTAACGGCGTTGCCAGATACGTAAGTCGTCGAAGAAGCGTAAGCTCCCACATCGTAAGGCGTCATGTCCGTGTCCGAAGAATAAACTATAATTTTTTCAAAGGGAACGCGAAGGGCTTCTGCTGCGATTTGAGCCAGCACCGTGTCGGAACCGGTTCCTATGTCAGTAGCTCCAACGTGAAGGTTAAAGGAGCCATCCTCGTTCATCTTCATATGAGCACCGCCCATATCCACCAAGGGTATACCCGACCCCTGTGTTGCTACCGCCATGCCGACGCCGTAGAACTTATCGCCTTCTCTACGCTTCGCATTGCGTTTTTCTTTCCAACCGATGACTTGTGCTGCCGCATCAATGCACTCAGAAAGCTTGCAAGATGTGACAAATTGTTCGTGACCTGTTTTGCCTTCTCCTATGACCTTGAACACTTCAGAGGTCTCGCCGCTTTTGATGTGCCATTTTTTTACAAAATTAGCCATATCAATTCCAAGCAACCTCGTGATGTGATCTATGTGCTGGTTTAACCCAAAAAACCCTTGAGTCGCTCCGTATCCACGGTAAGCTCCACCCACCGGGAGGTTCGTGTAGACGCAATCGGCAAAAAACGACACGTTGTTTATCTTATTGAATAACGGCAGTACCTTAGCTCCGGTGTTGGACAAAACAGTGGGTCCGTGTGGCCCGTAAGCGCCGGCATTCATGAGGTCGTCTATCTCCATTGCAACGATAGTTCCGTCTTTTTTAGCGCCAATCTTTATCTTAGAACGCATGGCGTGCCTTGTCCTGCCCGATATGAAGTATTCTTCCCTAGACGTAACAACCTGTGCAGGTCTTTTTGTCCTCCAGGCTACCAGTGCCACATAGGGCTCAAACAACACTTCCTGTTTACTTCCGAAACCCCCGCCAATTCGCGGTTTTATGACCCTTATTTTGCTTATGGGAATGCCAAGTACGCTCGAAACTATCCTCCTTGTATGAAAGGGGACCTGGGTAGAAGTGATGAGTACGAGTCTTCCGTATTGATCAAATGTGGCCTTAACTGCGTGCGTCTCGAGGGCGCAGTGCGATGCGTTATGGGTATAGTAGGTAGCCTCTTCCACTAAATCAGATTCCTCAAATCCCTTTTTCGAATCGCCGTATATAAAGGATATTCTAGCGACCAAGTTCTTTTCGGGTTTGTAGATGGCAGAAGATATAAGTGTGTGCTCATCGCCGTCATGAAGCACGGGAGCGCCGTCTTTTTCGGCCTTCTCAATGTCAAAAAGGGCAGGAAGAACTTCGTATTCCACTTTTATCTTTTTTACCGCCTCTTTTGCAATTTCCAATGTCTCTGCTGCAACCAGCGCAACTCTGTCGCCAACGAACCTCACCTTTTCATCAAACATGTACATATCGTAAGGCGACAGTTCAGGATAGGACTGACCGGCCGATGTATAAAGTACCCTTGGAGTATTTTTGTAAGTCAAAACCAGAGCCACGCCGGGCGTGGACTCGGCTTCGCTCGTATCTATCGATTTTATCCTTGCATGCGCGTGAGGTGAATAAAGAAAGGCTATATGAAGAGGATCTTTGAGGAAAAAGTCGTCTGTAAAAAGCGGTTCGCCCGTCGCTAGCGCAAGAGCGTCTACCTTTTCTTTATTTTTCCCAACATTAATATAATTAGTCATTTTCTTTCACCTTCTCCGCCGCAAGCTTGACAGCATCGATGATCTTAACATAACCCGTGCACCTGCAGAAATTTCCGTCAAGGGCCTCTTTTATCTCCTCATCGGTCGGGTTCGGGTTTCTTTCGAGCAACGTGTAAGTGGCAAGCACCATGCCTGGAGTGCAGTAGCCGCACTGAACGGCTCCCGCCTCAACGAAGGCCTCCTGTATGGGATGCGGTTCATGAAGTGTTCCTATCTTCTTGACCGTGGTGATTTCTCTGTCTTTGGCGGAAGCAGCGTAAATCATGCAGGAGTTTACGAGTTTTCCATCCAAAAGCACAGAGCAAGCGCCACAAAAGCCCTCCCTGCAGCCACACTTTACCTCCGTAAAGCCGTTTTCTCGCAATACGTCAAGAAGCTTAGCGTGAGGAGGAAATTCAAATTCAAAGTTTTTTCCGTTTATTTTAAAGTTTGCCTTCATCTTCATCACCTCGCACACCCCAAGGCCTCAAGTCCGCGGCACAAAAAGACCTTTGAAACTTCGGCCAAATAGGCCCCGCTTCCTGCGGGCTTATCGGCAAATTCCACGTTTGCACCTTCAAGGATGTCTTCTGGAGTAAGCTCTTTAAGTTTTTTCCCTATCACCTTGGTCTCCGCTTGACTCAATCTCTCATAAATTTTCTTACAACCCGTGACGACAATCTTCGCGTCCTTAACAACATCTGTTTCAACTGCCAAAACGATGGTTACGGTAAAAGCTGAGTAATCCGTTGCAGTGCGAGCAAACCTGTCAAAGAAATACATTATATTTTTATCTGAGAACTTTATTTCCTTTACTGCGCTTCCTTGAAACTCAGCCTTTTTGGACAAGAGGTCTTCGTATTTGTACGTTCCATTTAGTTTGCCAACCACTTCCACTTCCGCTTCAAGTGCCAAAAGCGGACCCATCAGATTAGACCAAAGGGGCGACAAAAAGACGCTCCCTCCCACGGTAATGCGGTTTCTCAAGGGCGTTGTTGCAGTGTTCTTTAAAGCTTTGACGAGCAAGTGATCGCCATGGGCTCCTTCGAAGGCATCTATGATGTCGTTAAGAACTGCAGTAGCGCCGATATGCCAAACCCCATCTTGCCTTTTGACATAATTTAAGGGCAGACAAGACATGTCGATAACGTGCACTGCAGATTTAATCCTTTCTTCCCTTATCGCCGTGCCGCCTGCATGAATGAGCGCCCCTTCTTCCTTCAGGAGTCTTGCCAATTCCTCTAAATCTTTTGGCCAATGCCACTCCATTGCTTTCAACTCCTTTTGCTCCAGTAGCTTTCTGCTACCCTTTTGGCTTCAGACATCACGTGGCTTTCATCCATGGTGACCAAGACGTGATCTTCGACCACCACTTTCCCGTCCACAATGACGGTGTTTACGGCGTTATCTCTGATGCCAAATATGAGATGTCCCAAAAAGTTTTGAGGTATCAAGGGCGTTGGCGGAAAGTAATCAAGAATCACCAGATCAGCAGCGGCCCCTTCTTTTATAACTCCCATGGGCTTGCCAAAGTGTTCGGAAAATATGGAAGCGTTTGACTCGAAAAGCATCTTTGCCGTCTCAGTCCAACCTACGGTCGGATCTCGCCGTTCGTGTTTATGTATTATGTAAGCGACCTTGGCCGACTCCAGCATCGAAGGGGTATAACCATCAGTACCTAGTCCTACGTTTACGCCCTTTGCAATCATCCCCACGACGTTTGGCACGCCGACGGCGTTGTTCATGTTGGACTCCGGATTATGAACGACATTTACGCCACATTTTGCCAAAAGATCGATTTCGGGCTCGTCTATGTGCACCCCGTGAATGGCAAGGCTTCCAGTAGTTAAAACCCCGAGCTCGTACAACCTGTCCGTTACACCCTTGTAACCCCTTTCCCTGGCATCGGTCACGTCCGCGAGACCTTCTGCCAAGTGAAAGTGAAAGGGCACGTCCAGGTCTTCTGCCTCTCTCACGCAGCGCCTTACGGTCTCATCTTCCAGCGTGAAAGATGCATGCAGCCCGAACATTGCCCGCACAAAGGGATCGTTTTTGTTCTTTTTTATGAATCTGACGTTTTCAGCGATGGAGGTGTCCCTCGCCTTTGGGCCCCAACGGTCTGAAACCTCAAAGCAAAGCGATCCTTTAAGCCCTATGTCACGCAAGGCTTTCTCCAAAACGTCCAAGCTCCCATCGATCATGCCAAATGAAGCGTGATGATCCAGCAGGGCGGTGGTACCGCATTTAACAGATTCTATGGCACCTATCAGGGCGCTGTAGTAAAGTTCTTCTTCAGTCGCGAGGTCTTTATCCATACTCCACCAAAGCCGTTCTAAGATCTCCTTAAACGTCTTTGGCGAGGGGCCTGCTATGGACATGCCTCGAGCAAAGGTACTGTAAAAATGCATGTGAGCGTTTAGCAAACCCGGCATCACGAGCCTACCGCCCAAGTCTTTTACAGTTACGCCTTCCCCATTACCATATTTTGCAAGGATATCGCCGCTTTTCCCCACCGCAGCTATAGTGTCACCATCGATGACCACAGCACCGTCTTCTATTACCCTGCAGTCTTCACCTAGGGTTACAATTGTTCCGCCTTTTAATATCAGCATTTCTATCCCTCCTTTCTGACTCCTAACTGCTAAATTTATCTAATTTGGGCAAACAAAAACAAATTTAAGTGCTTAAGAAGCTTCTATGTTTAATGTGAAGCAGCTTGAAGCTCATTCGCTGCACTTTCTATGGCCTCGATGATCTGCTCGTACCCCGTGCAACGGCACAAATTTCCTTCTATGGCGGTTTTTATCTCTTCTCTGGTCGGGTTTGGGTTTTTGTCGAGCAAGGCCTTGGCGGACATGAGCATGCCAGGAGTGCAAAAACCGCACTGAATGGCGTGATGTTGTATGAAAGCTTCCTGCAGCGGATGAAGACGTCCGTCAACCTCTAAGCCCTCGACGGTTAAAACCTCGCTTCCATCGACTTGTGCCGTCAGAATCAAGCAGGAATGTACCGCCTCGCCGTCAAGGATAACCGTGCAAGCGCCACATTCTCCCACGCCGCAGCCTTCTTTCGTACCGGTAAGGTGAAGACGCTCCCGAAGCGTATCGATTAATCTCTCCTTTGGTCCTACCTCAAGGCGATGTTTTGCCCCGTTTACGGTAATGTTAACTTCGATCTTACTCATCGACCTTCGCCTCCTGGAAAATCGACTCTAATGCCCTTTTGACCAAGCTCGCTAAAGCCACACGCTTGTAAGG